>JAEEGL017074678.1_pt1 | contig 16159 bp, 7 predicted proteins | sample 9134231 | NCBI WGS metagenome assembly JAEEGL01 (sample SAMN16246548, study PRJNA631951) | gut metagenome | biome: gut microbiome; feature: rumen; material: fiber-attached | host: Bos | place: Iran: Karaj | collected 2018-10
GAATGCAGACCGTTTCATGGGCTGCACAATAGGGCGTTACGCAAACCGTATCGAGGGCCCCACCGTCACAATTGACGGGGTGGATTATCAACTTGAAACCAATGAGACCCTGGACGGAGTTCCCGTACAGTGTCACAGCGGCTTCAACGGGATAGACCGCTTTGTGTGGAACGGGTGCGCTGTCTCTGACAGCTGTGTCCGTTTTACCAGGGTGAGCCCAGACGGAGAAGGCGGTTTCCCCGGAAACTGCAGTATCTCGGTCAGTTTCACCCTCACCGGAGACAATGCCTGCATCATTGAGTATGAGGCCGTTACAGACAAGCCCACCTTTGTCAACCTCTCCAATCACAGCTATTTCAATCTGAGAGGAGACAACAGCTATGTTATGGAACAGCTGCTTTGCGTGGAAGCCGACAGCTGCATCCGCAACAACAGCCGCTACTGTCCGGACAAGGTGAGCCCGGTGGAAGGAAGTCCCTTTGACTTCCGTTCGCCGCACAGGGTAGATTACAGGCTGGACATGCCGGACGGGCACCTTGCCCTGATGCGGGGAATGTCGGCCTGCTGGATACTCCGTGGCTGGGACGGCTCTCTCAGGAAGGCTGCCGTCCTGTATGATCCGGTGAGCGGACGTGGCGTTGAGGTAAGCACAACCGAACCATGCATCCTCACTTACACCGGACGTGGATTCGACGGATCCATGACAGGCAAGTACGGTCCTGTAGAGAAATACTCGGGAATGCTTCTGGAGACAATCCATGCTGCAGATTCGCCAAATCAGGAACGTTTCCCCTCAACGCTGCTGCGTCCGGGGCAGACGTTCCGCTCCACCACACAGTTCAGATTCTTTGCCAAATGATGCTCCGTTCCCTGCTCATATCCCTGCTTCTGATAATTGCCGCTCCGGCCGGAGCAGTAGAATTTCAGTTTTCCCGCATGGACAGCGACAACAGTGCGCTGTCTAACAACGCTGTGAGAAAACTGTACAAGGATTCGCGCGGTTTTGTCTGGATAGGTACCCACAAGGGCCTGAACAGATACGACGGCACCAGGATAAAGGTATATGACAGGAAGGACTTCGGCTCCCAGTCGGACTTCATCAATGTGATGCAGGAAGACAGTGAAGGCAATCTCTGGATAGGTACCGACAACGGAGTTGTGATATACAGTTACAACACGGACAGTTTCATCCCTCTTTCTCAGCTGGACCCGGCAGGCGCCGGAATAGATGACAGAATCTTTGCAATTGCCAGGAATTCCAAGGGCGTGATGTGGATTTCCAGCAGGGACAAGGGCCTGTTTTCCTGGAACCCGGCAGACAGGATGCTCAGGAAGCACCCAATGGCAAGCCCGGACAGGGCTCCTGTTACCAAAATATTCAGAATAGCTATTGACAGGCTGGACGGAATGTACCTTGCCGTCCTGTACGACAATATCTATTATGCCGACGAGAACGCCACCACCCTGCGCCCCGTTGAGGGCAGTTCAATCTATTCCGGAGATGACATAGAGGGCCTTACGGTTTCTCCGCGCTCGGATGAGATCCTGTATGTGGCGGGAAACAGTACCGGACTTACGGAACTGAACCTGAGGACGTCGGAAGTGAGGACGCTTTGGACCCAACCGGAAGAGCACAGGCCTACGGCACTCACGGCAGACGCTTCCGGTGTTCTCTGGATGTCATCCACCTGCGGCCTTCTCCGCTGTGACCCTGCAAGCGGCGCAGTACAGCTCACACTCTCTGGCCGATACATAACAGATGCCGTCCCTGACAAATGGGGCGGGATGTGGGTAGGAACACTGTATGAAGGGGTGGGGCATTCATCGGCCTTCAAAAACAATTTTAACCGCTACATCCAGACCTCAGACGGCATTTCTTTGAACGGATGCGTGGTGACGGGTTTTGCAGAAGATGAAAAAGGAAGGCTCTGGATTTCTACGGAAAAGCGTGGCCTGCTTAAGCTTGAAGGCGGCGTCCTGGAATCTTTGCCGGGAAAGAACCGGGAACTTCCCATTGACATAACGGGAGTGTGCGCGGCCGACGGTTACGTATGGCTGGGAACACAGAAAGGCGTGATGCGGCTGGATCCGCGCACCAGCATTGTAAAGGACTATTCCGGCAAGAAATCCGGCGACCAGAGACTTGTCTCCTTCTATAAATCAAACAGCGGGGACGTATATGCCTGTTACTCCCTTGGCGTTTCACGCTACGACGCCGCATCGGATTCCTTTGTCCCCATTGAGCCCCTTTCCAGTTTCATTGTGGAAAGCATGGCGGAGGATTCCAAGGGAACGATGTGGATAGCCACCTACTTTGACGGGGCATACACGTACGATATTGAAAATGACAGGATAACCGGCCATTTCTGCCCCCAGACAGGAAGCGTGATTCCCGGAATGGTCTCTTCCGTTGCCGTGGATTCAAGGGGACAGGCCTGGGTGATAGGATTCACTTCCGGCTGCTTCCGCTATGTGAAAGAACGTGACGGTTTTGAGGAGTATAACCGTTCAAAACTTCCCTCAATGCCAAGCGACCTGCTCAGGAAAGCACTGCCGGACAAGTCCGGAGTCCTGTGGATTTCCTCAGACAAGGGTCTTCTCATGCTGAACCCGGACAATTACTGGGCAAGGACATTCACAAGGGAAGACGGCCTGCTTGACAACAATTTCACAAAGAGCGCGCTGAAGCTTTCCGACGGCTCCATGGTTTTTGGCAGCACCAACGGTTTTATCCGCTTCCGCCCCGACAGTTTTGGCGCCGGAGTCCTGCCCGGAAACGTGGTGATTTCCGAGATGGTCCTTGGCGGCGAACCTGTCCGCCCCGGAGAAAAATCGGCCTGTGATAAAAACCCGGACATACTGGATGAGATTTCCCTAGGTCCCAGCGAGAACACCTTTGGATTCTCATTCTCTGCGCCAACGGCGCCGTTCCCGGCTTCCACAAGAATCCTGTGTAAGCTTGAGGGTTATGATACGGCCTGGACAGACGCCACCGACGGCCGCACCATCATCTGGTACAATGTGCCCCGCGGCTCATACTCGCTGAAGATGAAGACCGTGGGCCTTGACGGCACGGAGCGGCCGGGGCATAAGGATCTCAACATAGTGGTAAGGCCATATTTCCTTCTGTCTTTGCCGGGAGTGATCCTGCAGATGGCAATAATTCTCCTTGTGCTGAGCGGAGCGCTGTATATTATGTTCAGAATCAGGAAAGAGAACGAGCGCAAGCGCATGGAGGCGTTTGTTGACAGGCAGAACCGCGCAATGCTCAAGGACAAGATGACATTCTTCACCAACGTCATCCATGAGATCAAGACCCCTCTCACCCTCATACACACCCCCATCAACAAAATGATGGCGTCGGACAAGCTGGATCCCTCGCTCAGGGAGGAGGCAAAAGTGATAAGCAACTCTGCCGACAGCCTGGACCAGCTTGTAAAGGAACTGCTTGATTATGTTAGGGTAGAAGAGCATGGATATGTCCTTTCCCTCATGCGTTTTGATATGGTGGAACTGGTCCGTTTCATGTGCTTCAACTTCTCAGACACGGTACGGGACCGCAACCTTTCCCTTGAAAATCATTTTGCCAGGGAGAGGATATATCTGAGCGCAGACAAAAGCGCTGTCTCAAAGATGCTGTCCAACCTCATCCACAATGCTGTAAAATATGCAGAGTCAAAAGTTGAGGTGACAGTAGAGGCCCAGGGAGAATCGGTCATAGTCCGAGTACGAAACGACGGCACTCCCATTCCGGCAGAAAGGAGGGAGGCTATTTTTGAACCATTTGTCCAGTACGTTTCAGAGCATCAGCCCTATGGACAGAGCTTCGGGATAGGTCTTTCGTTTGCACGGAGTCTTGCCAGGCTCCATGGAGGAAGCCTTACCCTCAGCGAAGACTCTCCCGTTACGGAGTTTGTCCTTTCACTGCCGGCAGGAGGGGCACAGGAAGGTGAAGAAGTGAGGAACCAGGATGAGACAGGAGTGGTTAAAGATTCTGACAACCGCCCGGAAATCCTTCTTGTAGAGGACAATGCCGCACTTCTTTCATACCTTAAGGGCAAGCTTGGGGAACACTACAGCGTGGTGGGCGTCCCGTCTGCAGAAGTTGCGCTCAAGGTCCTTGAAGAGAACAAGGTGGATATGCTTATCACGGATATCGCCCTCCACGGAATCAGCGGGGTGGAGCTGTGCAAGAAAGTGAGCGGCAACTTCAGCCTGTCACATATCCCCATCATAGTGCTGTCTGCAATATCGTCTGTAGATACAAAGATACGCTGCATAGAAAACGGCGCACTCCTCTATATAGAGAAACCTTTCAGCATGGATTACCTGGAGGCCTGTATCAGGGGAATCTTTGACAAGCGTACGCAGCTTAAGGCAGATTACAGGTCACCGGACAAGGGACTGGACATGTCCAAGTATGACCTGCCAAATCAGGACGAGGAGTTCCTGAACAAGCTGGAAAAGGCCGTCCGTGACAATCTGGACGACTCCAATTTCCAGTCCAAGAACCTGGAGGAAATCCTCTATGTGAGCCACAGCACCCTCAACCGTAAGGTCAAAGCCCTTTTGGACACTACTCCAAATGATTATATCAAGATGAGGAGGCTGTCTGTAGCCGCAGAACTGCTGGCCAAAGGGAATGTGAGGTCATACGAGGTATGCTATGCCGTGGGCTTCAATTCTCCCTCCTATTTTGCCAAATGTTTCAAATCCGAATATGGAATGCTCCCTCAGGAGTATGCAAGACAATTTAACACCAAAGAATAATGAAAAAGTATCTGTATCTTCTGTTCCTATCCCTGCCTCTTGTGTCAGGGTGCTCATTGTCAGAGACTGACCAGCCGGCCCAGTCGCCTGTCACATTGGGCGTGAGTACCGGAACTGTCAGCACCAAGACATGGCTGGACGGCAACAATGAAGCGGCGTTGCTGCCCGTTTACTGGTCGGACGGAGACCGGATCAGCGTGAACGGAAATACGTCCCTTCCTGTCTCGGTGCCGGAGGGAGAGGCCGTCTCACGGGCCAATTTCACCGTCAGAGGCGTCAGCGCCCCTTATTCTGTTGTATATCCGGCCGATATCTGCTCGAAGGACTGGACCGGAGAAGGCGCAGTGGCCATTACCATTCCGGCAGTGCAGGAGTACTCTTCATCTTCCTTTGGAAACGGAGCGGCCATCCTCTACGCTTATTCAGAGAATGAGAACATTCAGCTGAAGAACCTGTGCGGAGCGCTGCGCATCTCAATCATCGGAGAAGATACAGAGATAGTCAAGGTGTCTATTCTCAGCGGAGGAAAACCTATTGCCGGAAACTTCTTGCTGAACCCTGTGGACGGTTCTCTTGAAGAAGTTGCAGGAGGGAAGGAGATAAGCCTTGACTCAGGGTCAAAGACTTTGTCCCTGACAGATCCTGTCCCATACTATTTTGCCGTACCTGCAGGAAATTATCCGGAGGGCTTCCAGTTTATCTTCATGAATTCCGAAGGCCGCCCCATGAGCTGCAGCTGGCTCAGGATGAACAAGAGTGCAGAACCCGGAGTTACAGTCACGCCGGGCCTTCTCAGAGACTTTGGGACAGTTGAATTCATTCCCGAAGGCAGGGAAGTCCTTACTGCCGAGGACTGGAAGACAATTGCCCAGTCCATCGCCCAGGGCCAGAGCGATTGGGAAAAGAAGTTCCTCTTTGAGGGAACCACAATAAAGATAGGGGCCGATATTACCCTGGAAGAGGATATCACCATAGACAAGTTCAAATACATCCTTGACGCTCAGGGACACAGCATTACAAGGAGCGGGGCTCAGAGCCCCCTGTTCGGGACGCTTAGCGGAACGGTGAAAGACCTTGTCCTTGCCGGCAGTTTTGCAGGTAAGACGGCACCTCTTGCAACTGTCCTTGAAGGCGGCGCATTAAGCGGCGTCACCAACAGGATGAGCTACACGGCCGTTCTTGACAACCAGACAATCTCCGTGGGAGGTCTTGTCCAGAGCATAAAGACAGGAACCCTCACAGACTGTATCAATGAGGGCCCTGTGACCGTCAACGGCAAGGCCGATGCCGCGAAGTTTGACGGAAACCTGGGCGGCATTGCGGCAACGGTTGAGGGAACGGTCAGTTTTGAGCGCTGTTCCAACAAGGCCGATATCACCGTGAGCCTTGACCCGGCAAGCAATACCACCGGATATATCCATTGCGGATTCGGAGGACTGGCCGGGCTTGTCCTTTCCGGAACGGTCTCATTCACAGACTGTTCCAATGAAGGAGCCATATCGTTCACTACCGTTACAAATTCCTCCCAGAATCCTGTACGTCAGTACAGCGTGGGCGGCATTGTGGGACTGAGCGCGGTATTCGACGCCGCCGGCGAGCTAAGCGGAAATCCCGTTGAGGCAACTCCGGCAAACCTGAGGTTCGAGAACTGTTCCAACAGCGGCGTCATCAGGAACTGCGGCGTATGCGCATCCCCTTCAAATTCTTCCGGAGGCAGGTCCTGCAGCGGAGGTATTGCGGGAACCCTGTTTGGATCTTCGGCCTCTGCAGCAGTAATAAAGAACTGCACTTCTACCGGAGAGATTACTCCAAACACCAACCTCTTTGGAAGAAATGCCTTTGTGGGAGTGGTAGGAGGTATTGTGGGATATGGCGGATGGCTGGATATTGACGGCTGCACCGTAAAGGCTACGCTCGGTACAGATCTCAGGCAGTCGTTTGCGGTTGCTGGCGTCATAGGAAATGCCGTCACCACCTTCTCCATCAAGAATACAAAAGTGTACGCAGACCTGGCATTCGTGGAGAGCAACACATATACTATTGGCAATTATGCGTTGGGCGTCACATGCAACACGGCCCGTAATGCCACTTCTTTCATTTCACTTGGCGGATCTGTCATTTCGGGATGCTCCTTCGGCGGTTCCCTTTCGCTCTCTACGGTTGCAAAATACACCGATCAGGATGTGCCCGCTCCCACCAAGACAACTTACACGGCAGAGACTTACTCTGCGGTGCTGGTGGGCGCAACATACACCGGCAGCGATATTGCATTGTCTGACAACGAATACTGGAGCGGATTATGAGAAGACAGATACTGATATCTGCGGCGATAATGCTTGCATTGTCGTGCAGTCAGGGCGGGAAGGTGGACTTCCCCGAACCGCCCGACGGTTATACGCTGCTCCTGGCCAGGACGGAAGCCATCGGCCTGGGTACATCTTCACATGATGCCAGCTGGGAATCCGGTGCAAGGATAGGAGTTTTTGGCAGCAAATCCGGCAATAACGCCATGTACGTGCTCAAGAAGGCCGGCACAGGAAAGACAGAGGCCGAGTTTTACGGTCCCCTGGTGTCCGGCAGCGAGGTGTCGGCCGTTTATCCCTATTCCGAGGGATATGCTGCGTCGGCATCGGCCTTCCCTGTAAAGATTCCCCATGAGCAGGCCCTGGATACGGAGAAAAGCATGGCAGAGCATTTTCTCTCCGTATGCGGCAGCGCTTTCGCTTTCCTTGATGCCGGAATCCTCCGTTTCCATTATCCGCTTGGGATGCTGGCTGTGAGGTTTGAGCTTGAAAGCCCCATAGTTGTGAACTCCATGATGCTCAAGTCTATGGCAGAGCCGCTTTCCGGAAGCGGAACTCTCTCTGCAGACGGAAAGCTGACAATGGACAGCTGGGCCTCTTCGTCAATCCTTCTGGACTGCGGAGAAGGAACAGGCTCGCAGGACAATTACTTCCTCTTTGTGATGCCGCCCGCAGTTTACGGGAGCATGACGCTGAACGTTGACGTTGAGGGAGAGGGAAACATCGCTTTCCGTCTTCCGGAAGTGGAGATAAAGAGGATATCGGAAACGGGCTTCCCCATAAGCTCTGTCACAATCAAGTCTGACGGCCTGTCCGGATTCGGGACTGAAGGCGGTTACCTTGAGGGTTACGTGAAAATTGAAACGGGCGCACTGTCGGCCTTTGGCGTGGAGTCCGGTTATCTTGAGGAGAACTGATTATGAGGAAATTAGCATTCTTTACGGCAATTGCCTTAGTCATCGGCGCCTGCTCAAAGGAGAGTGTGGACATTGTGCCCGGGTCAAGGGTAGGAGAAATCCGTGTAGGCGCACAGCCCGGCTCCGTTTCCGTGAGCGTGGAAACTGCGGGCCGATGGAAGGTGAGCGTTGAGGAAAGCTCTCCCTGGCTCACAACGGACGTGGTTTCCGGCAAGGACAACGGCGCATTTACCCTCAGCGTTGGCTCAAACACCTCTGACATTGCGGATATCCGTCCTTCCAGAAGGGCAAGGGTACTGCTTGTCACGGAAGAGTACAAAAGATGCGACACCCTGCTCCTTTACCAGAGCGGATTCGGATCCGGCAGTCCTTTCCCCAAGGTTTATCAGGCCGATGGCCTCAGTATAGAGTTCGATGTCCCCGCCATCAGGACCATGGAGGTGGCATACTGCAGCGCCGCCGGACTGGAATCCGAAAGCGAACTTGCCTCCTGGGCTTCGTCCTTTGACGTAGTGGCCTGCGGGGACCATTTCCTTATTCCCCAAGAAGGGACGCAGATCCCCGGACTGGACGCATCGGAGCTTTCTTTTGGCGGAGTCAGTTTTGTATCGGCCGATTTCCTCCTGTCCCAGAACCGGGAAGCCATGTTCCGCGATCTCCTTGAACAAACGGTGAACGCGGCCGGCGCCGGTGCCCACTGGGTGCTGGGAGGACAGCTTTTCCATCTGTCCATGATGCAGTCCGGCTATCCGGGAACGCCGCAGTGGTATCCCGCAGACGGCTCCGATGCGGCTTTTGCGCAGGACAGGTATGCCTGGATGAACAACATGTACGACTGTCTGTGGCTGTGTGAACAGAACTATATCAGTACCTGGGAGGATGCCCAGAGCGGCCATTCATATCAGGCCGACTATACTTATGTGTCAAGGAGTGTCCTCTCCAGGGTTGTTGGAGTGAGGCTCGCAGACAAACCTGTTTCAGCAATGGAACATAGACCCATAGTGTTAACATTGGAATATTGAACGGGTCATGAGAAAAGCAGCGATAATATTCATTCTACTGTTTTCTGCGGCCGTATTGCACGCCCAGCAGATACAGGTAAGCGGTATAGTGACGGATGATCAGGGAGAGACCGTCCCCGGCGTGGGCGTTATAGACAAGAATGTTCCCGGCAGCGGGACCATGACCGACGCCGACGGCCGTTATACCATAAAGACAGCTCCGGATTCTTTCCTGGAGTTCTCAAGCATAGGCTACAAGACTGTGGTGGAGCATGTGGACGGAAGGACGGAGATTAACATCACCCTCAAATCGGCCTCGGAAGTCCTGGATAAGGTTGTGGTCATTGCCTACGGTACATCCAAGAAGAGTGACCTTACGGGGTCGGTATCGGTGGTGGATGTGGAGAGCATTTCCGGAACGCCGGTCTCTTCAGTGGGCCAGGCCCTCCAGGGAAGGGTGGCCGGTGCCGAATTCATGTCCCAGAACGGTGAGCCAGGTGAGGCGGGAACCGTGCAGATCCGTGGTTCCAGGTCAATATCGGCTGGAAACCAGCCCCTGATTGTGGTGGACGGGATTGTAGATGCGGTGCAGGACCTTGGAGAAATCAATCCTTCAGACATTGTCTCCATCTCTGTCCTCAAGGACGTGTCTTCAACCGCCATCTACGGTTCAAGGGGAGCAAACGGAGTTATACTTGTCACTACCGACAACGGGGTCTCGCCAAAGACTCCTGTCAATCTGACCTTCAAGACCAGCATCGGCCTTTCAAAAATTGCCGGAAAGCTGGATATAATGAACGCCTCCGAGTATGCGCAGTGGAGGAACATGTGCGCCTACCAGTCGGCAGGAAGGCCTGATCCGCTGACCTGGAAGCCGCCGTTCCCGGAACCGGAGTCCTACGGCAAGGGAACAGACTGGATAGATGAACTTTCCCAGACGGGAGTGTACCAGGATTACTACCTTGCCATCAAGGGTGGCAGCAAGGATAACCGCTATTCCGTCTCCGTGGGCTGGAACAACAGCAAAGGCGTTGTGAAAGGTGCCGGACACAGGAGACTCTCCGGGCTGTTCTGGAACGATGCCAGGCTGACATCGGCCCTGAGATGGGGTATAAGGGCAAGCTATACCGGACAGTGGACAGACCGTACCACGGCTGCCATCGGCGGTACAAACACCTCTGCGGCCATTTATCTGAGTCCGCTGCTCAAGACAGATGATGTCTGGAACAGGTACGGGGATTCGGAAAGCATTGGCGGTGCCGTGTTCAACAATCCGTACCTTACCCAGGAATACTCCACCAACGAGACAGAGAAGACGGCGTTCTCGATAGCGCCATGGCTCAGGGCCAAGATCAAGCGCTTCACTGTCCAGACGCGCCTGTCCTACACCTACAATGACGCCCTCGCCGGTACATATTATCCCTCCACCCTCCCTGTGGCTGCGGCGGAGAAGACGGGCGGGTCGGCAAGCAGGACGGATGTGAAGCAGGTAAAACTGCTGTCGGAGACTACGGCAGAGTACAAACTGAAGAAAAGGGGCCATGACCTTGACGTACTTGCCGGTTTCACTGCCGAGCAGCAGAATACCGACTATTCTTCCATGAGGGGAAGCGGCTATCTGGACGACGGGCTCACCTGGCACAACATGGCCGGACTGAAGGACCCCGCCAACCTCCGTGTGACAAGCTACGACAATTACAAGACCAAGCTCTCTGTACTTGGAAGGACCAACTGGTCTTACAGGCGCAGGTATTATGTGACTGCGACATTCCGTGCCGACGGTGCCTCCAACTTCTCTGAAGGCAAGAAATGGGGTCTTTTCCCGGCCCTGGCCTTGAAGTGGAGCGTCTCCAACGAGCCGTTCATGAGCAGCATCTACTGGATAAGCGACCTGTCGTTCAGGCTTAGTGCCGGACGCTCCGGAAATGATGCCGTATCTCCGTATATGACTATCCCCACCCTGTATTCCGCTCCCGGAGACTGGCTGTTTGGCGACGGAGTGAACCTTGCTCAGATTCCCTCCAGGCTGCCAAACAGCAATCTGACCTGGGAAAAGACGGATGCCCTTAACGCAGGCCTTAGTTTCTCAGTGCTGGGAGACAGGATAACCCTGGAGGCGGAGGCATACCTGTCCAGGACATCTGATCTGCTGCTTTCCATGAGGACTGCACAGACAACAGGTTTCACCTCCTATTTTACAAATGCGGGCGCAACCTCCAATGCGGGCTTTGAAATCACTTTGAATACCGTAAACATTAAACGCCGCTCCTTCATCTGGAGCACGGTATTCACACTGTCCCACAACAGCCAGACGGTGATTGATGCGGGAAATGGCGGAGAGGCCGTCCCCCTGTATCTGAATCCGCGCAACCCTACCCAGTATATGTATGCATATAAGGAGGGTTATCCGGCAAACGCTCTCTGGGGATACCAGTACGAGGGCGTGTGGCACAGTGAGGAAGAGGTGGAAAGGAATGAGATTACCCGCAAGTGGGCCTCGTCTATCAGGCCCGGCACCAAGGGCAGCAACGTTGGCCGGACAAAGTATGCCGACCTCAATCACGACGGTATCCTGGACGAGAACGACTATGTCTATCTTGGAAGCTCGGACGCGGTGGTCTATGGCGGCCTGCAGAATGACTTCAAGATATGCGGAAGAATCAATGTGGGAATGTACTGGGTATATTCCATAGGCGGAAAGATATACAACCTTTCAGAGCTTTGGATGGGCTCCGGAATATCCGCTTACAACAAGTACAGGTACATGCTCCAGGCATGGGATCCGGACCTGAGACCGGATTCGGATATCTCACGCCCCACGTTCAACGACACCATGGCCAGCGACCGCATTGTGCATGACGCATCTTACCTGAGACTCAAGACAGTGTCTGTGAGCTATGACTTCCCAGTCAAGAAGCGCAGCCTGGTCAAGGCCCTGAATGTGGGAATCTGTGCAGAGAATCTGCTGCTTCTGAAAAACTACAACGGATTCGACCCCGATGTGAACTCGTCGTCCAGCGTTTACAGGCTTGACAACGGCTCCTATCCCCGTCCTATGACTGCAGTGGTTAACGTAATGATAAAGTTCTGATTATGAAGGCGAAGATATTGTTATATGCGGCTGCGGTATTTGCCGTTTGCGCATGTTCTCTTAAAGAGAAGGTGGATTCCTATTCCACGCGTGAGAATTACTACAAGTCTGAAGCCCAGATAATCACCGGACTCAACGGCTGTTATTCTCCTCTGAGGGGCATTATCGGCAATCAGTTCTTCCAGATGACCGAATGTGCCGCAGATCTGATGATGTACAATGTCTCTACAGACTATAACTCTAACTGCAACATCTCTCCGGACAGGCCCGGTATAGCCAGTACGGTCTGGAGAAACGGGTATAACGGAGTCATGCTCTGCAATGAGATGGCAAGTGTGATCGGTTCTGCCGCGCAGAATGGATGGATTACGGCAGGGGAGTGCGACAGGCTCATTTCTGAGGCCTATGTCCTCAGGGCACTGTACTATTATCTGCTTACCTGTACGTTTGGAGATGTGCCGTTCTACACCTGTGCAGTGACGGAGGAGAACCGTGCGGCCATTGCGAAGCTTCCAAGGATGAGCGCGGATGATACCAGGGATTACCTGATAGACCAGCTTATGGATTACCTTCTGCCGGCAGATATGGGCGGAAAGGCCGCCCTGCCTCTGGTCCGTTCTTATGAAACCGGAACTGATTACCGCATGGGCGCGGCAGTGGGACTGATGCTGGCCGGGAAAATGTGCCTTTGGAACAAGCGCTGGGAAGACGCCGTCACCTCTTTCAGCGCCCTGGAGCAGATTTACGGAAACTTCAGTGAGAACCCGTCCCTGTTTGATCAGGAGTATCCGCTGACCGATATTTCCTTCTCTCAAAAGTGGACAAGGGAGTCTATCCTTGAAATGGGAAATGCCGTTGAGGAATACGGAATCCAGTTCTCGGGAAAGATTGCCAGCATGTGCATGCCTACAAGGACAAGCGGCAATTCCGAGGACGGAGAAACGGCCGTGCCTGTATCGGACATCTATAACGGTATTGCCATTCCTGAACTTGGCAGTTTTGCAAGGACATCAGTATCGGCCCGTCCTACGGCCTACTATTATCAGAGGCTGATGCCATACGGAAGCAAGGACCTCCGCAGCGGGGAGTATTCTGCAAATGCGGAACTTGCCCGCGGCGGCTCCGGAAACCTTGCCTGGAGATGGCTGGGCTACGCACCGGATGACAAGAAAAGGGAAAAGGCTTCTGTGATGTGGTTCTCAGCCACAAGCAAAACCGGCACATATCGCCCCTGGCTGGGAAACAAGTTCTGGTGTTATGGCATGTACAACACCAGGGACAGCAACAATTACAAGCTCTTCCGCTTTGCGGGAGCCCTGCTTGGAAAGGCAGAGGCCCTGCTGATGCTTGGCGATATGAAAGGCGCATGTGATTACCTCAACATCGTGCGCACCAGGGCCGGGCTGGAGGACATGACGCCATCGGCCGTGGGCAATGACGCCGACGCCCTGATGGAAGAGATAAGGATGGAATGTGCAAGGGAGCTTTTTGGAGAGTTCCAGAGGAAGTTCGACCTTGTAAGATGGGGTATCTGGTTTGAAAGGACGCGTCTGTACAACGACGGAAGCTACATCCAGGAGTTTATGCGTCCCTGCCACAGGTACTGGCCCATCCCCTCCGACCAGGTTACATATTCGGGCTATGCCCTTGACAATAAGGAGTATCTGCAATGAAAAAGTACATATTATTATCTGTTGCAGTCTTGCTGGCCCTTTCCTGTGAGAAGGAAGGCGGCAGGGTGAATCTGTATGGACTTGGGTGTGAATACCCCGTAAGGGAAGTGGGTAGCGCCGCTGGCCTTGCCGTCTTTGAGGTGCTTGCAGACAATGAGTGGACGGCTACAATCTCAGAGGAAGACAGCTGGTTCCGCTTTGCCGACAGCCCGGCCTCCAGGGAATTGGTATTCTCGGGAGACAAGTCACTTGGAATATCCTATGATGCCGACAGGGGAATAAGCCGTGAAGGTGTCATCCGGCTATCCGGCGGGAACATAAAGTTGGAACTTACCCTGAAACAGGAAGGCCTTCTTCCCCTGACTCTGGAAGTTGTCCAGAAAAATGTGCTTGTTCCGCCGTCCGGTGGGGACTGCTCTGCCAGGATACGCACCCTGCTTAATCCGGACAGCTTCAGCTTTGAGGCATCCCAGCCGTGGATAAGGCGTATCCGTATAGAAAACAATGACCTGCGCTTTGACGTAGATGCCAACTATCTTGATACGCTCAGGACGGCTGTCATACGGATAAGCAGCGAAGGTCTTTGCGCCCAGGTGAGCGTATCGCAGGCCTCGGAGAAGACTGTCTGGACCAAGGCGGATGTGGATGATGTAAAGGCGCTGCTGAACCAGGAAGGAAGCATTGTGGTGACCGGTCATCTGCTGCTTGAAGGCATTGTCCTGAACGATGACAGCGAGGGTAACGGCGCAGAGAACAGGAACGTATCTTCCATTATCCAGGACCTCTCCGGCTCTTCTTCTACGCTGTATATTGCCAATGCAGACAATACTTCCGCTGTGAGGGTTGATTTCAATTCCCCCGTTTCAGATAAGCTGTCCCGCTTTGACAGGGTGGCCATAGACCTGTACGGGACAAGCCTCACAAGGAATGAAAAGCCTTTGCACTACATCATCTCCAATGTTCAGGCAGAGTCCATAATCAGTTCCACCGAGGGCGTAAGCCTGGAGGCGGCGCCAAAGCACATCAGTGATCTGGCCGATGCCGATATCTACACTCTGGTGCGCATAGAGGATGTTGAGATTCCTATAGGTAAGGGGCCCTTCCTGCCTCTTGACACCAGACAGGCTTCCATCATGAACAAGTATCCCATGGTGATGCTGGACAAGAACGGAGACAATATCTACATGTGCGTGAACACCGTCTGCTCCTGGGGCAGGAACGGAGAATCTATGCCGCTTGGCAGCGGCTCCGTGACGGGCGTCCTTGTGCATGAACACTGTGACAGCTTTGAGTGGGACAAGGCCGCCCAGAGCAAGATGCAGGCTCAGGGACTTGCCCTGGATTACATTACCGGGATAGGCAACATCGGCCCTTACCAGATAAGGCCCATCCACAGGGAAGACATCCGCCTCTCTGCAACAAGGGAAGAAAGTTTCTCGCAGATTCTCTGTGAATACACCAGGTTTGTGAGCAACTCGGATTCAACTGCGGTCCTGCCCACAAACTCGGACAACGGCCGTCTCTACATCAAGAGAGGGACTTCCGGCTGGAAGATAAGTCCAAAGAGAGACTGGACGCGTTTGGACACTTACAACTACGGTATGTGGAACAAGGCCGACGACCAGGCCTGGAGCAGCACATCCTGGGCTACCACGATGTACTGGTGCGTGGAGTTCTCCACGGTGGGGATTGACTCCTCGCACAGCCCCATGTCTGTCCAGTTTGGTGCGGTGAACGGTTACGGGATGAGGGTTGGCGCACCAAGATACTGGAAACTGGAGTATTCTGTGGATGATTCCGATTTTGTCACTGCCGGAACATATACCGTCCCGGACTTTGCCCTCAACTCCAGCCGCAGGAACTGGCAGATTGCCGGCCCCAAGTATATCAGCATTACCCTTCCGGAAGATGCCCAGGTATGGGACAAGGCAAAGGTGAGCGTGAGGCTTAAGCCCGCTTCTATGGCGGCCGGAAAAGGTGACACCTACGATGAAGGAAAAATAGACGACAAGGAGGAAGGCGCCTCCAAATGTGACAACGCCCTGAATTATTTCTCCGTTAGATACAATAAGTAATGGACAGAAGGAATTTTTTGAAAAACACCGCAATAGGGACAGGAGCATTGTCCCTTCTTGGCCTTGGTGCCGTTACACAGTCATGTGCCGTTTCAAAGGAGAGAACTGCCTTGCCCAGCCTTGGCAGCGTGAATGAGCCAGCCCGGGAAATACCGGTAATTGGATCGGTGGATGTGCTTGTGGTAGGCGGAGGGCCTGCAGGCGTGGCTGCTGCGGTGAGCGCTGCCCGTTGCGGCGTATCCGTGATGCTGCTTGAAAGATACGCATGCCTTGGAGGCCTGTGGACAGGCGGAATTGTTACACCGGTCCTTTCCACTCACGGTCTTCAC
>JAEEGL010249831.1_pt1 | contig 16158 bp, 15 predicted proteins | sample 9134231 | NCBI WGS metagenome assembly JAEEGL01 (sample SAMN16246548, study PRJNA631951) | gut metagenome | biome: gut microbiome; feature: rumen; material: fiber-attached | host: Bos | place: Iran: Karaj | collected 2018-10
AATCAGGCAGACGATGGCGATAACTGCCCATACCTGCCACATGTTTTGTAATAAGTAATCAATCATAATCGTTCAATTTAAGTCGTTATTTCTTTATTTCGATATTTCAATCAGATAGAGAGGAGGAAATCATCCCAGTCTTTCGTTGAGCCTTTCTTGCCGAATACCTTCTGATAGAGGCGGCTGCGGGTTGAGGCGATGCTCTCTTTGGAGTGAGCGGTCAGCGTAGCGATGTCCTTGGGTTGCAGGCGTATCTTGATGAGCAGGCTGACATGGTAGTCTTGATCACTCATGCGATAGAGGCTGAAGAGTTTCTCAGTGAATCCCGTATAGGTGGCATTTACGGCATCGGCCAGTTCCGTCCAGTCTTCGTCAGCTATGCTACGCCCCTCGTTCAGGTACTGCTTGATACGCAGATAGACTGGTGATGAGAAGATACTGCTCACATCCTTTCTGGGCTCGATGACCGCCATTTTCTGCATGGCGTGGATGTTGTCCAGACGACTCTGCAACAGTTGTATCTTGCGGCGGTTGGCCTGTAGCACCATTATAAATAAGGTGATATAGAATACGGTGCAGATGATGAGCAGAAACAGCTCGCGGTTGGTCAGTAACATGTCTTCAATACTTAATGGTTTCGTTTTTTGTTGATGCAAAGATAGGAATTATTTGCGTGACTACCAAGAAAAAAGGTTTGCAAAAGTGTGCAAACTACATTTTGCGAACTTTTGCAAAGGAATTATTCTATTGTTTGCAATTATTTTCGTATCTTTGCAGCCAAATTAATCATATAAGGTACATAAATAATGGGAAAGATTATACTGACTGGCGACCGTCCTACAGGAAAGTTGCATCTGGGACACTATGTAGGATCACTGCGTCGTCGCGTAGAGTTGCAGAATGCTGGCGACTATGATAAGATGTTTGTATTCATGGCCGACGTACAGGCCCTTACAGATAATGCCGACAATCCTGAGAAGATTCGTCAGAATATCATTGAGGTAGCTCTCGACTATCTCTCTGCCGGCCTAGATCCCGAGAAGTGCGTGCTCTTCATCCAGAGCCAGATTACAGAACTGGCCGAGCTGACCACCTATCTGATGAATCTGATCACGGTAAGTCGTGTACAGCGCAATCCGACGGTGAAAACCGAAATCAAGATGCGCAATTTCGAGGCCAATATTCCTTTGGGCTTCTTCTGCTATCCCGTCTCGCAGGCTGCCGACATCACGCTGTTCAAGGCTACTACCGTTCCTGCAGGTGAGGATCAGGAGCCGATGCTTGAGGTGACGCGCGAACTCGTGAACCGCTTCAACAATACCTATGGTCCCGTACTCGTCGAGCCTTATATCATGCTCCCTGAGAATGCCACCGCCCGTCGACTGCCTGGTACCGATGGTAAGGAGAAGATGTCGAAGTCACTTGGCAACTGCATCTACCTCTCCGATGATGCTGATACCGTATGGCAGAAGGTGCGCTCGATGTACACCGACCCTCTGCATGTCAATCTCAACGATCCTGGTCATGTTGAGGGCAATGCCGTATTCACCTATCTTGATGCCTTCTCGAAGCCTGAGGACTTTGCCAACTTCTGGCCTGAATACCAGAACCTTGACGAGCTGAAAGATCACTACCGTCGTGGTGGCCTGGGTGATATGAAGTGTAAGAAGTTCCTCAACCAGATTCTCAATGCCATGCTTGACCCCATCCGTCAGCGTCGCCACGAGTTCGAGCAGGATATTCCCGAGATTTACAATATCCTGAAGAAAGGTACAGAACAGGCTCGCGAGACTGCAGCCCAGACCATGGATGAGGTGCGTCGTGCCATGCGGATCAACTACTTCGACGATCAGGAGCTTATCCAGTCGCAGGCTGAGCGCTTCCGTCAGAAGTAATCAAATGATATCTATCAATAACCCTTCGTTATTCGACAATAACGAAGGGTTATTTTTTAATAAGGGCATGTTATTCCCGATTAAAGGCAGGTTATTTGCTAACCGGTTAAATCTTATCCAAAGCCTGACGGATATCTGCCAGGATATCGTCGCAGTCCTCGATGCCAACGCTGAGACGGATGAGGTCGGGAGCCACACCAGCTTCACGCAACTGTTCGTCAGAAAGCTGGCGGTGGGTATGCGAGGCAGGATGCAGCACACAGGTACGGGCATCAGCCACATGGGTGACAATGGCAATCATCTGCAGCGAATCCATGAACTTGATAGCGGTCTCACGGGTTCCTTTCAGTCCGAAAGCGATAACACCACATGAGCCGTTTGGCAGGTATTTCTGGGCTAGGGCGTGGTTCTTGTCGTTAGCCAGACCGCTATAGTGTACCCAAGCTACACGCTCGTCGCTCTCGAGGAACTCAGCCACACGCTGGGCATTCTCGCAATGGCGAGCCATACGCAGGTGGAGTGTCTCAAGTCCGAGGTTCAGCAGGAATGAGTTCTGGGGGGCAGGGATGCTACCCAGGTCGCGCATCAACTGTGCCACGAGCTTGGTGATGAAGGCCATCTTGCCAAACTTCTTGGTATAGGTCAGTCCATGGTACGACTCGTCGGGTGTGCAGAGACCCGGGAACTTGTCTGCATGGGCATCCCAGTCGAAGTTACCGCTATCTACGACGCAACCGCCCACCTGTGTGGCGTGACCATCCATATACTTCGTGGTAGAGTGGGTAACAATGTCAGCGCCCCACTCGAAGGGACGGCAGTTCACGGGCGTCGGGAATGTGTTGTCGATGATAAGGGGTACACCGTGCTTGTGTGCGATACGAGCAAACTTCTCGATGTCGAGAATCTGGCAACCAGGATTTGAGATGGTCTCGCCAAACAGAGCCTTGGTATTGGGACGGAAAGCGGCGTCGATTTCCTCTTCAGAGGCTTCCTGTGAGATGAAGGTACACTCAATGCCCAGCTTCTTCAGCGTGACACCGAAGAGGTTGTATGTGCCGCCATAAATCTCGTTAGAGGTGACGAAGTGGTCGCCAGCCTCACAGATGTTGAAGATAGCGTAGAAGTTGGCTGCCTGTCCTGACGAGGTGAGTACAGCGCCCACACCGCCTTCGAGGGCAGCAATCTTCGAAGCCACCGCATCGTTGGTAGGGTTGGCCAGACGGGTGTAGAAATAGCCATCCTTCTTTAGATCGAAGAGGTCAGCCATCTCTTCCGTGTTGTCATACTTGAATGTTGTGCTCTGAATGATGGGGAGCACACGAGGATCGCCGTTCTTGGGCTTCCATCCTCCTTGAACGCAAAGTGTTGCGGGTTTGAATTTTTGTGTCATATTTAATGATTAACTATTAACTATCAACTTTCAACGAGGCCATAGGCCGCCAAGAATTCATCTTCTGAGATAATGGGAATGCCCAGTTGCTGAGCTTTCTTGTTCTTCCCTGATGTCGAGGTGACATCATTATTAATGAGGTATGAGGTCGAGCCGCTGACCGCTGAGGCGACCTTACCACCTTGTGACTCAATGTAGGCTTTCAGCTCGTTGCGGTTCTTGTAGTGGTGTACATCGCCCGTAATGACAAAGGTGAGTCCTTGACAACGGTCGCCAGATGGAGAGATATCGGGAGCAATGATGGAGAGTTTCTCCTTCAACTGCTTGTAGCGGGCGAGGTTCCTCTCATTACGGAACCAGCGGACAAACGATGCCGACTTCTCCGGACCGATACCGTTGATATGGGCGAATACCTCCTCAGGTTCCGCTTGCTGGGCGAAAAGGTCATCGCCTCGCTTAGTGGCTTCGTGAACCAACTCGTCAATACTGTATGCACTGAGCAGACGCTTGCAGACATCGAGGCCGCAGAGCGGTATATTCAAGGCATAGAGCAACCGATGGGCTTCCACCTCGCGGCTCTTGTCAATGCTACGCATGATATTCGAGGCGGATTTCTCGCCAAAGCCTTCCATGCGCGAGAGGTCGAGGATATGACGGCGCAACTCATAGATATCTGCATACTCCGAGATCCAGCCCAAATTGATGAACTTGGCAAGGGTCTGTTCTGAGATACCGTCGATATTCATGCCTTCTTTCGATACAAACCGCGCAAACTTACGCAGTTGCTTGGCAGGACAGTCGTGGTTGGTACAGTGGAGTGTCTTGGTGCCACTTATCTCGCTAATGGTAATCTCCGTAGGTGCGTGACAGACGGGGCATTCACTTGGCACAATAAACGTACCAACGCTCTTGCTGACGGCTATCACCTTGGGGATAATCTTGTTGGCTTTGATGACGCTGAGCTCCGTTCCTGCACCCCCGATGCCTAAGCGCTCGCACTCGCTGATATTGCAGAGTGAAGCACGCTTTACCGTAGTACCTTCAAGTTCAACGGGCTGGAAAATGGCAACAGGCGAAATTGTTGAGGCTGCACACGACCACTCAATCTCCTTAAGGGTCGTATCTGCGGCTTCGTCTTGCCATTTGAAGGCCAGTCCGGCGCGTGTAGCGTGATGTCCCGTGATGGAACCTGTTTGGGCGTATGCCGTATCGTCGTAGCAGATGACGAGGCCATCCACAGGATAAGGGTTATGCTTCGAGGTCACCTCTTCGGTGAAAGCTGCAATACCGCTTTCCACAGAGTCTAGGTCGGGATGTTCGATAAGGCGGCGCTCCACGGTGTTGAAGCCCTGGCGGTCAAGCCAGTCCATACGCTCACCCCATGAGGTAATGTCCTCCTCCATATATACTAAGGTAAAGGGAATCCAACGGATATGACGGTCTTTGATATCTTGAGCATCCTTGACCGATAATGATCCTGAGGCCAGATTGCGAGGGTTGGCATAGTCCTCACCACTTTCCATCAGATAACGTTCAAAGTCTTCGTAGGAAATGACGGCCTCGCCACGGATGACGGTATGCCCTTGCGACAGGATGGTCTTGGGAATACCGCTGATGGCATCAGCCAAGTGGGTGATATTGGTGCCGATATGGCCGTTACCACGCGTGACGATTTTGGTGAGCTTGCCGTTATCGTAGGTGATGACAAGGGTCAGTCCGTCGAGTTTCCACGATATCCATATAGGCCGTTCCTCAGCCCATTTTACCAGTTCGTCGGCTTTCTTTGTCTTGGCCAATGAGAGGGCAGCGAATTCATGCTCCTCCTTTTGTCCGCTGATGGTGTCTTCGGATACCTTCTGAGTGGGAGAATCGGGCAGGGTAGTGTCAGTTTCCTGTTCTAGTCGCTTCAATTCATCGAAGCGCTGATCCCATTCGTAGTCTGTCATACGCTCAGCCTGTCCGTTGTAGTAGGCATCACTGGCTTCGTTAAGCTCACGAATGAGCATCTGCATCCTCTGTATCTTGTCGTCCATCGGTACTTTTGCTTTTTTGCAGTTGCAAAGATACTACTTTTTTTAAGAAAAGTGGACGCTGAAAACAAAAAATACGATAAAAATGATGCATACTTGCAAAATAATGCTTACTTTTGCAGTAGAATACCTGAAACCAAACGTTACGATTCATGCAGAAACTATTATTTGAACTCTTGCAGGTGGCTACCGGACAGCTGGACTGTCTGAGCAAAGGACCTTCTCCTGAAGAGTGGAATGATATCTATCAGACAGCCCGTCAGCACGGTTTGGCGGGTGTAAGTTATATAGGTGTGGAACATTTGTTTGAATATGGACTGCGCGTTCCACAGGATTTGAGCCTCGACTGGATGGCTGATGCAGAAATGATTCGTGAGCGTCAGGAACTGATTGACAAACGCTGCCAAAAGTTGATGGAGAAACTGGAGGAGCGCAAAATACGCTCGTCGGTCATGAATGGATTAGGCATGCGGCAGAATGGTGGCAGTGACTTTCAGCAGTCGTTGCAAGCAGAGACCATTGATATTTTTGTTGATTGCAATATAGACCGAGCCCTCAAGTTTGTCAGTCAGACAGGACAACAGGATATCGTCTGTGGCTATTCTGAGATACCCCTGACGGTATGGGAAGATACACCGGTGTATCTGCATTATCGTCTGATGTTGGCACGTAACCCGCTGACTAACAGGAAAATCCAGAAGTGGGCTTCCCGTAATAAGGATATGATGTTCCAGCACGATGAGGCTGTGACGGTACCTTCGTTGCTGATGAATGCAGTCTGTATGCTGCAAGACCTGCAGCAGCGCTTCTTGAAGGGAGAGGCGACGCTGCGGCATTTCCTGGAATATTATTTCGTTATCACCCAGCTGAAAGACTTGTCAGCGGTATTCAAGAACGGTGACAGCATAGAGACGGCGTTGCGGGAGATGGGTCTGGAACGCTTTGCTGGTGGCGTGATGTGGATATTGCAGGAGATGATGGCATTGGACCGCCAACACATGCTTTGTGCACCAAAAGAACATGAAGGCCGCTTCATCCTGCACGAAGTGATGGCAGGTCACCGACACCTGTGGCGACTGCTCAGTCACTATCCGATGGAAATGATATGGCCCGCGCGTTAGCCTTATAGCGCCCCTTTGGTCGATGGCAGTTCGTAGTGGTAGACATCCCTGCGGACTGCCATCTTCAGTGCACGTGCCAGTGCTTTGAAGATGCCTTCAATCTTGTGGTGCTCATTCTGTCCCTCAGCCTTGATGTTAAGATTCATCTTGGCAGCATCGCTGAGACTCTTGAAGAAATGCAGGAACATCTCTGTGGGCATCTCGCCAATCTTCTCACGCTTGAATTCTGCATCCCATACCAACCAGGGACGGCCGCCAAAGTCGAGACAGACACTACACATACAGTCGTCCATAGGCAGGGCATAGCCATAACGCTCTATGCCGCGCTTGTCGCCCAAGGCCTTGAGCAAGCATTCGCCCAGGGCTAACGCTGTATCCTCTATGGTATGATGCTCGTCAACGTGCAGGTCACCCTTGGTGTTGATGGTAAGGTCGATCATACCGTGCTTACCAATCTGCTCGAGCATATGGTCGAAGAATCCCAATCCCGTTTGGATGTTGCAGCGGCCGTTGCCGTCGAGATCCACTCTCACCAGAATGTCTGTCTCCTTAGTGGTGCGGCGCACTTCTGCGGTACGTTCCCCACCATAGGCAATCTCAGCCACCTTGTCCCAGTCGCCAACCTGCAGGAAACCGCAACCGATGTTTTGAGCAAACTGGCGGTCTGTCTCACGGTCTCCGATGACATAGCTGCCTTTGATGTCATAATCAGGATTGTTGATATATTTCTCTACCAATCCGATGTTAGGCTTGCGTGTTGGTGCATTATCTTGGGGAAAGTGGGGGTCTATGAGAATGTCGTCAAACTCCACACCTTCACCCTTCAGTGTATCGAGGATGAAATTGTGAACGGGCCAGAATGTTTCTTCAGGAAAGGCGTCAGTACCCAGTCCGTCTTGATTGCTGACCATCACAAACTGATAGTCAGTATGCTGGCGGAGAAACACCAGATTTGAGATGGCACGAGGTACGAACTGCAGTTTCTCAAAAGCATCAATCTGCTCGTCTGCCGGCTCACGGATAATGGTGCCGTCACGATCGATAAAGAGTATCTTTTTCATTGTATGTCCAGTTTCTGTTGTTCATTTTCAGCCTCCTTGGCTTCAATGGCGCCATAGGTATAGTAATTATGTAGCATCAGTGTCAGGCTGACATAAAAGAAGATGAATATGCAAAGTACAAAGGTGACGTAGGTCAGTATAGGCATATACGATGGCATACCTAACGGGTCACCTAATAGCTGCCCCATCTGTGCAGAGAAATTGGCAAGGAACAGAATGTTCGCAGGTAGCATGATGACCACCCCAACCAACCAGGTAAGCAGTCCACTGACAAAAAATACCAGAAAGAGGCTGCCCCAATGACGCATGCCACAGCCATAGTATCTACCAATCGTCTTCCAATAGCCACCAGACTGAAGGATATATTTCATGGTGGCATTGATGATAGGTAGTGCAAATGCGAAGATGATAGCAGACACTATAAGCAGGAAAGCTGTTGTTGTAAATGGTGAATGGGTTAAACCGATGGATATTAACCACTCGAGAGTAACCAATATCAGTATCATGATGATGAAACAGACAGTGATAATTCCGACAGTTAGGAGAATGCCCTTGAGTGACCGTAACATCAGTCGTGTATTGGGTTTGAACCAACTGGTGGGAGGCGTGATAGTGCCTGTTTCCAGATGTTCTTTCAATAGGGCCGCAATGGGGGCATTGGCTAAAGCCTGTACCGATAGTGAAAGCAATAGCAGTCCGAAGATAATGGCGAGATCGATACTGTAGTGTTGGAGCGGCTCAATGAAGATGCCGTTGAATTTCTGGATCTGCGCCATGACAGCCACTGTGATTTCAGGTATTTTCAAGGCCGCCATCGTACAGCAGGCTCCAAATACCAAAGCATAGAGTAAAGCCATCAGCCAAGAAGCCTTGAAAAATTTGCGGAAGGCTTGCGTATAAAGGTACACACCAGCAGTCAATATCCCGCGATAACTGCGGGCTTTTTGGACGGTGTTTTTTTCTTGATTCTCCATTTTTATGAAATTTATTGCTGCAAAGGTACTAAATAATGCATAATTCATAATGCATAATTCATATTTTTTTCGTATTTTTGCACTCAATTATGAAGATATTGAAATGGGGCTTCATCGGATGTGGTGAGGTGACAGAGAAGAAAAGTGGACCTGCGTTCTCGGAAATCGAGGGCTCCAGCGTCGTTGCTGTGATGAGCCGTCAGGAACAAAAAGCCCGCAGTTATGCTGAGCGTCATGGTATTGCGAAATGGTATACCGATGCTCAGGAACTGATTGACGACCCAGATGTGAATGCCATTTACATCGCAACACCACCCAGTAGTCATGCCACCTTTGCCATCATGGCCATGAAGGCAGGCAAACCCGTGTATGTGGAGAAACCTTTGGCGGCCTCTTACGAAGACTGTGCGCGCATCAACCGTATCAGTGAGGAGACTGGCGTGCCTTGCTTCGTGGCCTACTATCGCCGTTATCTGCCTTATTTTCAGAAAGTCAAGCAAATTGTTGATCAGGGCATCATCGGCAAGGTTATCAATGTTCAGATACGTCTTGCCGTTCCTCCTCGTGAACTTGATTATTCAAAGTCCGAACAGCTTCCCTGGCGCTTGCAACCGGATATAGCAGGAGGAGGCTATTTCTATGACCTGGCACCTCATCAGCTCGATATCATGCAGCATATCTTTGGCGTGATTATCGAAGCGCGTGGTATTCGTGCCAACCGTGGACAGCTCTATGAGGCTGAAGATTCGGTCAGCGCCTGCTTTGAGTTTGAAAGCGGGGTGCCAGGCAGTGGCTCATGGTGTTTCGTGGCTCACGAGTCGGCCCGCGAGGACCGCATTGAGATAATCGGTGACCAGGGTCTGATGAGTTTCTCGGTATTCGACTATAAACCCATTCGACTGCATACCAGCGATGGCACACAGGAGTTGGAGGTTCCTAATCCTCCTTATGTACAATATCCATTGATTAAGTGTGTCTGTGAGCATCTGCAAGGCATTGGCATCTGTGAGTGCACCAGTGTGTCGGCAACGCCTGTCAACTGGGTGCTTGATCGTATCTTAGGTAAGTTCTGAATCTATGAGAAGTATCCTGTTGTTGATAGCGCTGTGGGCGGGAGGCCTGAATATGCTGGCGGGTGAGCCCCTCCAGGATACCCTCCGGAATGTCCTACAGGATACTATACAACAGGTAAAAGAACAGCCTGAGAAGAAGATGAGTTGGCTGCGCCGTACTATTCGTGGTTTCAGCTATATTGATGAGAACTATGTGGAGCCGCAACATTATAATTGGTCTGCCATGGTGCAGGCAACGCACACCTATGACTATTATCGGATAGGTACCACAGGCCCTTCGAGTCAGTCGATATGGTTGTCACCGACACCGAACCTGAAAGTCGGTCCGTATTTTGGCTGGCGATGGATATTCTTGGGTTATACGTTTGATCTGAAACGTGTCGATGTGGGAATCAAGGAGTTGAAACAGGAGTTTGACTTTAGCATCTATAGTGCCCAGATTGGTGCCGACATCTATTATCGTCGCACGGGAAGCGACTATAAGATTCGCAGTTTGGACTTAGGCCCAAACATCAACACGGATGCGTTGAAAGGTGAGCCGTTTGATGGCGTTAGCGTGAGTATCACAGGTGTCAACCTGTATTATATCTTCAATCACCAGCGCTTCTCCTATCCGGCTGCCTTTGCTCAGAGCACGATTCAAAAGATCAGCTGTGGTTCGTGGATGGTGGGCGTGGAATATACACGCAACAGTCTTGAATTTGACCATAACAAGCTGCAGAATATGATTGATGACCGCTTGGGTCCAGGCGTTGCCAAACTGGATAGCGGAATGATGTTTAATAGTGTGGAATACTATAATTCCAGTGCTTCTGTGGGTTATGCCTATAACTGGGTGTTCAAGCGTAATTGGCTGTTCTGTGCCAGTCTGTCGCTGGCCCTTGCGTATAAGAGAGCCCGCGGTGATGCAGCCGATGAGAAGAAACGCAGATTCCAGTTTGATATTAATAATGTCAATATCGATGGCATTGGACGTTTCGCACTGGTTTATAATAATATGCGCTGGTATGCTGGCGCATCAGCAATCGTACGAGCCTACAACTATCGTCAGGCGCGCTTTGCTGCCAATAATATCTTTGGAAACCTGAATATCTATGTGGGATATAATTTCGGTTTAAAGTCTTCCTATAAAAAGAAACGTGAATGAAAAAAATAACGACTGCTATATTATTGTTCTTGGTCTGTCTGACGGTTACAGCTCAGGATATCACCTATCAGCGTGTTGATAGTGTGAAAATCTGTCAGCTGTTGCGTAATGCCACGAAGACGACATCACCAGTATGGTTTGCTCGTCATTTTCTGGATGTACCCTATGTGGCCCATACGCTAGAGGTCAACGATACGGAACAGTTGGTAGTCAATACCCGCCAGTTGGATTGTACCACGTTTGTTGAGACGGTGACAGCCTTGGTCCTGTGTGCCCGTCAGGACAAGCGTAGCTGGACGGATTATATTGATATGTTGCGTACGCTGCGCTATCGAGGCGGCGTGCTCGACGGCTATACGTCACGCCTGCACTATTTTACCGACTGGATTGTTGACAAGACAGCCATGCACCTCGTTGAGGAGATACAGACGCCTAATCCGCCTTTTTATGGGTGGCAGCATATCAAAGTGAACTACATGAGTTTCCATCCGAGTGGCTATAAAGCCCTGAAGGCTCATCCTGAATGGATTCCAGTCATCCGCGAGCAGGAAGAGAAACTCACTGGCCTGACATTCCGCTATATCCCCAAGGCGGCACTGCAACGCGATACCAAGGTGCTACGCGATGCCATTCATGATGGTGACATCATTGCCATCACCTGCAAGAAGAAAGGACTTGATATCGCACATCTCGGGTTTGCGGTATGGCGCTCCGACGGATTACATCTGCTCAATGCCTCACAACTACATAAGAAGGTGGTAGTAGAGCCTATGACGATGTATCAGTATTTGCAGAAACATCCCACCCATACGGGAATAAGAGTGATAAGAATTAAAAATTAAAAGAAAGAGATATGGAACTACCTGATTTCATGAATTATGCCAACAAGTTCTCACAGTCGGACTTTGTGGAAAAGATTGCCAACATTGCCAAGCGTGCTGGCGCTAAATTGATTTATGCAGCCTTAATCTTATATTACACCCTTCAGAGCGACAAGATCAGCACGGCCAATAAGGCGATGATTATTGGTGCTCTGGGTTATATGATTAGTCCGCTCGACGTCATTCCTGACGCTATTCCTATTGCCGGCCTGACTGACGATTTAGCCGTGCTGCTCTTTGTGTTGAAGAAGGTGTGGACAGATGTTGATCCCGACATCAAACAGAAAGCAAAGGACCGTCTTTCCAAATGGTTCGATGAAGATGAGATAGATGAAATCAAAGACCTCTTCAAGGAAGAATGACACAGGAGTATCAGATACGTGTACAGCCCCATGTAGCTGCCAATGAGCAAGCGCTGCGCTCTTGGCTGGCTGACGAGTATGGCTTTGACGTACGAACGGTGACGGCATTGCGCATCCTACGTCGTAGCATTGATGCCCGCCAGCGCACTATCTTTGTCAACCTGAAGGTTCGGGTCTATATCAACGAACCTCCTCAAGACGATGCCTATGTGGCTACGTACTATCCTGATGTCAGTGACCGTCCGCAGGTGATTGTCGTGGGTGCGGGACCTGGCGGACTCTTTGCTGCTTTGCGCCTGATAGAACTGGGTTTGCGCCCCATCGTCCTGGAACGTGGCAAGGATGTCCATGAACGTAAGAAAGACCTGTCGTTGATTACGAAGACACAGCAGGTTGACTCGGAAAGCAACTACTGCTTTGGTGAGGGTGGGGCAGGTGCCTATAGTGATGGCAAACTCTATACCCGCAGTAAGAAACGTGGCAATATAGAGAAGATTCTCAATGTGTTCTGCCAACATGGAGCCTCTACCAATATCCTGGCTGATGCGCATCCTCATATCGGTACAGACAAGTTACCGCGTGTTATTGAGAATATGCGTAATACCATTCTCCGTTCTGGTGGAGAGGTACATTTCCAGACGAAGATGACACGTCTGATTCTTAATGGAAATACTGTGGTTGGCTGTTTAGCTGCCGACAAGGAGTACCATGGTCCTGTCATTCTTGCCACAGGACACTCAGCGCGTGATGTCTACCGTTACTTGGCTGATAGTCATGTCGAGTTGGAAGCCAAAGGTATTGCTGTCGGTGTCCGTCTGGAGCATCCTTCAGCACTGATAGATCAGATACAGTATCACAACAAACAGGGACGTGGTAAATATCTTCCTGCTGCAGAGTATTCATTTGTGACGCAGGTGGATGGTCGTGGCGTCTATTCCTTCTGTATGTGTCCGGGCGGTTTCGTCATTCCGGCTGCTACGGGACCAGAACAGATTGTTGTTAACGGTATGAGTCCTTCCAATCGTGGCGGTCAGTGGTCGAACAGTGGCATGGTGGTCGAGTTACGAGCTGAGGATATTGAAGGTGATGACCCGTTACGTGTGCTGGCTTTTCAGGAAGATCTCGAACGTACCTGTTGGCAGCAAGGCAACCGGAAACAGACTGCTCCGGCGCAGCGTATGGCCGACTTTGTCAATAAGCGTTTGAGTTATGATTTGCCTCGTTCATCGTATGCACCAGGCTTAATATCTTCACCTCTAAGTTTCTGGTTACCAGAAGGTATTAGCCATCGACTACAGGAAGGCTTTAAACAGTTTGGACGCCAAAGCCATGGTTTCCTGACCAATGAGGCCGTTATGATTGGCGTCGAGACTCGTACCTCGTCACCCATACGAATCCTTCGTGACCAGACAACACTGATGCATATCCGCCTGCAGGGTCTTTTCCCATGTGGCGAGGGTGCAGGTTATGCTGGCGGCATAGTCTCTGCAGGTGTCGATGGTGAGCGTTGTGCTGAGCAGTGTGCTGAATACCTAAAGTAGTTTGGAGAGTCTTTCGCGAAGCTGGTCGGCTTCGCCTTTTCTGATTGATAATACGATGGTACAGGTGGTACCCTCGTAAGTTTGGTCGATGACACGTGGGTTCATATCTTTCACGATGCGCATTACATCGTTCATTTGGGGATATGAGAACGAGTATTTGATGATCTCCTCTACCTGTCGTGTCTCTATGGAAGCATGGGCTATGGCGTCTGCGGCCGCTTCACGGTAGGCAACGATGAGTCCGCTGGTGCCAAGATTGACGCCTCCATAATAGCGTACTACAACAATCAGAATGTTCGTGAGCTCGTTGCTGTTAATCTGCCCGAGAATAGGTTTGCCGGCAGTCGAAGAAGGTTCACCGTCATCGTTGGCGCGGAACTCCTGTCGTTCAGCTCCCAGCATATAGGCATAGCAGACGTGACGGGCATCATAATACTTCTTGCGATAGCCCGCAATGATGTCCTTCACCTCGTCAACAGTGCTGACGGGATGTGCAAAAGCGAGGAACTTACTCCGCTTCTCGGTGTAATATCCCTCGCTTGTTTCTTTTATCGTTTTAAATTCGTCGGTCATTCTTTCGAAATTTCGATGTGTCGAAATATCGATATTACGACAATTTGTGAATCACGAGTCCTGAGCGCAACTTAGGCTCAAACCATGTGGCCTTTGGCGGCATGATTTTGCCAGAGTCAGCAATATCCATAATCTGCTGCATGGTGACAGGGTAGAGGGCCAGTGCCGCACGCATCTCACCAGAATCTACACGACGCTTCAACTCGCCCAATCCGCGTAGTCCACCTACAAAGTCAATGCGCTTTGATGAGCGCAGGTCACCGATGTTCAGTATTTCATCCAGGATAAGGCGGCTGGAGATATCCACGTCTAACACGCCAATAGGATCGCTATTGTCGAAGGTGCCTTCCTTGGCAACGAGACTAAACCAGTGTTGGTCGAGATAGAGTGAGAACTCATGCAGCTTAGCGGGTTTGTAGATATCCGTACCCTTGTCCTCAACCACAAAGTTCTTTTGCAATGCAGACAAGAACTGCTCACTGGTAAGACCATTGAGATCCTTTACTACACGGTTGTAATCAAGGATAGTGAGCTGTGAAGCCTGGAAGCAGACTGCCATGAAGAAGTTGTATTCCTCGTCGCCTTTGTGGTTGGGATTCTGTTTCTGCTTCTCTGCACCTACCAAGGCGGCTGCGGCAGAACGATGGTGACCATCGGCAATGTAGAGGCTTGGCATCTTGCCAAACTCTGCCGTGATGGTCTGCATATCCTGTGCATCGCTGATGATCCAGAACTGGTGGCGGAAACCGTCAATGGGCGCAATGAAGTCGTAGATAGGTTCGGTTTGCGCATAGCGCTTGATGAGTGTGTCGAGCACCTGGTTGTCAGGATATGCAAAGAATACGGGCTCGATGTTGGCATTGTTCACACGGACATGCTTCATACGGTCCTCTTCCTTGTCACGACGGGTTAATTCGTGCTTCTTGATACGGCCGGCCATATAATCGTCCGTATGGGCGCAAACGACAAGACCATATTGGGTCTTGCCCTGCATGGTCTGTGCATAGATGTAATAATGCTCTTGCTCGTCCTGCACCAACCAGCCTTTATCCTGGAACTTCTGGAAATTCTCAGCAGCTTTCTCATAGACACGCGGGTCATATTCTGACGTGCCGACAGGAAAGTCGATTTCCGGTTTGATGATATGATACAGACTCTTCTCGTTGTCGCCGGCCTCTGCACGTGCCTCTTCTGAGTCAAGGACGTCATAGGGGCGACTCTCTACTTGCTCCACCAGTTCTTTCGGTGGGCGTATTCCTTTAAATGGTTTTACGATTGCCATGATAATTTATTGAACATTGAATATTGACCATTAGAGGTTGGCCTTGATTTTCTCGATCATCTCTGCATATTCAGCATCAGAGAGATATACCTTGCCAGGATTCATCTGGAACGTGCCGCCATAGTCGGGACCATCCACATACTTAGGAGCCAGGTGAAAGTGCAGGTGCGACAGCTTATCGCTATAGGCACCATAGTTGATCTTCTCAGGATTGAAAGCCTTCTGCATGGCACGTGTCACACGGGCCACATCAGCCATAAAGGCATTACGGTCTGCGTCTGACAATTCGTTGAGGTCATTCACATGATTCTTATAGGCCACAAGGCAACGACCACGATATGTTTGCTCTTTAAAAAGGAATGCACGCGATACTGAGAGTTCGCAAATCTCAATCATCAAGTCGTGCAATGTTTGGTTGTTGGTGCAGTATAAACACTGCTTTGGATCACTTTGCATAGATTGTTAGTATTTAATAAAGTCTTATTTTGTTGCAAAGATAAGAAATTCTATCGAGAAATACAAAAGAAGAGCCTGACTTTTTGATGTGTCAGGCTCTTCTTTTTAATATAGCACTTTTATTTGTTCACCTGGAACTTGGTGTCGCCATCCTTGAAGAAGGCGTTGATCTGCTTGGCAGCAGCAATACCAGCGTTGATATTGGCCTCTGCAGTCTGAGCACCCATCTTCTTAGGCGTAGAGAAGTAGCGACCCTCGAACTTAGCGAACTCATCGTTAGCATCGGGCATGATGTCGGTGACGAACTTCAGATCCTCGCGCTCAGCCATCAGCTTGATGAGGCCGGCCTCGTCGATGACCTCCTTACGGGCA
>JAEEGL010514083.1_pt1 | contig 16158 bp, 14 predicted proteins | sample 9134231 | NCBI WGS metagenome assembly JAEEGL01 (sample SAMN16246548, study PRJNA631951) | gut metagenome | biome: gut microbiome; feature: rumen; material: fiber-attached | host: Bos | place: Iran: Karaj | collected 2018-10
GAGAGGAATCCACTCATAGTCTGCCGCATCATCCATTGCACGAACAGCAGCCATATCATCAACCTGACAAAGAAAAAACATATCCAAGGTATGGATTATCATACCTGAGTATTCATACAGATTAGGAATACTAAACAAGAACTCTACCTTGTTTACAACAAGTCCAGTTTCTTCCTTCACCTCACGCATCATACCCTGTTCGCCAGTTTCATCCATATCAACAAAGCCACCAGGAAGGTCGCGTGTGCCCTTTGCAGGTTCTTTACCACGACGAACAGTCAGAAGTTCGTTCTTCTCGTTAACAATCAAGGCCACAGTTGCAGAACTGGGATTAGCATAATAAGTAAATCCACAGTCAGCACATTGTTTGCTCTTCTCATTATGTATGTCAAAATGAGAAGAGCCACACACTGGGCAATATTTAAACTTATCTAAAGGATGTGCCATTACCACTTATCTGTTCTAAATGGGAAAAGAGGAAGATTAGCCTGATTGCAAAGGTTTCCAGGAGCAAAGTTTCGGAACGCATAGCGCACAGCAACAGGTTTCTTCACCTCAGGCGAATAAACCCATATCGACTCATTACGTGGGTCACGTGCAGGAATCCAGAAATGTCCCGCCTTAGCCTTATGGAACACCTTGTCAGCACCAGCAACCTCAAAGCCCACAATATCTTCATAGCGGTTAACACCACCGTAGTCATTAGCCAAACGAACATAACAGGTGTCGCCCTGTATCTCCATCGACTTATACTCAGGACTATAGCACATCAAACCCTTCAAGCCATACTGCTCATTAAGGGCAAGATAAGCCAAGCGCACACCAACCTGCTTCTTCTGTGCAGGATGAATCTGTCCAATCTCGTATGGATAAACAAGGTCGTCAGTACATACTATTCCGCTATTAGGAATAATCTTCGAAGCATTAAACTGTTGCTCACGTAAGCGAGCCGCTGCATCACCATTGGCATCACCATTGATATAAGGAGCAATCTGAACAAAATAAAAAGGCACCTCACCACAGTCGAAGTCTCTACGCCACTGCTCAACAAGAAGCTTCAAACGGTTAGTATATTGACCATCAGGCGCACCAACATTAGAACATCCCTGATAAAAAAGTATTCCCTTGATAGAATAGTTCAGGATAGGATGGAACGTACCATTTCCCCATACCAGCGTACGCATATAGTCCATACCAAACTGCTTTACTATCCCCATAGTATCTGTTGGTTCATTAGTATATTTCTTCAGATTATCCTCATCAAGCCAACTCTCTACACGCGAACCACCCTTATTAGCCATTATAAGACCTACAGGTATATCAACAGCCTTGTTAACAGCCTGTGCAAAGAAATAACCAGTAGCCGAACATTCTGCAATAGTATTAGGTCCTATCTCCTCCCATGAGCAATCAGCATCATCAAGAGGTTTCATGCTCATCACACTTGGAATTTTTACATAATGAACACCCTTATACTTCGACGCATTCAACACCTCGTCATTATAACCTTCTACAGGACAGTTATTAAAACCCTTCATAGGCATTTCCATATTACTCTGACCTGCACACACCCACACATCACCAGAGAGAACATCGCTAATAGTCGTCTTCTCTCCATCATCGAAAGTGATAGACAACGGCTTGTAACTTGCCTTAGGTGTCTTAACCTTTACAAGCCACTTTCCATCATTACCCGTTTGGGTACTATACTTTTCTGAACTCCAAGAAACACTTACCTTAACCGTCTTACCGGGCTTGTCCCATCCCCACAAACGAGCTTCAGCATTCTGCTGAAGAATCATTTTGTTTCCAAGAACGTTAGGTAACTTTACTTTCGCCTGTGCACTCATGGTCATAACAGCAAGTGCAGAAATAATAAAAAAATGTCTTAGCATAGTGTTTGAATTAAAACTAAATGCAATATTACGAAAAATTAGTTATCTTTGCAACAAATTGATTTGAAATGAAACAAAATATCATGATTATGAACTTGAAAAGACTCTTTATCTGTTTATCAATGGGAGTGATGACTTTAGCCGCATCAGCTCAGAGTTCCTTCGAACTACCTCTTTGGCCACAAGGAGCACCTAACGACAACGGCGACAAGCAAGACACAGCTAAGGTATTTGTTTACCTCCCCGATGCAAAAACAGCTACAGGACGGGCCATCGTAGTATGCCCCGGAGGAGGATACTGCATGTTAGCCATGGACCATGAAGGAAAACAATGGGCACCATTCTTCAATAATATGGGCATTGCCACTATTGTACTGAAATATCGCATGCCTCACGGCAATAAGGAAGTACCATTCACCGATGCTGAAGCTGCCATCAAACTTGTACGAGCAAATGCACGAAAATGGCATATCGACCCAAACAATGTTGGTATCATGGGTTCATCAGCAGGTGGACATTTAGCTTCAACAGTAGCCACTCGCGCATCGGGACAGGCAAAACCTAACTTCCAGATTCTTTTCTACCCAGTAATCACCATGATGCCAGGATATACCCATCAAGGCTCTCACGATTTCCTTTTGGGCAAAGATGCAAAGAAAAAAGACGAGAAAGAATATAGTAACGACATGCGTGTAACACGTGCCACCCCACGAGCATGGATAGTTCTCTCCGACGATGACGATGTGGTTATTCCGGCTAATGGTGTAAACTACTACAACGAGCTTTATCGTCATGACGTGCCAGCCTCTCTGCACGTATATCCTACAGGCGGTCACGGATGGGGAATAGGCACATGGTTTAAGTTCCATACCCCCATGCTTACAGAGTTGGAAGCATGGCTCCGAAGTTTTTAATAAGTAAAAGAAATTCATCACTTTTTCTATCATAACATAAGAGAGGCTAATTCTAAAATAATTAAAAAAATAGAATTTTTTGCTATATAATAAGGTATAGAAAAAAGTTTTTTGTTACTTTTGCGCCCTAATAATGAACACATCGCAATTATGCAAGAAAATTTAGTAATAGTAGAGAGCCCTGCAAAGGCAAAGACCATTGAAAAATTCCTTGGAGATGATTTCAAGGTAATGTCTTCGTATGGACATATCCGTGATTTAAAGAAGAAAGAACTTAGCATAGATCCAAAAACTCTGGAGCCTGATTATGAGATTCCAGAAGAGAAGAAAAAACTCGTTAGCGAGTTGAAGAACAATGCTAAGAAGGCAAATAAAATTTGGTTGGCATCCGATGAGGACCGCGAAGGAGAAGCTATCAGCTGGCACCTTTGCGAAGTATTAGGTCTTGACGAAGAGAAAACCAGCCGAATCGTTTTCCACGAGATTACCCCAACTGCTATTCAGGATGCCATTAAGAATCCACGTCATCTTGATATGAACCTGGTGAATGCCCAGCAGGCACGTCGTGTCCTCGACCGCCTGGTAGGTTTCAAGCTCTCACCTGTGTTGTGGCGTAAGGTAAAGCCTGCTCTCTCTGCTGGTCGCGTACAGAGTGTAGCCGTTCGTCTTATAGTTGAACGCGAGCGCGAGATACAAGACTTCAACAGCGAACCATACTATCGCATAAACGCTATCTTTGGCGTACAGAATGCCGATGGTTCACAGTCAGAGGTTAAGGCAGAACTCGACAAGCGCTTTGACAATCACGACGATGCACTTGCATTCCTTGAGAAATGCAAGGATGCAGAGTTCACCGTTTCTTCTATTGCCAAGAAACCATTGAAGCGTACACCTGCACCTCCTTTCACGACATCTACACTTCAACAAGAAGCTGCTCGCAAGTTAGGTTTCACTGTTAGTCAGACCATGATGGTTGCTCAGCGCCTTTACGAAGCAGGACGCATCACATACATGCGTACCGACTCTGTAAACCTCTCTACTTTAGCTATTAACACCAGCAAAGACGAGATTATCAAGACATGGGGCAAGGAATATAGCAAGTCACGCAACTACACTACTCATGCCAAAGGTGCTCAGGAGGCTCACGAAGCTATCCGTCCTACATACATGTCAGAGATGTCTATCGACGGCACACAGCAGGAGAAGCGTCTTTACGAGTTGATATGGAAACGCACAGCAGCCAGCCAGATGGCTGATGCACAGATAGAGAAGACTACAGTAAACATCGATATAACTGGTTCTGATGCTAAATTTGTTGCCAATGGTGAGGTTATTGTCTTCGACGGTTTCCTTAAGGTTTATCGCGAATCTACCGACGACGATGAGAACCAGGATGATTTTTCACACAACCTGCCAGCATTGAAGAAAGGCGACCTGTTGCTACGTCGTGAAATCATCTCTACCGAGCGTTTCAGTCAGGGACCAATCCGCTACACTGAAGCTTCACTTGTACGCAAGCTCGAAGAATTAGGTATCGGCCGTCCATCAACCTACGCTCCAACAATCTCTACCATTCAGCAGCGCGAATATGTCCAGAAAGGCGACAAGAAGGGTGAAGAGCGACTCTACGCTATCGACTCACTGAAAGGCATCAAGGTAACAAGCAAGACAAAGAAAGAAATGGCTGGCTCTGAAAAGGGTAAGCTGTTGCCTACAGATATAGGTATCGTTGTAAACGACTTCCTCATTCAGAATTTCCCAGACATCATGGACTATAACTTCACAGCTAAGGTGGAGCAGCAGTTCGACCAGATTGCAGAAGGAAAAGAAGAATGGAGCAAAATGATGAAGGACTTCGACAAGAAGTTTGAGCCAAACGTGAAGAACGTTATGGACGCTCGCAGCGAGCACAAGGCTGGTGAACGCGAACTGGGTATTGATCCTAAGTCAGGCAAGCCTGTATTCGTTAAGATCGGCCGTTTTGGTCCTGTAGTACAGATTGGTACTGCCGACGACAGCGAGAAGCCACGTTTCTCACAACTGCCATCAGACAGCAGTATGGAAACTATCACTCTTGACGAAGCACTCGAGCTATTCAAGCTTCCACGCACCATCGGTCAGTTCGAAGGCACAAACGTAGTTATCGGTGCAGGTCGCTTTGGTCCTTACATCATGCACAACAAGAAGTATGTATCGCTGCCAAAAGACGAGAACCCACTTACCATCAGCCTTGAAACAGCTGTAGCCCTCATCAACGAGAAACGCCAGCAGGAAGAGCAGCGTCATCTCAAGACCTTCGATGAAGACGAGAAGATGGAAGTTCTCAATGGTCGATATGGTCCTTACATTGCTTACGACGGTAAGAACTACCGCATGCCTAAGAATCTTCATGACAAGGCTGCAGAACTTACCTACGAAGAATGTATGGATATTGTTAAAAATGCACCAGAGCCAAAGGCTAAAGGACGCAGAACAAAGAAATGAACCGTATATTTATAATTGGATACATGGGGGCTGGAAAGACAACCGTCGGAAAAGCCCTCGCCAAAGAACTTAACATTGAGTTTTACGATCTCGACTGGTATATAGAGGCTCGTATGCGAAAAACCGTAAAGCAAATCTTCGACGAACAAGGCGAAGAAGGTTTCCGACGCATTGAGAACAACATGCTTCACGAGGTGGGCGAATTCGAGAATGTCATCGTCAGCTGTGGAGGCGGCACTCCATGTTTCTTCGACAATATGGATTTCATGAACCGACAGGGCGAAACCGTTTACCTAAAGGCCACCCCAGAGGTTTTGTACGGACATCTCAAAATGGGGAAAACCGTACGCCCACTATTGTTAAACAAAACACCTGAAGAGGTACAGGTGTTTATCAAAGAACAGTTGCAAAAACGTGAAGCCTTCTATACAAAGGCCAAACACACCCTCGACGTAAACCTCATGGATAATTATGACAAAATAAAGATTTCGGTTGCTAAAGTTAAGGAACTCTTAGGACTATGAAGAAATGGACTATAGAAGATTCGAAGGAACTCTACAATATTAATGGTTGGGGTACTTCGTATTTCGGCATCAACGAGAAAGGCGATGCCTATGTTACTCCCTGCAAGGATAATACACAGATTGATTTGCGAGATGTAATGGACGAGCTCGCCTTACGCGATGTTACGCCTCCAGTGCTTCTTCGCTTCCCAGATATTCTTGATAACCGCATTGAAAAGATGTCGTTCTGCTATGATAAAGCTCGCGAAGCTTACGATTTCAAGGGCGAGAACTTCATCATCTATCCTATTAAGGTTAATCAGATGCAGCCTGTTGTCAACGAGATAATCTCTCACGGACAGAAATTCAACCTGGGACTTGAAGCTGGTTCTAAGCCTGAGCTTCATGCTGTCATCGCCGTACAATGCAAGAGCGACTCGCTCATCATCTGTAATGGTTATAAGGATGAAAGCTACATCGAACTTGCTATGCTGGCACAGAAACTTGGCAAGCGCATCTTCATCGTTGTAGAGAAACTCAACGAGATAGCCATCATCGCCAAGACAGCAAAGCGACTGAACGTAAAACCAAATATCGGTATCCGAATAAAGTTGGCCTCATCAGGCTCAGGCAAATGGGCTGAGAGCGGTGGCGATGCTTCTAAGTTCGGACTCACCCCAACAGAACTTCTTGAGGCACTCAAGAAACTCGACGACTGCGGACTTCACGACTGCGTGAAGCTTATCCACTTCCACATCGGTTCACAGATAACCAAGATTCGTCGTATCCAGAACGCACTCACCGAGGCTGGACAATACTACGCCAACCTTCGTAAGATGGGCTACAACATCGAGTTTGTTGACTGCGGTGGTGGTCTGGGTGTTGACTACGACGGTACACGCTCAAGCAACTCAGAAAGCTCTGTAAACTACTCTATCCAGGAGTATATCAACGACTGCGTTTACGCTTTCGTAGATATAGCCAACCGCAACGGCATTCCTCATCCAAACATCATCACCGAGAGTGGTCGTTCACTTACTGCCCACCACTCTGTTCTCGTTCTCGATGTTCTTGGAGCAGCCTCTCTGCCTGAAATGCCAGAAGAGTTCGAGGCTAAGGAAACCGACCATAAATTAGTAAAAGACCTCTACGAGATATGGGATAATCTAAATCCAAAATCTATGCTCGAGGATTGGCACGATGCCGACCAGATACGTGAAGACTGTCTCGACATGTTTGCACACGGTATGGTCGATCTCAAGACACGAGCTGAGATTGAGGCTATGTACTGGAGCGTATGCCATGAGATAAATGGTATTGCCAAGACCATGAAGCACGTACCTGACGAGCTAAAAGGCCTTGACCGACTGCTTGCAGATAAATACTTCTGCAACTTCAGCTTGTTCCAGAGTCTTCCTGACTGTTGGGGTATCGACCAGCTCTTCCCTATCATGCCTATCCATCGACTCAACGAGCGCCCTTCACGCCATTGCACACTGCAAGACATCACCTGCGACAGCGATGGTAAGGTAGCCAACTTTGCTGTTGATGGCGGACAGAGCAACGTTCTTCCTGTTCACGCATTAAAGAACGACGAGCCTTATTATATTGGTGTGTTCCTCGTTGGTGCTTATCAAGAGATTCTTGGCGACATGCACAACCTCTTTGGCGACACCAATGCAGCTCATATCACTGTCAAGGACGGAAACTATCATATCGACCAGCTCATCGACGGCGAGACCGTTGAAGAGGTTCTCGAATACGTACAATACAATCCAAAGAAACTCGTGCGTCAGCTCGAGCAATGGGTCACCAAGAGCGTAAAACAAGGAAAGCTGTCACTTGAAGAAGGTAAGGAATTCCTTAGCAACTATCGCTCAGGACTCTACGGATATACATATCTTGAATAGAATATGAAAAATAAACTTACTATCGTAAAGGTTGGAGGCGCCATCGTCGAAGACTCAGAAAAACTAAATGAACTGCTCGATAACTTTGCTGCTATCGAAGGAGCAAAAGTACTGGTGCATGGAGGTGGCCGTCGTGCCACCAAAGTAGCAGCAGCATTAGGCATAGAAAGTAAAATGGTTAATGGCCGACGCATCACCGATGTCGACATGCTCGAAGTGGTAACAATGGTTTATGGTGGTCTGGTAAACAAAAACATCATAGCCAAACTGCAAGCCAAAGGCATCAACGCCATTGGTCTTACTGGTGCCGACATGGATGTTATACACAGTCACAAACGCCCTGTAAAAGACGGTATCGACTTTGGATTTGTTGGCGATGTAGAACGAGTAGATGCCAATAAGATAAAACTACTCATCGACGGCGGAATAACACCAGTCATGGCACCACTCACACACGACGGACAAGGTAACATCCTTAACACCAATGCTGACACCATAGCCAGCGAAACAGCCAAGGCACTCGCAGCATTATATGATGTAACTCTTATCTATAGCTTTGAAAAGAAAGGCGTGCTTAGCAATCCTGACGACGACGATAGCGTCATTCCTGTTATCACACGCACAGACTTCAATAAATATGTTGCCGACGGCACCATCGCTGGAGGCATGATACCAAAGATAGAGAATGCCCTTGCAGCCGTTGACGCAGGCGTTAAGCAGGTAGTTATAACACTTGCCAATGCCATCGACGGAAAGCATGGAACTATCATCAGCAAATGCTAACAAATATTAAAATATAGAGAAAGCAACACTTTCTTGTAACTTTCTTATAACCCAATCGTCATTAATATCAGAAGAGGATGAAAGAGATCAGTTTCCGAAACGATATCTTGCCGCTGAAAAATCAACTTTTTCGGCTTGCACTCAGAATCACTCTCGACAGAGAAGAGGCTGAAGATATTGTTCAGGAAGCACTCATCAAAATATGGAAACGTCGCGACACATGGAACGAAATAGAATCCATAGAAGCATTCAGCTATACTATTTGTCGCAACTTAGCTCTTGACAGCATCAAGAAGCATAGCAACGATAACGATTCCATTGATGAGCATCACGCAGAACATGCTGACACATCTTACAATCCTTACGAGCGAACACTACAGCAAGATCGCATCAACACTGTAAAAAAGCTCGTTGACAAATTGCCTGAGAAGCAACGCAGTTGCATGCAACTAAGAGACTTCGAAGGAAAGCCCTACAAGGAGATAGCACAGATACTGGGCATCACCGAAGAGCAAGTAAAAGTAAACATCTTCAGAGCAAGACAGGCAATTAAACTTCAATTTCAAAAAATCGACAATTATGGATTATAAGTATATAAAACAACTTCTTAATCGCTACTTCGATTGTGAGACAACACTCGAAGAAGAGAACATTCTGAAGACCTTCTTCAGCCAGAAAGACATTCCTGCTGAGTTGGTTAAATATCAGGCTTTGTTCATCTATGAACAGGAAGAACCTAAGAACGATGTTCTAGACGAGGAGTTCGACAAGAAGTTACTTGCTATAATAGAGGAACCAGCACCAGTAAAGGCTCGTGTCATCAGCATGCCACAGCGCCTTCGTCCTTTGTTCCGTGCAGCAGCAGTCATTGCCATCCTGCTCACACTGGGCAACGCAGCACAGGTTCCATTTACCGATGAAGCTGGATATAATGGTATAGAAGCCGTTATGCCACAGCATGTCAAAGGTGCTTCTGTAGCTTACAACGATTCAACAAAGATTGATTCCTTGCAGCAGAGCAACCTTGAGATGAAAGCCCAAGAAGAGGCTGCATCGGCAATCCTGAAATAAGATATATTTCTATGCTTTCTCTATAAAATCATGTTTAGTAAAACAAAACAATTAACGAAACTGTGAAGTTTCAATTCTCTCAAATTTTCATAACATACTAACGTAAAGAAAAGGGGCCGAATCTCAATCGTGAGTTTTCGGTCCCTTTCCTTTTTTGAGTTAGAAGTTAGGAGATAGGAGTTAGTAGTTATTCTCCTCCACTTATGAAAAGGAGGTCGAGAGGATGGGAGTTAAAATGCCGTAGGCATTACTTCCCTTCGGTCAGTGACCGTTGGTTCATTACTCATTATTAATTGCTCGTAGGGCAACCAATTACACATTACACATTCAAATCGTTAGGCTTGCGTTTAAGCGAACCAACAACTTGCAATAATGCTGGAACAAATATACACACCGAGAAAACCAAATACAGCACCATGTGAGTAGTGCTGCCACCAGCAAGCTGCTTCAATGTCATATCCTCCATGCCCTCAGGCAATATATTCACAATAACATAGGCAATAGTGTTGTTTACCCAATGCAATGCTATTCCTGGAACAACACTTCTTGAGCGGTAATACATCCAACCTAACAATATACCCATCAGAAACGCATGAACAAACTGAGCAATATTACCATGAGCCACACCAAACAGCACAGCCGAGAACAGAATAGCCAGCCAATGCCATTTCTCGCCCACTACAGCCAGCAGTTTTCGTAATATAGCACCACGGAAAACCATCTCCTCAGCCACAGGGGCAAGTATTCCTATTGCAGCATAGCCTAATGGGGTGCGCATCATATCAGTCATCAGTTTTCCCAACTGCTCAGGCATATCAAACTCAAACATCTCCTGCAACACCATAGAAGGAACTATCGAACCTATTCCCAAGAAAACAATCCACACCATAACAGCCCATGGTTTGGTTCTAATATAATCTCTTGATACGGGAGCCCATCTGAAACGGGCAAACAGGTATATAGTCAGTACACTACACAATGCATACGCAATAACAAACTTTTTTATACCTTCAGGTGTAACTGAATTAATGGCACCACCTAATGCAAAAGTAGAAGGTATCTGCAAAAGGATAAACATAACGAAGAAAAAAGCTATCGCTAATGCACTTCCCAATGTTGTATTACTAAAAGCTGCAAGTCTATTCTTTAACTCTTTCATCACTTTCTTTTTTAAATTGTTCTTTTACTATCTGACGATCAATGGTTAATTGCTCTTTTAACTGCTCAGGGCTCTCAAATTTGCGCTCTGAGCGTATTCTGTGTTCAAACGATACCAACATCAGTTTATCGTAGATATCGTCTGAGAAGTCAAATATATTGGTCTCAAGGGTAATTTTCTCACCATCGAAGGTAGGACGCTTACCAATGTTCATCATACCCTGCTTCATAGTCACACTACCCTCCAAGCGAGTTTTCACGGCATACACGCCTGGCGCAGGCACCAACATACCAAACTCCGACACATCAAGATTAGCTGTAGGAAAGCCCATCTTACGACCTTCCTGGAAACCCTTCACAACCTTTCCAATTATCGTATATGGATAACCAAGACACGAGTTAGCCATCTCTATCTCGCCTTCCTTAAGGAAAGCACGAACTACCGACGAGCTAACATTTATACCATTGAGCAGAAAAGCCTCGTTCTTGATAACCTCAATACCCAGTTCCTCACCAAATCTAACGTAATCGTCAAAGCCCTCTTCTCTGTTATGGCCAAAACGATTATCATAACCAATAATAAGCTTCTTCACATGCAGACGGTCACGAAGAACCTGAGCCATAAACTCACGTGCCGACAGCTCGGCCATCTCCTTGTTGAAACGCAACACCACACTATTGTCAACCCCCGTCTTTGACAGCAGCAACAGCTTACTGTCGAGAGTACTCAGCATCTCAGGAATATAATCTTCCTGAAGCACCTGACGCGGATGCTTGTCAAACGTGATAACCGTTGACTGCAGTCCAGCCGCCTTAGCCTCATCCATCACATGACGGATAAGAAACTGGTGTCCTTTATGCACACCATCAAAGAAACCTATCGTAGCAACACAGGGCTCCACACTCTGCGTAAAATCATCCAATCTTATTGTCTTCATCTATTTATATTATTGGTCTCACCCCGACCCAATTCAAAATTCAAAAATCGAAATTCAAAATTGGTTGCGAAGCAACCTATACATTTCTCCTATCCACACTACCAACGATGTAACAGCAATTATCATGCCCCACTCGCTTAATGACAATGGAACAGTACGGAACATTTTTCCGCCAAAAGTAACAATCACCCACTGTCCCACCAATATCAATAGCAATACAAATAGCATGCCACGATCAGCATATAGTCTGCGGAAAGCCGAATGATTACTGCCCAAGCTCTTGGCATTAAACAAGTTCCATGCCTGCAACATCACAAAGGTAGTAAAAAATATCGTCAACTCATGAACATCTATTCCAGCTGTTCCTCTGCGCTCACACCATATTAGGAATGCCAACGAGAACACAAAGAACAAGATACCACACGTCAGTATGCCCCTTGCCATCGGTTTATTGATGATAAAATCGCTCTGCTTACGTGGCTTCTCGCTCATCACCTCACGCGATGGAGGCAACGACGCCAACGCAAGAGCAGCAAAAGTATCCATTATCAGGTTCACCCATAATATCTGTGTAACCGTTAGTGGCATCTCTGTTCCGATAATAGCTCCCCCCAATACAAGGAGTAATGCTGTGAGATTCACCACAAGTTGAAAGAAAAGGAAACGCTGAATATTCTTGTAAAGAGAACGTCCCCACATAACAGCTCCTGCAATAGAATGAAAACTATCATCAAGCAATGTAATGTCAGAAGCCTGCTTGGCTACCGACGTACCAGAACCCAACGACAACCCCACATGGGCATGATTCAAGGCTGGCGCATCATTTGTTCCATCACCGGTAACAGCAACCACTTCGCCATGCTTCTGCAGCATCTCTACAAGACGCTGCTTGTCGGCAGGACGAGCTCTCGACATAACCCTTAGCTCAACAACCCTTTCATACGCCTCATCATCAGAAAGAGCCTCAAACTCAGTTCCTGTGATATGCCAGTTGTCTCCGCTCAGTTCCTCGCGAGGCCATATACCAATCTGTCGGGCTATCTCTATAGCCGTAGCCGAATTATCACCAGTAACAATCTTCACCTCAATACCAGCTTTTCTACAAGCGGCAACAGCACTTGGCACATCGTCTCTCACTGGGTCTTCTATCGCAAAGGCAGCAACAAAGTTCAGTTCCTGTGGCTTATCCACATTGCCGTCAGCAAGAGCCAGCACACGCATACCCGCATCCTGGTATCTTCGTATCTGCTTCTCAACAACACTACGATGGGCATCACTGATAACACACATATCAAGAACAATCTCAGGTGCACCCTTTACAGTTATCTCCTTCTCGTTGAATACCGTAGCCATGTATTTCTTCTCTGTAGAGAACGGAATCTGTCGAACTACTGACGCCTCTTTTCTCAGTTTCAGATAGTCAGCTCCCTGTTCCTTTATCCAGTTAAGAAGAGCCACCTCGGTAGGATTACCCACACCCTTGTCACCATCAAGGAACGCCGTAGTGTTAATAGCTATCTCCTCATATAGTCGTAAACCAAGATTACCACTCTCAGCAAAGCACTCCTTCACCTTCATCTTGTTCTGGGTAAGCGTACCAGTCTTGTCTGTACATATAACAGTTACCGCTCCCATCGTTTCTGAGGCATGCAGCTTACGCACAAGATTGTTTGATTTCAACATCCTTCGCATATTAAGAGCCAGCGACAAGGTCACTGCCATAGGCAAGCCCTCTGGAACAGCCATCACAATAAGTGTCACCGCCATCATGAAATAGTTCAGCACCTTCAGCGCCATACCATAGTAGTCAGTAGTGCTCCACACCGCATCAGTAAGAATATCATGACCTAAGAACACCACAAAAGCAGCCACGGCAACACCCGTACCCACCTTCGAAATCATCTTGGCAAGCTTATCCAACTGAGTGTCAAGAGGAGTCTTGGTACCCGTTTCCTCAACAGCCTTAGTGGCAACCTTGCCAATCTCTGTCTCATCGCCAACCTTCACGACAACAGCCTCACCATGACCGTTCATCACCATCGACGAACGCAACAATATATTCTCGGCATACGCGCCCTCGCCATCTGCCGACACCTCAGTACCTTTCGTAGCAAGAGGCTCACCGGTAAGGCTCGATTCATCAACCTGCAGGTTCACGGCAGCAAAGAGTTCAGCATCGGCAGGCACCTCGTCGCCCACCTGAACAAGAATCACATCGCCCACCACTACATCCTTGCGCATTATCTCCTGCACCTTACCATCACGACGCACCTTGACAAGCTGCTCATCGTTCATGGCAGTAAGCAGTTCAAACTTCTTGGCGGCATCACGCTCAAACCAAAAGCCCACCGTAGTAGCAAGGAATATAGCTATAAAGATACCAATGGTCTCTATAAAATCATTCTCTATAAAGGCAAGCAGCAACGACACACACGCTGCCACAAGAAGAATCTGTATGATAGGATCTTTATATTTTTCCAGATAGAGTTACCAAAGCGATGTCTTCTTAGGAGGTATAAGCACATTCTCTCCATACATACTCCTGCTTTCAGCGACCTTAGCCTCAGTCAACCCATCTGAATTCCACTTTTCATTTTTTTCCATTCAATTATATAATAAGTTTACTGTTTATGAGTTTTACTTTTATAATAATTCAACATCGCACGTAGTGCGACTAATTACAAATTCTTTTTCTGCAAAGTTAATGATTTTTTTTATTATTCCTATTTTATCCCCTCACCCATAACCTTTTTCTTAAAAAATATACATATCTTTGCAGCATTATCTAACTGTAAGTTTAGGAGATACAGGAAGATAAAGGAAGATATGCCGCTTTTCCATCTTTCAATATTAATTCTAAATTATCTCCTTCTAACTTCTAAATATATTATCAATGAAAAAACTCTTATCTATTATCGCTCTATTAGCAGTCTGCTTGACCATTCAAGCTAAAATTCCTGTTTACGTATGGGTAAGCTGGAACAACACCACAACCGCCCAAACACTCAAACGCGACTTCAAACAATGGAAGAAATACGGAGTAGTAGGCGTATGTCTCAATGCAGGTATGGACTCTGCACGCATAGCCACAGCTTCACGCATAGCCCATCAGTTAGGATTAGAATACCACGCATGGATACCTACCATGACCAACGGCACATGTCCTGAAAGCTGGTACACAGTAAACCGATTAGGACAGAACGCCAAGACAAATCCGGCATACGTGCCCCACTACACCACCCTTGACCCACATAATCGCAATGTGCACCATTACATGAAAGAACAGCTCACACGCATAGCACGCATCAAGGATGTTGACTACATACAGCTCGACTACATACGCTATGCCGATGTCATTCTTGCCAAGGGACTGTGGAACAAATACTCACTCGTCATGAACGGAGAGTATGCTACAGCCGACTACTGCTATTGTGACGACTGTGTCAACGACTTCAAACAGAATACAGGTATCGACATCCGTCAATATACCGATCCATCAAAGGTAGAAGCATGGGCACAGTTCCGTTGCGATAACGTAACCAATCTCGTCAACGATATTGCCGATGCCGTTCATAACGCAGGTAAGAAAATCTCAGCCGACGTGTTCCCAGGTCCCGACAGTCATGCACGCTGGATGGTACGTCAGGAATGGCAGAAGTGGAATCTCGATGCCGTATTTCCTATGAACTACAACGATTTCTATCTTGAGCCAGCCTCATGGCTCAAACCAATAACAAAGGAAGAAGTAGAAAGTGTAGCAGGTCGTTTCCCTGTATATAGCGGACTCTTCATCTGTAAAGACTGGCAGCACAAAGCAAGCGTTGTTGATCCAGAATACAGCGGTCTGCTACCATCAGAAATACAAGAAGCCGTTCTGGGAAGTATGGAGAGTGGTGCCAAAGGAATATGCCTTTTCACCCCTAATTCCATGACTCCAGAGCATTGGGCAGAACTCCAAAAAGTAATAAAATAAAACTTTTAAGGCTTTTCGGTGGAAACTATTTACAAAAAAATTTGGTTATTCCCACCGAAAGCCTTATCTTTGCACCCGAAATAGCCAATCTACTTATCTGCTTTTTCAACGGACTTGTAGCTCAGTTGGTTAGAGCAACAGACTCATAATCTGGAGGTCCCTGGTTCAAGCCCAGGCTGGTCCACAAGAGAATCGCTTTGCGGTTCTCTTTTTTTTTATCCCCTAACCTGGGCTTTCACCAGAGGTTATCTCCCTCGCTTTAACGTTTGCACCAGCTACGCTGACAGCAAACGCTCTGTCGATGAGTTGTGCTATTTGCACAACAAATTTCAAGCCCAGGCTGGTCCACATTAAAAATCAAGCACTTACAAATATTTTGTAGGTGCTTTTTCTTTTGTTTGCGAACAAAATTGCATTTCGTGAACACCAATATAATCTTTCTGCAATAATTGATTCACTCATTTGGTTCGCAAATCTCACTATTTTTGTTCGCAAACCATTTTCGGCATATTATTCAGTAATATGAGTA
>JAEEGL011870874.1_pt1 | contig 16158 bp, 14 predicted proteins | sample 9134231 | NCBI WGS metagenome assembly JAEEGL01 (sample SAMN16246548, study PRJNA631951) | gut metagenome | biome: gut microbiome; feature: rumen; material: fiber-attached | host: Bos | place: Iran: Karaj | collected 2018-10
AAGGTCTTCAACGGCCCTGTCAAATGACCCGAGATAGACCCTCTTGCCGTAGACGAAGGACTTCCTGCCGAAGATTATATGGCGGTAGCCGTGGTTTGTGATCTGGTGACCGCCCTCCAGCATACGCCGTATCAGCCGGTCATTGTGCGCAGCGCCGCCGCTGGCGTCCTTCCCGAAATCGGGATAATGATCGTATCTTATCCCGCCCCAGGCCGCGGTGCCCGGAGCGCCGGCTTTGTCCGGATAATTCTCGGACGTGTCTCCTATGACGTCGAAAGTCCCTTTTGCGCCGAATTCCTCCAGCACGTCCAGGATCACGTCGGTCAGCGAACGTCCGCCGAACAGATCCGGCGAGCAGGGGATGTCCGCGGGTCCGTCGTCGAACGTCATGGCGAGGATCCTGCGGTCTGTTTTGACGCGCTCGATCCTGCGCGTATAAGAGACGCGGTGGGTCTCAACGGGAGAGAGCAGCTTTTTGACTGCCGCCTTTCCCTTTTTCCCGATCTTAACGATAAGGGACATCTTTTCCTCTCCTTCAGTCCTGCCGGCGGAAAATATCCTCCGCCGCGCACTTGCAGGCGAACAGCATCCATCTGAACCGGGCTGCAGCCCCGGCTTTCTGCTTCTTCAGCTTCGTGTGCTGGCTCCTCGCCACGTCGGTATGCCGCCCGTTCCTGCCGGCCGCTTCCGCGCCTCCTTGAAGGAGCGCAGCGCGCACCGCCGCCGCGTCAAGTCCGGTTACTTCCAGGCTCACGTATCCGTTCCCTATCTCTCTCGCCACATGGGCGTCGGATCCGGCAAAGAAGGCAATTCCGCGCTCCGCTGCGAACGCACGCGCAAGGCTGTTGGCGTCGCGGTTCTTTCTGGCGGCTCTGCCGTTGAACACCTCCACGCCGTCTATCTTCCCGGCGACCGGTTCCAGTCTGCCGCTGTCTCTGCTGTGTTCGAAGGGATGCGCAAGAACGGCGATACCGCCAGCGTCGTGTATCGCGTCTATCACGTCTGCGGCCTTCCGGCTGCCGGCTTCCGGCTGCCGTTCGATGAACAGGCCGAGGATATGCCCCAGATCTGAAGCGATCTCGATCCCGGGTATCAGGAGGAACCCCTCCGGGACCTCCGTTCCGCTGAGATCCGCCATGACGTCGTGATCGCAGACCGCCGCGCCGTCAAGGCCCGCCGCTCTCGCCGCGGAAACGATCTCCTCCGGTGTGAGACGGCCGTCGAAAGACGCCGCTGAATGTATATGCAGATCAAGGGAGATCTTCATCTTCAAACTGCTCCTTAACACAGACGCATTCTCTGTATTTGCCGTAAAAAAGTATAACACGCATCGCTGTTCTTCGCAACGGCATTCGCCCGCTGCAACGCGCTCATTTGCCCCCTGTTCAACAGGCTGAACATGTGGTAGAATACTGCTGATAGATATGTGTTCCGCGCCCCTGCGGCCGGACGCTCATATCCCGGCGGCCGTCCCGGCCGCCGAATGCGAAAGGAGGCACCCGTCATGCTCTATTTCTGGCTCGCAGCGATGGTCGTCTTTCTGATCATTGAAGCGGCAACCGCCGGACTGGCGACGATCTGGTTCGCTCTTGGCGCGCTCGCAGCCCTTATCTGCGCGCTTCTCGGCGCCCAGCTCTGGTTCCAGATCGCATGGTTCATCGTCGTGTCGGTACTCACGCTGATCTTCACGCGGCCGATCGCTAAAAAGTATCTGAACTCCCGCAGAAGCGCCACGAACGCCGACCGCGTGCTCGGTATGGTCTGCGTCGTTACCGAGGACGTGGACAACATAGCCGGCACGGGCGCGGTAAACGCCGAGGGCAAGACCTGGACGGCCCGCAGCCGCTCCGGGCTCCCGATAAAGAAGGGCTCGTACGCCCGCGCTCTCGCCATCGAGGGCGTAAAGCTGATAGTAGAACCGGTCCCGGCGCCGCCGGACGAAACTGCCGCTGAAGAAAACTGAAGGAGGTCATCATATGAATTATATAGCGCCTGCATTCCCTGCAAAGATCATTATCATCGTAGTCGTAATAATACTGATCCTGCTTATCATAGTCAGAAACATCCGCATAGTCCAGCAGGCCAAGGCATACGTCATAGAACGTCTCGGTGCATACAGCACTACGTGGGGCGTCGGCCTGCACTTCAAACTTCCCTTCTTTGAGCGCATCGCCAAGGTCGTATCGCTCAAGGAGCAGGTCGTCGATTTCCCGCCTCAGCCCGTTATCACGAAGGACAACGTCACAATGCAGATCGATACCGTCCTGTATTTCGAGATAACCGACCCGAAGCTCTATACCTACGGCGTCGAGTATCCTCTGACCGCTATCGAGAACCTGTCCGCCACCACTCTTCGTAACATCATCGGCGAACTCGAACTTGACCAGACGCTTACCAGCCGCGACATCATCAACAGCAAGATGCGCACGATCCTCGACGAGGCCACCGACCCCTGGGGCATCAAGATAAACCGCGTCGAGCTCAAGAACATCCTTCCTCCGAAAGAGATCCAGAACGCCATGGAGAAGCAGATGAAGGCGGAGCGTGAACGCCGTGAATCCATCCTCCGCGCGGAAGGCGAGAAAAAATCCGCCATACTCATCGCGGAAGGCGAACGCGAATCCGCAGTTCTCCGCGCGGACGCGAAGAAGCAGGCTCAGATCCTCGAGGCGGAAGGCGAAGCCGAAGCCATCCTCAAGGTCCAGCACGCGACCGCTGAAGGCATCAAGCTCGTCAAGGCCGCCGGCGCTTCCGAAGAAGTCATCAGGCTCAAAGCTCTGGAAGCTTTCAGCGCGGCAGCGAACGGCCGCGCCACGAAGATCATCATCCCTTCGGAGATACAGGGCCTTGCCGGTCTCGCCACGTCCTTCAAGGAACTGCTGTCCGATCCGGAGAAACCGGCGCCCAAAAAGCCGGAAACAAACGCGCAGTAACAGCATTTCAGGAACACGGCCCCGCGGAACCTTTCCGCGGGGCTTTTTCCGTCCGGGCGCAATTGTTAAATAATTATGGCAAACTGGACAAGACACCGCTCTGATGTTATACTTAACTGAATTCTTGTCTGGCGGTGAGACCATGCGCATCGACGTGCTCGGTGTCGGATTTGACAACATTACGGCAGATGAAGCCGTGTCCGCCGCGTACGGCGCGGTGTGCGGAGAGTCCCCCGCGGGATACGCGGTCACCCCGAACCCCGAGATCGTCTGGCTGTGCCGCGGCGACGACAGCCTTCGCGCCGCCATCAACGATGCCTTTCTCGTACTTCCAGACGGCATCGGCGTCATTTACGGGGCAAAGATACTTGGAACGCCCCTCAAGGCCCGTATTCCGGGGATAGATTTTATTTCCGCGCTGCTCTCCAGGATGGCCGAGACCGGGAAAAGCGTTTTCCTGTTCGGTTCAAAGCCCGGCGTCGCCGAGGCCGCCGCGGAAAATCTTGCCGCCGCGCATCCGGGTATCGTCATATCCGGCACTTGCGACGGCTATTTCTCCGACGACGGTCCGATCATACAGAAGATCAACGACGCTTCCCCGGATCTGCTGCTCGTCTGCCTCGGCGCGCCGAAGCAGGAACTTTGGATGGCGGAGAACGTCTCAAAGCTGAACGTCCGGCTCATGGCGGGGCTCGGAGGCTCCCTGGACGTGTTCGCGGGAAACGTTAAACGCGCACCCAAGGCGTGGCAGCGTCTCGGGCTCGAATGGCTGTACAGGCTTATAAAGGAACCGCGCAGGATAAAACGGATGATCAAGCTCCCGCTGTTCGTCCTCGCGGTAATAATGAAGAGGATCAGAGGCTGACGATATGGGTAAACTGATTGTGCTCGAGGGAGTCGACTGCAGCGGAAAGTCCACACAGTTCCGCATGCTTTGCGAAAAGCTGACGGCCGACGGGCTTTCCTTCCGGAAGCTTACGTTTCCGCGGTATTCTGAACCGTCGTCGGAACTCATTAAGATGTACCTCGGGGGCTCCTTCGGCAGCAACCCCTCCGATGTGAATCCTTACGCTGCGTCGACGTTTTTCGCCGTCGACCGTTTCGCTTCGTACGCGCAGGACTGGCGCGGCTTCTATGAAGACGGCGGGATCCTGCTGACGGACCGCTACACTACGAGCAACGCCATCCATCAGGGCGCAAAGATACCGCCGGAAAAACGCGGTGAGTTCTTCAGATGGCTGTACGACTTCGAATTCGGGCTCATGGGCATACCCGCCCCGGACGCCGTCATATATCTCGAAGTGACGCTGGACATCGCTCTCCGCCGCATACGTTCCCGCGCCGCCAAGACAGGCACCGAAGCCGACATCCACGAGAGCGACGCCGGGTACCTGCGCACCTGCATCGAGTGCGGCGAACAGGCCGCGGCGAGTCTCGGATGGACCGTGGTGCCCTGCGTAAAGGACGGTATCGAGCGGGAACGCGAAGAGAAGAACCTTTCGATCTACAATATCGTCCGCGCCGCTCTGGACGCGTAAAGCGGACATCCTTCAAATCGAGACAGATCCCGCGTCCGCGCGGCGGGCGCCGGGATACCGATAACAGGAGAGAACCATATGGCTGACAACAAGGATTTTTGGAAGGACCTGCTCGGCGATGAGTACGACGAGAAACTGTACGACTCCGTAACGCCGGAAGTCCCCGCGGAAACGCCGCCTTCACCGGGCGTTCCGGCACGCGGCCCCGCTCCGGGGGACGAGCCGCAGTTCGTTGAATTCAACTTTTCAGCGCCGAACAGCACCGGCGAAGCCGGTCCCGCGAAGAGCGGAGACACGTCCGATTTCCAGTATCAGGACAATTCAGACACCGGAAAGCCTGACTTCGAGGTCGATTTCGACTTTGACGGCGAATACCGCGACGTGCCTACAGACAGGCCGTTGAAAGTGCGCCGCCAGCGCCGGACCGGATGTCTCGGCGGGATACTGTACGCCGTGTTCATCATCTGCGTCTCGCTGGTGCTCGCCGCGCTCCTTTGGATGGCGGCGGCGGACGTGCTCGCGCTGGGCAAACCGGAGGGAGAACGGACGATCACCGTTCCCGACGGGGCCGACGTCGAAGAGATAACGGATATCCTCTCCGAAAACGGCATGATCAAATACAAGCGCCTCTTCAAGCTCTACTGCAAGTTCTCCGACAGCGCCAAGGAGATGGCCGGCGGCACGTATACTCTCAACACCAACTACGACTACCGCGCGCTGGTGATAGGCCTCATCCCGGGCACCGGAAAGCGCGTGGAGGTGGATGTGGCGATACCGGAGGGTTACAACCTCTTCCAGATCTTCGATCTGCTCGACGAAGAGGGCGTCTGCGGCAAGGACGATCTGTGGGATACGGCTACGAACTATGATTTCGATTATGCTTTCCTGGACAAATCCACCCTCGGAGACAAACTGCGGCTCGAAGGATATCTCTTCCCGGATACCTACAGATTCTATCTCGACGACAACCCGACGCACGTCATAGATAAATTCCTCTCGAACTTCAAGAACAAGTTCACCGATGAATACGCCGCGCGTGCCGAGGAGATGGGATATTCGATGCGGGATATCCTCACCATCGCTTCTCTCATCGAGCGCGAAGCCGCATTCGACGCAGAGCGCGACGCCATAGCGTCCGTCATTCACAACCGTCTGAACAGCGCCAACTTCCCCTTCATCAACATCGACGCGTCGATCTACTACGGCATCACCGTCAACGGCGACACGAGAGACGCGTTCTCAACGGAATACGATTCCCCGTACAACACCTACACCCATACGGGGCTGCCGCCCGGACCGATTTGCAACCCCGGCATCCAGTCCATCCGCGGCGCGCTGTATCCGCAGGAGACCGACTATTACTACTACGCCCTGTCCGTGGAAGGAGGACACAGATTCTTCAGCTATTATGAATCCTTCCTCGATTTCCTGAACAGCGACGAATACGACCCCGGCACCTGACAACGAAAAACGCGCCCCGATGACGTTCATCGGGGCGCGTTTGAATTATCCCTCGTCTCACACCAGCAGGAAACAGCCGGTGTATGCTATGGTGTTCGGTCCGTGGTTATACGGTATGCCGCAGCTCTTGCAGACCTCGCTCACGACGAGGCCGCAGGCCTCCATGGAAGCCGTCCTGCGCTTCGGGAAGCGGCACGGGGCGTCGGGGTAGGTGCACTTCTCGCAGAGAGTGCAGGAGCCCATGCCCATAGGCATAAGATCAGGGTACTGCTTTTCCAGCTCATCCCACATCTTCATGAAGTTGTCTCTCTGGCGGGCGGCGGCGTCCTGTATCCCCTCCCAGTCGAAGCTGTCTTCGAGCTGGCCGACCGTCTGGACGATTATCCCTTCTTTGTACGTCAGCGCCTTTCCGGAGAGCTCCTCGAGCGTGCCGCACGCCGGCGGACACGACCACGAGGCACCGTATCTGCCGCAGGTGTTTACCTCGCACATTGCGCGCACTTCCTGCAGAAACCTCAGGTTTTTCGTATACAGCGGAGCGGCACAAGTAAAGCCGCACTCCTTCGCGAGTTCCACAAGCGCGTCATAATCAGGTGTCATATGTCCATATCCTCCTCGAACATCATCTGCATCACGAACTGATCGTTGAACACCCTGTCGGTCGAGAGCTCGACGTATTCGCACTCATCTGTTATCTTCCTGATCTTCTCCCGCGCCTCCGCAGAGCACGCAGCCATCACGGCGCCGGCGCCCGCCGTGTTGCCGAGCGCCCGAACGTTCGGGAGGAGCTCCTCGGGAAACAGTCCGATACGCGCCGCCGAACGCGGATCCAGATAGCTGCCGAAGCCTCCAGCAAGGAGCAGCCCGTCGGCAGATGAGACGCCCGCCTTCGAAAACAGCGTCTGTATGCCTGCGGCTATCGCCGCCTTCGCGAGCTGGAGCTTACGGACGTCAGTAGCGGAGACGCATACGTCGCCGCTTATGCGGAATACCACTCCGTCGTCGTCTTCGTCGATATATTTCGCTATCGGGCCTTCGACTTCGTCGGGCGGCAGCAGCATGCCGCCGGCGTCGACAGCGCCGCAGTCAAGCAGCAGCGCGAGGGCGTCAAGAAGCCCGGAACCGCATATCCCGCGAGGCTCTCCGCCTCCGACGACGTCATATCTCAGTTCGCCGTCTTCAAATCTTATATAACTTACGGCTCCCTCGACCGCCGCCATGCCGCAGGATATCTCCGCGCCTTCGAACGCAGGACCCGCAGCTGTCGCGCAGCAGAACATCCTGCCGCCGCTGCGGAGTGCCATTTCGCCGTTCGTGCCGACGTCGATGAAGAGCCAAGTGCCCTCCAGGCCGGAAAAGCCGGACGCGAGTATTCCCGCTGTTATATCGCCGCCGACGTAAGAATGGATGCAGGGAGCCAGGTACTCCGTCGCTCCGGGGGCTATGCCGAGGTCGGGCTTTGCCTCCTCCTCTGTCCCGTAAAGGCTCACCGGAGTAAAGGGCACGCGCCCTATGCCGACCGGAGAATCGTTGTTGTAAAGGTGCTGCATGACCGTGTTGCCCGCGATCGCGAGATACGTTACGTCCGCCGCCGCTATGCCTGCCTTTGCTGCCGCCTGAGCGATCAGGTCTCTTATCTGACTGCGGATCAGCGACGTCAGCTTCTCATGGCCTTCGTTGTCGCAGCAGACGATGCGGCTTATGACGTCCGCGCCGTAGGTGCGCTGGGCGTTGACTCCTGCAGCCGTCGCGACAGGCTGCCCTGACGGCATGTCAACAATATAGGCGACGACCGTAGTTGTGCCTATGTCCACCGCGGCCGCGTAAGGACCGCTGTGCCCGTCGTTCTTCGTCCCGTCGCCGGCGATCTTCATCTCCCCGCTGCCGGGCAGGTACACGTCCGTGTCCCCGGTGATTTCCGTGAGGCACGCCTTTACCTCCTCGCCGTCAGGCGAGAGCCGGACCAGGCACTTTCCGCAGCGTCCGGTGCCTGCGCACGGCGCGTCCAGATAGACACCCGCCCCGGTCACCGCGGCATATACCGTTTTGCCGGTATCCGCCTGAGTCTCCCGCAGGAGCTCGCCGTCTCTGAATATCCTTACTCTTGCCAAGAGCCGTCCTTCCTTTCTGCCGCTCATACGAGACGCCCGTAGAGCGCCCAGGTGTTGCTGTCCTTTATCTCGACGTCGGCAAAGCTGCCGATCGCCGCTTTTCCAGTTATGTGCACGAGCCGCCCTCCGTTCGTCCGTCCAAGCATATCCGCACGTTCATCGGCCGACTCCGCGTCCACGAGGACCCTTACCGTCCTCCCGACGTATTCCGCGTGCTTTTCACCGGATATCCTGTTCTGCAGATCGAGCAGCCGCTCGAACCTCTCCTGTTTCACCTCTCTCGGCGTGTCGTCGGCAAGCTCCGCCGCCGGCGTTCCCGGCCGTTTCGAGTATATGAAGGTGAACAGGGCGTCGAACCTTACCTGCTCGAGGACGTCCATCGTCTCCATGAAGTCCTCCTCCGTCTCGCCGGGGAATCCGACGATAACGTCGCTGGTGAGGACCACATCTGGCATATAGCTCCTTGCGAGCCTGACTTTTTCCAGATAGTCCGCTTTTGTGTATCTTCTGTTCATGGCGGCAAGGATCCTGTCGCTGCCTGCCTGGAACGGCAGATGTATGTGACGGGCCGCCTTCCCGCACTCAGCCATCGCGGCGAAGAGCCGTTCTCCGGCGTCCTTCGGGTGGCTGGTCATGAAACGTATCAGGAATTCCCCGGGAATATCGTTCACCATGCGGATGATATCCGCGAAATCGACTCCGTCCGGAAGGTCTTTGCCGTAGGAATTAACGTTCTGACCGAGGAGCGTAATATCCTTATAGCCCGCTTCGACGAGTTCGCGGGCCTCCCGGATAACGTCTTCCGGCCTGCGGCTGCGTTCGCGCCCGCGGACGTACGGAACGATGCAGTATGAGCAGAAATTGTTGCAGCCGTACATAATGGACAGCCACGCCTTGACGTTTCCGTCCCTCAGGACGGGCAGGCCTTCGGCTATAGCGCCGCCGTCGTCAGTCGTGTCGAATATGCGTTTTCTTTTCTTCAGCAGCCGTTCGAGATACTCGGGGAAACGCCACACCACATGCGGGCCGAAGACAAGATCCACATATGGGTAAGAACGCTTTATCCGCTCCGCCATGCCCGGCTCCTGTACCATACAGCCGCACATCGCGATGATCTGATCACGGTTTGCGCGCTTCGTATGCGAGAGGGCGCCGACGTTTCCGAGTATGCGCTGCTCCGCATGCTCCCTTACGGCGCACGTGTTGATAACCACGACGTCCGCCTCAGACTCGTCGCGGGTAAAGCCGTAGCCCATCTCGGACAGCATCCCCCTCAGTTTTTCACTGTCGGACTCGTTCTGCTGACAGCCGTAGGTGTCGACGAACGCGAGCATCGGCCTCGGAGACGATTCCGTCAGGGACCGGACACGCGCCATTATCTCACGCTGGCCGGCCAGTTCTTCGGCAGGTATCTCTTTTCGCGTATAACTCAAACTTATCTCTCCCGGAGTGTGATTCTTTCCGCGCCGGCGGCCGGAACGATGCTATCAGTAGTATATATCCAAAAAGGCGGAAAGGCAATGAAACGAAACAGAAACGCCTCGGCCGGACCGCGAAAGCGTCCGTGCGCGTCCGTCAACATTTATGTGGAATTATCTCCGCATATATTGTATAATAATATGATACAGGATGACAGAACTGAAGAAAACCGGCAGGAGGTCTGAAAAATGAAACATCTCGTGATAGACCGCCGTGCGATGCGCAGCAACATACGGGCCATAAAGGAGAAAGCTGACGGAGCGGCGATATACGCCGACCTCAGTGCGAACGCTTACGGCATGGGCCTTCTGGAGACGGCGCAGCTCCTCCGCGACGAGGGCATACGCAATTTCGCCGTATCCGATCCGAAGGACGCGGCGTTCCTCCGGAAAAACGACTTCACGGAACAGCGCATCATGATGCTTCGCTCGACTGCGGATCCCGACGAACTCGCCGAACTCATCGACCTCGGCGTTATCTGCACGGCCGGCTCGTACGACGCAGCCGTCGCGATAAACGGCATCGCGGAATCCAGAAAGACGGTCGCCGAAATCCAGATAAAGATCGACACCGGTCTCGGCAGATACGGTTTCTCCCCGACGGAGCTGGACAAGGTGGCTGCCATTTACAAGTATATGTCCAGCCTTGCCGTAGTCGGCATCTTCACGACGTTCTCGGCGTCCGACCGGAACAAGAAGCTGACTATCGCACAGCTCGATCTTTTCGACCAGGTACTGGACAAGCTCAACGATTCCGGGTATGAGACCGGTCTCGCCCACGCATGTGATTCGGCCGCGCTTTTCCGCTATGATTTCGGCCATATGGACGCGGTTCGCGTCGGCACGGCCATATGCGGCCGCATCCCCGGAAAGAAGATCCCCGGCCTCACAAAAGTCGGCTATATAGAAGCCGGTCTCGAAGAGGTGGCCTGGTTCAGCAAGGGGCACCGCATCGGCGCCGAGCACGCCGTCACCATCAAAAAGCCCACGAAGATCGCCGTTCTCTCGGTCGGCTACTACCACGGCTTCGGCGTCGACAGGCACAGTTCCGAACTCAGCCTTCTCGAGCGAGTGTTCGCGGGCAGACGCAGGCTCTACGCAAGGGTGAACGGGCAGCGCGCCCGCGTCATCGGCAGCGTCGGCATGATGCACACACTGATCGACGTCACCAAGATAGACTGCACCGTCGGCGACGTCGCGATACTGGACGTGGATCCCATAAACGTCAAGGGACTTCCCAGGGAGTACAGATAAGCAAAGGAGCCGGTATGGCAAAAATAATCCAGCTAGACCCTCATGTCGCAGACCTCATCGCCGCAGGCGAGGTGGTGGAGCGTCCGGCGTCAGTGGTCAAGGAACTGATGGAAAACTCTATAGATGCAGGCGCCAGCGACGTCACCGTCGAGATCAGAGGCGGCGGTATGACGTACATACGCGTGAGCGACAACGGCTGCGGCATACCTGCGGCCGAGGCGGAGACCGCCTTTCTCCGTCACGCTACGAGCAAGCTCCGCGACGAGCGCGGTCTCGAGGCCATAGGCACGCTCGGATTCCGCGGCGAAGCGCTCGCGGCCATCGCCTCCGTCTCCCGCATCGAGCTCGTGACGCGCGAACGGGGCTGCCCCGAAGGCCTGCGCCTTGCCCTTGACGGCGGAGCCGTCACTTCAAAGAGCCCTGCGGGGTGTCCCGAAGGCACGACCATGATCGTGCGCGATCTCTTTTACAATACTCCGGCCAGACTCAAATTCATGAAGACCGACCGCGCCGAGAGCTCGGGGGTCGCCGCCGCCGCGCTCCGCTGCGCGCTGTCCCATCCGGAGGTGTCCGTCCGCTATATACGCGACGGATCAGAGGAGTTCCATACACCGGGCGACGGCCGCGTCGATTCATGCGTATATACCCTTTTCGGCCGGGATTTCGCCGGCGGCATGCTCGAGGCCGGGACCAGCGACGGCGACGTGGCTGTCACCGGCTACGTTTCGACTCCGGCGGCAGCGAAAGGCAACCGCAGCGGCCAGTACTTCTTCGTTAACGGACGCTTCGTAAAATCCAAGACTCTGCAGGCCGCGCTCGAACAGGCTTACAGAAACACTCTGTTCACCGGGCGCTATCCGACCTGCATCCTATACATCTCTCTTTCCCACTCTGCCGTGGACGTCAACGTCCATCCGGCGAAGACTGAGGTCAAATTCCTGAACGAACGCCAGGTCTTCGACGGCGTATACTACGCTGCGCTCGGCGCTCTCGAAAACCGCGGTCCGGCCCAGAATGCCGACGTTTCCGTATCCCCCTCGACCATGAAAGTGCTAGGAGCGGCTCCGGGCAGCGCGGAGGGAGCGGCGCCGGCGTCTGTACGCCCCGGCGGCCATAAGTATGCGGCCCCGTCACGCGAGGCTTCCTTTAAAATGCCGAAGGCATCGTTCAAAGAGATGTCTTCCGATGAATATCTGAAGAGCTTCGGCGCCGGAAGGGACACGGCGCCGCGCGGCTCCGGCCGGCAGACATCCGTCTCCTGCGGCCAGTACAGCGCGGGTCAGACCGAACTGGACATGCCGGAAACTCCGCCCGTTTCAGCAGACATCCTCCGGCCGGCAAAGGCAGCGAAGAAACAGCCGTCTGCTTCCGCCGGCGCCAGGCTGATAGGCGAGGCGCTCGAGACATACATAATCGTCGAATCCGGCGACAGCCTCTGGCTTATCGACAAGCACGCCGCTCACGAAAGGATATGCTTCGACCGTCTGCGCTCCCAGCAGCGCGAGACCATGGTCGAACAGCTGCTCACTCCGGTCATATTCTCGCCCGGCCCCGAAGATGCCGCCCTCCTTGCGGAGAACGCCTCAGTATTCGAGACGTTCGGCATTTCTCTCGAACTTCTGGGGGATTCCTCAGTAGCCGTCCGCAGCATTCCGTCGTACATCGACGCATCGGACGTCGAGTCCCTGCTATGCGAGTCCTGCGCGGCGCTCCGGTCGGGAGGCACCGCTGATCCCTCGCGCAGACGCGACGAGATACTCCACAGCGTCGCGTGCAAGGCCGCTATCAAGGCCGGAAAACGAAGCGAGCCGGAGGAGCTTTCCGAGCTTGCCGAGCGAGTCCTTTCAGGCGAAGTGCGCTACTGCCCGCACGGCCGTCCCGTAGCTGTCGAGCTCACGCGTTCGGCTCTCGACAGGACCTTCAAACGAACCTGAGGAGGTGGCCGTCCTGGAACGGGACGTCATAGTCATAACCGGCCCGACCGCCACCGGTAAGACCGCGCTGGGCGCCGCGCTGGCGAAAAAGCTCGGCGGCGAGGTCATATCCGCCGACTCGATGCAGATCTATGAAAACATGGATATAGGCACTGCAAAGCCGACCGCGGACGAGACGCTCGGCGTGCCGCATCATATGATCGGATGCGTCTCCCCACTGAGTCCGTACTCAGCTGCCCGATACGTGGAGGAAGCGTCCGCATGCGTGGACGGCGTCCTGGCCCGCGGGAAGCACGCAGTTATAGTCGGGGGCACCGGTCTGTATATCGACTCTCTCATCTCCGGACGCGACTTCGCCGAACAGCCGGATCCGGAACTCCGCGCAGCCCTCTCGGCGGAATACGACGAGGTCGGCGGCGAAGAGATGCTTCGGAGGCTGTCCGAACGCGATCCCGCGGCGGCAGCCCGTCTCCACCCAAACGACAAAAAACGGATCGTGCGCGCGACGGAAGTCTGTCTCACGACGGGAGAGACCATCTCCCGCCACGACGAGCTCTCTAGACAGATACCGCCCCGCTATCACGCTTTCAAGATCGCGCTGTCTTTCTCGGACAGAGCGGACCTTTACGACCGCATAGACGCAAGAGTGGACGCCATGCTCCGCCGCGGTCTGGAAGACGAAGTGCGTTCGCTGCTCGGCTCCGGCCTTACCGCGGAGCATACCGCGATGCAGGCCATAGGCTACAAAGAGCTCTGTTCGTACATAGCGGGCGCCTGTACTCTCGGCGACGCCGTAGAAACGATAAAGCGTGAATCGCGGAGATACGCGAAGCGCCAGCTCTCCTGGCTTCGGCGAGATCCTTCCGTGCACTGGATCCTGTGGGATAAAGAACCGGATATACCGGCCGGCATCGCAGACGCCACGGCGTTCCTCGAAAAAGAGGGGTACGCCGGAGCCGGATGACCGGCGGCACCGTCACAAGAAATAGCAAAGGAGCTTTCAAATGCGCCGCAGCAACACCCTGCTAATAGTCGTTTCAGCTCTGTTTCTGTTAGCGATAATAAGTTATATAGGCCTGAATCTCATACGTTCGGGCACCAATCCGCTGCGCACGGCGCCGGCCGTCCCCTGCGACGTAGAGGACAGCTGCGAGGCGGTAGGCTATGCCGTCCGCACCGAGTCGGTCCTGAGCGCGGACGGCTATGTGGCCTCCGATCTCGCGGACGGCGAACACGTTTCCTACGGTCAGTCAGTCGCCACGCGCTACGGCAGCGAGGCGGCTCTCGGCCTTGCTGATGAGATCCGTTCACTGCGTCTCCAGATAAGCCAGATAGAGAACTCCATCACCGGGCACGGCGATGCGATGACCAGCGTCATCGCCCTTTCCCAGGCCGTTGAGAGCCGCGATCTCCAGCGTCTCGACCAGCTCGCGATGGACGTGCGGGCGAGCATCTTCAGCCGGAGCGCATCCGGCAATCCCGAGACCGAGCTCGCTTCGCTGAAGGAACAGCTCCGCTCGCTGCTCGACCAGACTTCGGATTCGGACGACGTCCGCGTGTTCTCCAGCGGGACGTTTTCCTCCGCAGTGGACGGCTATGAGAGGATAACTCCCTCCGACCTCGAAGGTCTCATGCCGTCGGAGCTCGAGGACCTGTTCTCCGGGCCTTCCGTTCCACAGGGAGCGTTCGGAAAACTCATATCCGGTACGACCTGGTATTTCGCGGCCAGGATGAATGCCGCGGACGCCGAGCGTCTTTCTCCCGGCGGCAGCGCGCTCGTAAAGTTCAACAAGACATTCAGCGCCGAGCTCACGATGGACGTCGTCTCAGTCAGCGAACCGGCCGGCGGGATGCGCCTGGTAGTGTTCTCTTCAGACCGCGATCTGGAGAAGGCTTCCGGGATGCGCCGTCTGACCGCGGACATAGTGTTCGCCCAGGACAGCGGCCTTCTTGTCCCGAAGGAGGCCCTTCACACTGACGACGGAACGTATATCTATATACTCGCCGGATACCAGGCGATGCGCACGGATGTAGAGTTCGTCGGCGATTACGACGACGCCTACTGCCTCATCCGTCCCGCTGAAAACGGCACTATCGCGGCCAACGCTTCCGTTATCGTCAGCGCCCGCGGCCTGTTCGACGGCAAAGTCGTCCAGTGACGCTGCGCAGCGCCCAAATTGTACCGTTTTTTCGGTTTTTGGCAAAGCTTGATGTTGACATAATGATCAAATAATAAGATAATGTATGCATGGTAATTTCGCTCTCAGGCAGCCTGTTTGCTGCCGTATGGGTTTTTTATCGCTCACACTTTAACGGGAGGACCTCGCAATGGGACTATTTGACGAAATAAAGAAACTCACCCGCCCCTATGACGACGACGAGGAAGAGTTCGAGGGCTTCGACGCCAAGGAGCCCGAACAGCTTCCGATAACGCCGAAGACCCCGGCTCAGGCGCGCAATACGTACGCCGGCTTCGAGGAAAAGCGCGACAGCAACAAAGTCGTCAATATCCATGCGACGACCCAGCTCAAGGTCGTGCTGGTCAAGCCTGAACGCTTCGAGAACGCCGCGGAGATCGCAGACCATCTGCGCGAGAAGCGCACCGTCGTGCTGAATCTCGAACAGACCAACAAGGACATAGCCCGCCGCCTCATCGACTTCCTCAGCGGCGTCGCGTACGCCCAGGAGGGCAAGATAAAGAAGGTCGCCGTGAACACCTACATAATCACTCCGTACAACGTCGATCTAATGGGCGACCTGATCGACGAGCTCGAGAACAACGGCCTGTACTTCTGACGCTCAACGCGCCTTTAGCTGCAGTCACTTCACAGGAAAGGATCTGGGTTTATGCTGACACCGCAGGAAATCTCTGAAAAAGAATTTACCAAAGCCGTATTCGGCGGATATGACATGTCCGCTGTTGACGACTTCCTCGAATCCCTGACCGCCGACTATTCTCTCCTGTATAAGGAAAACGCGATACTGAAGAGCAAGATCAAGGTCCTCGTCGAGAAAGTCGAGGAGTACCGTTCCACCGAGGACGCCATGCGCATGGCTCTTCTTACGGCGCAGAAGATGGGCGACGAGCTTGTAGACGAGGCACGCAAAAAGAGCGCTGAGATCGTGGAGAACGCTCAGTCCGACGCAGAGTCAAAACTCGCCGATACCGAGCACCGCATCCGCGAGGAGGAGTTCCGGCTCGCTTCCGCTAAAGAAGCCACCGACTCCTTCGTTAACGAGTCGCGCGGCCTCATAGAGAAGATCTCCGGCTTCCTCGCCAACATCGGAGAGCTTAACCTTCCCGTCCCTCAGCCGGAGCCCGAACCCGAGCCCACGCGCGAGGAACAGATAGTCGACGCTGCCCGCGAGATAGACTCCGCGGTCGCAAGGATCGTTGACGACCAGCCTGAACCTGAACCGGCGCCTGAACCTGAACCGGCGCCTGAACC
>JAEEGL013200878.1_pt1 | contig 16158 bp, 11 predicted proteins | sample 9134231 | NCBI WGS metagenome assembly JAEEGL01 (sample SAMN16246548, study PRJNA631951) | gut metagenome | biome: gut microbiome; feature: rumen; material: fiber-attached | host: Bos | place: Iran: Karaj | collected 2018-10
CGTCAAGGAGAACCTGCGGAACCTGCTGCTCAACGAGACCTACGAACTGGACAGCATCACCATCGCCGCATCGGCTTCGCCGGAAGGCACGGTCAAATCCAACAATCAGCTGACCTACAAGCGTTCCCGTGCGGCGGCGGATTATTTTAACCGCTATATCCAATACGTGCGGGATTCCGTCCGCCGAGCCGACGGGGCCTTCATCACGGTCGGTGCGGACGGCCGGGAGCAGATCCACGGTTCCGGCAGGGCGTCGGCCCAGATCCCTTTCCTGTCGCGCAGCGGCGGGGAGAACTGGCTGGCCCTGGACGATTTCGTGCGCGTGGACAGCCTGCTGACCGAGGGGCAGAAAGCGGACTATTTCCGCCTGGCTGCCTTGACGGATGCGGATGAGCGGGAGAAGAAGATGCGGAGCGAGACATGGTACAAGTATCTCACGGAGCGCTATTATCCCCGTCTGCGGACGGTCCGCTTCACCTTTGCGCTGAGCCGGCGGGGAATGCTCAAGGACACGGTGCATACGACCGAGCTGGACAGTGCGTACATGCACGGCGTCGAAGCGATCCGGGACCACGACTATGAGCGCGCCCTGACTTACCTGACTCCTTACCAGGACTTCAACACCGCTGTCGCCTACGTGGCGCTGGACCGGAACGCCTCTGCGATGGCCATTCTGGACCCGCTGCCCCGGACGGCCTCGGTCAACTACATGCTGTCCCTGCTCCATGCCCGGGCAGGGGATGAACAGAATGCCGTCCAGCACTATCTGGTGGCATGCGGGCAGGACAGATCCTATGTCAGCCGGGGCAACCTGGATCCGGAAATAGCAGCCTTGATCCGGAAATACGATCTCCACAAGGAGCCGGATGAAGAATATTAATCCTTTAAACTATCATTCATCTCAACATGAAAATGAAAAACTTTATGGCGGCGCTCTGCGCTGCCGGCGCGGTGCTCCTGGCAGCATCCTGCGACAAAAACGCCCGGACGGGAGAAAACGGAAACTTCGCGGAAGGGGAAGTCTTGCTCAATGTGCACTTCGGCAGTCCTGCGACCAAGGTGGCGGCCCAGTCCGCGACCAGCGAACAGACCATCCGCAACGTGCAGATCTTCGTGTTCCGTGCCGGGAACGGCGGGGACGCCGGCAATCTGGAAGTGGCGGCTTCCGTGGGATTCGACCAGGAACTGAATGTCACCGGAGGCAGTTTTGACGGGATCAAAGTGAAGTGCTCGACAGGTGAGCGGGAGATCTGGGCCGTGGTCAACGACTCGGCGGACCGGACTGTCGGGACGGACGCCGTAGCGACCTTGAGCGATTTCCTCGCCCTGACCCATGAACTTAAGGACGCCCGGAAAGACAAATTGCTGATGATCGGTACCTGCGGGGTACAGAGCCTGCACGAGGGAGAGATGGAAATCCCGATGCAGGTGCACAGGCTGGCGGCTTCGGTGGTCCTCGAATCCGTGACCAACGGCTTCTATGCCCCGGCTTACCGCAAGGCCGGAGCGTTCCGGGTGGAAAACTGCTACCTGATCAACGTCCCGGCGTCGGTCGATTTCGGAGAATCTACAGTGCCTGCACAACTGACTGAAAGTCAATGGTATGCCAGGATGGGTGCGGAGACGGCCTCCCCGAAGGGCGATCTGATCTTTGATCAGGTGACACCCAAGGTGGTGAACTACGGGGAAGCTGACCAGACGGCCCATACCTTTTATGCCTATCCGAATGACTGCTCCGTCAACGAAGACGCCACCTGGTGTCCCCGCGCGACCCTGCTGGTGCTGGAAGCCTCGCTCAACAACGGCCATGACTGGGTCAAATACTATTATCCGGTACCCATCGAGGGCGGCCTGGAGTCCAACAAGCAATACAAGGTGAACCTGACCATCCGCCGCCCGGGCTCCCTCAATCCGAATACGCCGGTGAAACTGGGTGATGTCCAGCCGGTTATCACGGTGCTGCCCTGGGTGGACGGTACACATTATGACCAGGAGATCTGAGTGCGCTTATGGACACCAGGAGAATCAGGTTTGCGAAGGCTGTCCTGCCGTTCGTCCTCCTCCCCGGTTTGCTGTCATGCAGCGTGAAGGAAGACCGGGCCGAGTGCCCGGTCTATGTCACCGTCCTCACGGACCGCTTCATGCAGAAGGGCATCAACGAGGGGATGGTCTCCTTCGCGGCCGACGAATTGATCAAGCGGGAGGCGATCAGCTTCCTCTCCTACGTCCGGGGCGGGTACGAACAGGCCTGCCCGCGGAAGTATGCCCGGGCCGCCGTCCTGGCCGGCGTAGAGAACAGCCGCGTCGACGAAGAGACGCTGATGGTCAATCCGGGTTGCCAGGCGGGAAGGGTCTGGGCGTTCGGCACCAGTTTCTCGGCAGAGCAGGACGAATATGTCGTGGACGCTGTCCCGCACAAGCAGTATTGTCTGGTAAAATTCCTGTTTGACGGGAGCCCGACGGCGCCGGAAGGCTATCCCTGGCGTTTTCGCCTGGTGGCGGAGTGCGCCGGGATGAATATCTACACGCTGGAGCCGGTCCCCGGCCCCTACTGTCCGGCCATCGGGCCGAATGCGGTGGGGGAGTGGCTGGGGACGCTGCCCCGCCAGCGCAGCAACAACATGCAGCTGGAGGTATTCCGCCCGCTGGAAGGCAGCGAGACCGAGGGGCCGACGGAATACGTCATCGACCTCGGAAAAGCCTTCGAGAAGCAGGGCTACGACTGGACCGCAGAAGACCTGAAAGACATCGAGGTCAAAGTCGGTTTCGTCAATGCGAAGCTGACCCTGACCATCGAGGACTGGGAAGGGGAGGACGATTACAAGAACATCGATATTTAAAATGAGAATCATGAAGACAAGATATGTGTTGAGGAACGCGTGGATGGCGGTGCTCTTGTGCTCATGGGCCTGTGCCTGCGATCCGGATGTGCTGAGCGAGACGCGGGAAGCGCCGGCTGACCGGGAGGAACCCGGCCGGGTCGAGCTGCCGCTGCGGATCGGCACCGGTCCGGAGGGGACGAAAGCTTCCCTGCTCGGCGGGGTGGAGTCCGTCGGTTCGGGGGCGTTGGTCCTGGTCTACCGGACGGCCTCGAGACAATTGGATTCTTACCGCTACTTCACGCAGGCGGAACTGGATGCGCAGCAGGAGTCACCCCTGCGCATCCAGGCCCCGCTGACGACCTGTGATTTCTACATCCTCGGCAACCTGAATGCCATCCGGAAGGCAGACGGTGCCGCCATGAACCTGCTGGATGCCCTGGAAGAGGGTTTCCCGGCCAGCGAGCCGGAGCTGGAAGCCTTTGTCTACCGCTTCGACGGGGGCGAACTGAATGCGGCCTTCCGTCGCGAACTTTTCTCCGAAGTCGCCCGCTGCGGCATCCCCTATGCGCACATCCGAAAGGGGGTGGATGTCGTCCGGCAGGTGGATGAGGCGGACGGAATCCCGGGTTCCGGGAACTGCCGGCGCCTGTTCAGCAAGGTCACGGTGCGGATCGATCATGCGCGGCTGGACGGGAGCGGGGCGCGCCCCCAGGCGTTCATCAACCGGAAACTCTATCTGCGCCAGGCGAATGCCCGGGTGCAGCCGTTTTCCGATGCCGGCCAGAAAGCGCTGGAAGCCCGGGACATCCTGTCGGAGAGCGATTATGACCCGGATATGGCGGCGTCCAACGCTTCGGTGACCGTCTATAGTTTCTACGTCCCGGAGAACCTCCAGGGGACCCTCCTTCCGGGAAATACGGACAACCGCCGCAAGACGCCGGAGGTCCTGCACGCCAGCGGCCAGGGGGCGGTGACTCCCTACCTGACGTATGTCGAGTTTTCGGGACGACTGGATCCGGCGCAGAGCGGCTACGGCGGGGATGTGACCTACCGCTTCTATGTCGGGGCGGACAATTGCTCCAATTTCGACCTGGAGCGGGGCCGGGAGTACAATATCCACCTGACTTTCCGGGCCGGCTCGCTCTTCTCGCCGGACTGGAGCGTGGGGGTGGAGGGCTGGACGGACCAGCGCCTGTTCTGCCTGACCGCAGATGCGGCTTACCAGACGCGCTTGCCTGATTATCAGCGGGTTGCCGTGCGTCAGAACCGCCCGGGAACCTTCTATCTCTATGCCAGTCCGGGTGGAGCCCTGGGTGCGGCGAACGCCCTCGCGGGCGCTTCATACGTCCATCCGTCCGCCCAGGATACCTATTCGCCGCTCCATATCATGGATTATGCGTTTACGGGGGCGCTTTTCGCTTCCGGAACCGGTGATGCAGAGTGGCTCTCCGCCCGGGGAATCACCCCGGGATATGACAGCGGGAGCGGCCGCCTGACCCTGACGGTGACGGATCCAGGCCGGTTCAGGGCGCATCTCGGGGAGGAGGCCAGTTTCAGCCTGCGGTTGCTGCCGGGCGGGGAGTGGCGCTATTTCAACGTGATGCTGGCGGACAACATCGCTGCCGGCCTGTCCGGGGGCGGGGATTTCTATCTGGGTCAGCAGCGCACGGCCTCCGTATCCGGGATGTGCGGATCGGTCTGGTACCGGGGGGACGGCGCCCATTGGAATACCGCCCCGGTGGCGGGTGCCGTGGGACCGGAGGATCACCCGTACACCGGAACGATTGCGGTGTACGGTATGTATCCGGGTGCCGCCAGCGTGACTTTCGTATCGTCCGATCCTTTCAACGATGATCCCCAGACGCTCTATTTTACGGTCAATCAACCCTTGCTGCGGGCCGCAGTCTCCAGCATGTGGCTGCCCTTCGACGGGACCGAGCAGTCCGTTGGTGTGGGTTATTATACGGCGGACGGAGCGGCTTTCATGCCTCCGTCGGCCTTCGATGCGGACTGCTGGCGCAATTTCATGCAGCCGTCAGTCTATTGCGAGTCCCAGCCTCAGTGGTCGGATTGCGTGGGCGCGGATTACAGCACCGGACAGATGTACCTGGTGAAGACCTCCAATGCCTCGGGAAATATCGAGGATGGGGATTTCCGTATCATCGGCGGACCGGGCACGGGCCTTTCCACGGTCCGGGAGAACGGCCTGTCCCTGGGCTTTGTCCACATCTACAACCCGGCCCTTCCGGCGCTGTATCCGAACAGTGCCTATGGTTGCAGGATCAGCGGGAAGGTCTCGAAGATCGTCCTGGGCAATATCCGCGCCCTGGACGGGTGGAACGGCTCGACCCTGAAAACGGACGGCACCTTGCAAGTCGGGTATTATTTCGATAAAGCCAGCTGGACCGGAGACAGTCCGCACAACCAGCTGACGGATGATTTCGCTTTCGGCGTGACGATCCCGTATGCCTATCCCGGAGCGGACATGAGCCATGTCAGCTGGACCCGGAGCGGACAGGCGAAGACCTGGAGAAGCTCGAACGGCGAGCTGTTCGGGCCGGTCATCGACTACGAAGTGAGCGAGTCGGATACGGGCAGCGGGGGAAAGGTTCTGTGGAAGTATGACGAATCCCGGCAGGTACGTTCCGCTTCGAACGGCGAGCCGGTACCCGGCGGCCTGCTGGTCCCGTATGGCGACCAGACCGTGACGGCGACCATCACCAACAAGTGGGACCACAGGACTTGTTCCGTCTCATCCGTCTTCCGGCCGAACTACGGGATCATCAGCTGTTCGTATTTCGTGACGGCCCGGAGCGGGGCTTCCAGCGCCAAGGTCTATCCGCTTCCGCGCAAGGTGATCAGGTACCTGTACCGGGACGGCAGTTCGCTGAGTCGCACGCAGCGGCAGGAGATGATCCGGCTGTTCGACCAGGGAACGGGATATTGGGCCCCGTTGCAGGGCGTGAGCCTGTACCGGCGGGATACCTATGCTGCCGGATATCTTGTGAATACCTATTACGGGAACTATCCGCTGGGCAATTTCCAGGCTTCCTACCTGTCGCAATACAAATATGGCAATCAGGCTGTGACCGTCTGGTCGGCCGGCCTCATGTCGACCCTGAAGACCTGTCCCGACAACCAGATCGGGACCATGAGCCTGAAGGCCATTCCACATGTCGAATCCGTTCAAAATGCCTCCAAGAACAACGAAGGAGTCCTGTTCTCCGGTTCTGAGGATTATTTATAGTCATTGCATAGTATTAAGTTTAGTCGAACGGATGCGGCAAGCCGGTTGCATGGGCAACCGGCTTTTTTCGCTGTATCCGGGCATAAAGGGACAACTCCGGCAAAAATGACTATCTTAGCAAGATACTTAACGGAAACAGAAGCATTCGGGCATGAAGAAGATACTCCTCCTTCCGCTCGTCCTTATGAGCTGTCTGCTGCAGGCGCAGACGATGGACTACCAGCAATTCATGCAGCGGGTCGCACGCGACAACGCGCAGCTGCTCGCCGAGCAGTACAACGTTGAGATCACAGCCGCGAATCTCCTGGCTGCGGCGGATTCACAGTCAGACAAACTGACCGCCACGGCGCACCTGTGGGCGAGCCTGGGGATTGATTGAGATGGAAAGCGCTTTTTCAAACCGCACCGAACTGCTGCTGGGCGCCGATGTGCTCGGGCGATTGCACGAAGTGCGTGTCATCCTGTTCGGAACCGGCGGCGTCGGCAGCTGGTGCGCTGAGGGGCTGGTGCGTTCCGGCGTGCGGCACCTCACGCTGGTGGATGCCGACCGGATCTCGGAGAGCAATGTGAACCGACAGCTGATGGCCACCCGCCGTACGGTGGGGCAGGTCAAGGTGGAGGCTTTGCGGGAGCGCCTGCTGGAGATCGATCCGGAGGCGGACATTGTCGCGGTGCAGCGCATCTTCAGCGCGGAGACTGCGGACAGCTTCGACCTTTCCTCCTACGACTACATCCTGGACGCCATCGATTCGCTCAAGGACAAAGCGGAATTGATCCTTCGCGGGACGCGCACCCCGGCCGTCTTCTTCAGCGCGATGGGCGCCGCCCTCAAGCTGGATCCCACGAAAGTGCAGGTGGCCGAATTCTGGAATGTGCGTGGCTGTCCGCTGGGCGCCGCCCTGCGCAAACGCTTCAAGCAGAACCATACCTGGCCCAGGCACAAGTTCCGCTGCGTCTATGACGAGGAAGTCCTGCCCAACCGGGGCGGGGAAGCCCTCGCGGAGACGGATCTGTTCAATAAAGCACAGATCAATGGATCGCTGGTGCATATCACGGCCATCTTCGGGATGACCCTGGCCGGCCTGGTGATCCAGGATGTCTATCAAAAAATGACCGCCTGATGGAAACCCTGGATATCCGGAAAGGGGAGCAGGTCGCCCTGGTGGGCGGCAATGCCTCCGGCAAAAGCCGTCTCGCGGCTGCTTTCGCGGGACGCTGCGGCGCCAAATATATTACCTTCCGCGACTCGTACGGCGGCTACGGAGACCGCAACTTCTTCATGCAGCAGCGCTGGAACCTCTTCACTCTGGAGGACGACCCGCCATCGGCGGGGGAACAGCTGCGCAAGGAGGCGGCAGCCAGCGCGGATCCGGATGCCGCGCTCCGGCGGCTGGAGGAACTGACGGTCCTGTTCGGGCTCACGCCCGTGCTGGACAAGTACCTGGTCACCCTCTCGTCCGGTGAACTGCGGAAATTCCAGCTGACCCGCTCGCTGCTGGGCGGCCCTTCGGTGCTGGTGATCGACAATCCTTTCATCGGACTGGATCCGGCGGCCCGCCGGCTGCTGACGCAGTTGCTGGAGTCGCTTTCGGCTACGACCACCCTCGTGCTGGTGCTTTCCCGCGTGGCGGAGATCCCGCCTTTCATCACGCACGTGATCCCGGTGTCGGACGGGGAAGCCGGAGAGAAAGTGACGCTCGGAGACTTCCTGGAGCGCGTCCTGCCGCCGGCCGTGATCCGGATGCGGGACGTGACGATCCGTTTCGGCGAGCGGGTGATCCTGGACCGGCTGAACTGGACCGTGCGGCAAGGGGAGCATTGGGCGCTGACCGGGGCCAACGGCAGCGGGAAGAGTACGCTGCTGAGCCTGATCTGCGCCGACAATCCCCGGGCCTACGCCTGTGACATTGAATTGTTCGGGCGTCCGCGGGGGACGGGGGAGACTATCTGGGACATCAAGCGCCGGATCGGTTTCGTGAGTCCGGAGCTTCACCGGGCCTTCCAGGTGGATGCCCCGGCGCTGGATATCGTGACCAGCGGACTCTTCGACACCGAAGGGCTCTACCGCCATCCGACGGAGGAGCAGCGGGAGACTGCGCGGCACTGGATGGCGGAGTTCGGCATCGCCGGACTGGCTGAAAGGCCATTCCTGCGCCTCTCCAGCGGGGAGCAACGGCTCTGCCTGCTCGCGCGTGCCTTCGTGAAAGATCCGCCCCTCTACATCCTGGACGAGCCGCTCCACGGATTGGACGAGGATCAGCGCCGCCGGGTGAAGACCCTGCTGGACCGCTTCTGCGGCGCTCCCGGCAAGACGCTGCTCATGGTCACCCATTACCCGGAAGAGTATCCGGCCTGTATCGACCATAGTCTCACCCTTTGATAAAAAACCGGCCCCCATTCGCTTCCGGATGCGGGAAAAACATTGTACCTTTGCACAAACAACAAAACCAATCAGATTATGATCCGTGCCACCAGTGATGATACCCGTTACAACGGCGTAGATGACGCCGCGTTGGACCTGTTCGAGAGCCAGTACGAAGTCCCCGAAGGGATGTCCTACAACTCCTATATGATTCTGGATGAGAAGATTGCTATCCTGGATACCAGCGACGGCCGCACGGCGGACCGTTGGATGGAGCATGTGAAGGGTGTCCTGGAGGGCCGCCAGCCGGACTATCTGATTGTCCACCACATGGAGCCGGACCATTCCGCCTGCGTCGCCGCCATGCTGGAGAAGTATCCTTCGCTGACGCTGGTCGCCACGGCGCCTGCGCTCCGGATGCTCCCGCAGTTCTTCGAGGGCGTGCAGCTGGAAGGCCGCACGCGCAGCGTCGGCGACGGCGATGCCCTGGAACTCGGCGCGCACACGCTCAGCTTCCTGACGGCGCCGATGGTCCATTGGCCGGAGGTGATGATGAGTTTCGACCACAAGGACAAGGTGCTCTTCAGCGCGGATGCTTTCGGCAAATTCGGCGCCCTGGAGCAGACGGGCGGCCTGTGGTGCACCCCGGAGACGGACTGGGCCTGCGAGGCACGCCGTTACTATTTCAACATCTGTGGCAAATACGGCGCCCAGGTGCAGCGCGTGCTGGCCAAGGTGGCTCCGCTCGGCGTGCAGACCATCTGCCCGCTGCACGGTCCGATGCTCCGTGACACGCTCGGCGAAGCCCTTCGCCTTTATGATATCTGGAGCAGCTACGGCGTGGAATCGCCGGGCATCTTCATCGCCCACGCCTCCATCCACGGCGGCACGGCCGAAGCTGCCGAGAAACTGGCCGAAATGCTTCGCGCCAAGGGCGCACCGAAAGTCGTCGTCACGGACCTCTGCCGCAGCGACCTCGCCGAAGCCGTCGAAGATGCCTTCCGCTACGGTACGCTGGTCGTAGCCGCTTCGTCCTACGACGCCGGTCTCTTCCCGCCGATGCACGATTTCCTCTGGCACCTGCAGATCAAGGGCTGGCAGAAGCGCCGCGCCGCCGTGATCGAGAACGGCAGTTGGGCCCCGTCCGCGGGACGCGTGATGACGGAGATGCTCTCCGTGATGAATGACGTGAAGCTCGTGGGAGAGAAGGTGACGCTGCGCAGCCGCATGCACGCCGCCGACCTGCCGGCCCTGGAGGCTCTGGCAGACGCGCTCCTTATTCCTTGACCTTCGCCTGGGAAATATTGATGATAAAGTCTCCGATCTTCTCCAGTTCGGAGACGATGTCGATGTAGAAGACCCCTGTCTGGTAGTTGTAGTCCGGGTTCTCCTCGATGTTGACGATGTGCTCTTCACGCAGGGTGTTGCGGCACTCGTTGATGTGGTTCTCGGCGTTGATGGCGTTGGTGATGTCCTTGAGGGCGCCATAAGGCACCTTCAGGTTCGTCAGCATGGCCTGGTAGGCTTCATCGACGGTATCCAGCATCCGGTTCAGCCGGCTGATCAGATTCTCGTCGAAGAACTTGCCGTGTGAGCGGGCGCGCTGCAGCATCCGGGAGATGCTCTCGCCGGAATCGCCCAGGCTCTCCATCTCGCCGATGGTCTTGTACATGCCCTTGATGCGCAGCGAGGAACGCTCGGAAATCTCCCCGCGGGAGACTTCGTTGAGGTATGCGGCGATCTCCCGCTCGATGTTGTCGGTGATCTCCTCATATTTGACCAGCTTGGCCCTGTACTGCTCGAAGCTGTCGGAATTCTCGGCATTGATGGCATCCCGGATATGTCCGAAGCCCTTGTAGCAGATCTCGCCGAAGTTGACGATCTCCTTGTTGGCCTCTTCGAGTGAGAGCTCGGCCGTGTTGAGCGGACCTCCGGAGATATATTTGAGACGGTACACGTCCTCTTCTCCTTCCTTGCTCGGGAAGATGGCCGTGACGAGCTTCTCGATCTGCGGGATGAACCACACCAGGAGCAGCACGTTCGTCACGTTGAACAAAGTATGCATCGTACAGACGCTGTACAGCAGGGAAGTGCCGATCGCGTCGGCATTGGCCGCGTCCGTCAGGTCGGCCGTGTTGGGATCCGGCAGGCCGAACAGGGTGACGATGCTGCCCACCAGCCGCAGGAAGAGCGGGAAGAGGCAGAGCACCCAGGTCACGCCGAAGAGGTTGAAGACCGTATGCGAGATGGCCGTACGCTTGGCTGCCAGATTACCTACGGACGCTGCGATGTTGGCTGCGATCGTGGTGCCGATGTTCTCGCCGAGGATCATCGCGGCGGCGAGCCGGAAGGGGATCACACCCGTGGTCACAAGGACCATGATGATGGCCATCGTGGCGGCGGAGGACTGGAAGCAGACGGTCAGCACGATACTGATCATCAGGAAGATGATGATGGACCAGCCGCCCAGGTTCGTCCAGGCCTGCACGAAGCCGAGCTTCTCGGGGGTGATGAGGACCTGTGCCGTCGCGCGCAACTGGGCGAAGCCGATGAAGAAAAGGCAGAAACCGATGAGGATCTCTCCGATGTCCTTGGTGCGCTGCTTCTTCTGGCTTCGCAGGAAGAATCCCACCAGGAAGAGCGGGAAGGCGAAGTCGGCCATGTTGAAGGAGAAGCCGAACAGGGCCATGATCCAGGAAGTGACCGTCGTCCCGATGTTGGCGCCCATGATCACGCCGATGGCCTGTCCGAGCACCAGGAGTCCAGCATTGACAAAACTGACCACCATGATGGTGGTCGCCGTGGAGGATTGGATCACGGCAGTGACGCCGATACCGGTAATGATCTGCTTGAACGGGTTGGAAGTCATCGAGGCGAGGAAGGCACGAAGACCGTCGCCTGCTACTTTCTGGAGGCCGCCGCTGAGGAGGCTGAGACCGAAGAGGAAGAGGGTGACTGCGCCGAGCAGCGTAAGGATCTGGAGAATCATAAGGTTCTGGATTGTTACGGTCGACAAATTTAATAAATAAAATGTATATTTGTTTCGTTATTTTTCCGGAATATGTCTCTGATGTCCGCATTGATCACCACCCTGGCCATTCTGCCTTATACGATGCCCAAGTATACGGTATCGGTCGAGCGGGATGTCGTCTATGCGCAGGCGGAGGGCTACTGGACCCATGCCCCGGTGGGGGAGCGGGGCACGGTCACGCGGCTTGCCCCGGAGCTGCTCCAGCAGCGGATGCTTGACCTGGACATGGACATTTATCTTCCGGAGGGGGATGATTCCCCGCAGCGTCCGCTGCTGCTGATGATGCACGGGGGCTCCTTCTTCTTCGTATACAAGAAAGAGAAAGGCCAGGCGGGCTTGTGCGTATATTTCGCTTCGCTGGGCTATGTGGCCGTATCCATCAATTACCGTCTGGGCTTCCGGCCCACCCGGAAGGACCTTGCCGCGGCGGAACTCCGCGCGCTGGAGGATGCGGACGCCGCGTTGGATTTCCTGCTTGCGCGGAAAGACCTGCGCATCGATCCGGACTATATCTTCGCGGCCGGGACCAGTGCCGGCGCCATGACGGCGCTGCGCCTGGCATTCCGCCCGTCCGGCGGGCATCCCCGCATCCGGGCGGTAGCCAATCTCTGGGGCTCGGTCCACGACCTGTCGGTACTGGAGCATGCCGATACGGCCATCCTCTCTTTCCAGTCGCCGGACGATCCGGTAATGCCCTACGGGCGGGGCTATCCTTTCCATGCGGCCAAGCGCAAGGTCCAGCCGCCCTCGCAGCTCTTTTCCGAGGTGATGTACGGCACCCTGGCCGTGCACGAACGGGCCCGGGAACTGGGCATCCGCGCAGAGCATCATCCCTGTCCGGAGCCGCGGCACCGCCTGCACATCGGGGACGACGGCGAATACACGCCACGCTTCTACGAGATACGCGACCGGATGGCGGCTTTCTTCGCCGAAGAATTCCCTGAGAGATAGACTGCGCCGGATCAGACCTTCTCCGGCTCGACTTTCTCGACTTCGTAGCCGAGTTTGCGGATGGCGTCAGCGAGCGTCTGCTCGCTGGTGCGGGCCGGGTCGTAGGTGATGGTGACGACATTCTCTTCCAGGCTGACTTTGAGGTCCTTGACCCCACGCAGGAAGGAGATGTTCTCAGTGACTTTGCGGACGCAGTTCTCGCAGTGCATCGTGGTCTTGAAAGTGACGGTCTTCGTCTCCTTCTTGTCCGGTGTAGAGCGGGTCACAGTGGCTTCTGCAGGGATGGTCGCAGATGCTGCCGGGGCTGCGAAGAGCAGCGGGAGAAGTATGAATAAAGCTTTCATTATTAATAGGTTTTCCAGATTGTTACGCGAATGCCTGCATTGATTTTCAAGCCCATGATCGGGCCCCAGATGGCGCTGGCATCGAAGGACGGGGATATCGCTGATATCCCGGTCGCATTGAAAGGTTCCACCAAACCCAGGATCACCTTTTCCTGCCGGAAATTGGTCAGGTTCTCTCCGCCGATGTAGATGTCGAAGCCTTTGAAGCGACGCGTGACCTGGGCGAAGAGCAGGGGATAAACGGGAGTGCGCCCATGCGGGTAGAGCCGGTTGCCCTGGGCATCGATGGTATTCATGTAGTCATACACGCGGGCACTTCCGTTCAGCGAAGCGGTGAAATCGAAAATCCAGCGGCTCAGGCGCGTCTTGTACTGGAGCGCCAGCACGCCCTTGAAATTGCCGACAAGCGGGATTTCGCACAGCCCGGCTGTCCGATAGGTGGTCTTGGCGTCGGTGTATCGGGCCGTCAGATCGACGGTGAAGCGCTCGAAAGGCTCCGTGTGGAAGTCCAGCTGCCAGCTGTTGCTGTAGGACTTGCCCTCCAGGGGATAGAAGCAGATCGTATAGGGATTCTGCTCATAATCCACGACCAGCTGGTCGTGGAAACGGGTGCTGAAGAAGTCGAAGCTGAGATAATTGGACTCTCCGGAGAAATACCATGTAGCGTTGCCCCCGAAAGTCCAGGCGTCCTCCAGCTGGTGGGTCAGGTAGTCCCCGTCGAAAACCTTTGCCGTGGACAGGACCCCCAGGTGGTCGATCAGCGGCAGGGCTTCGCGCAGGCCCCGGCCTGCGTTGGCCCGCAGGATCAGTGACTCGGCTGGCTCGAACTTGAGCGTGAGGCGGGGTACCAGCCGGAAACCGGCGCCCCGGTACCACTCGCCGCGCAGGCCCGCAACGAGATTGAATCTGTGGTGGACGTGGAAAGTGTATTCGCCGTAGAGGCCGCCGTGCAGCAGTTCGCTGCGCTGCAGGGGGCTGGAGGGAAGCTGGAACTGGTCGGGAATCAGCGGACGATACAGCGATTCGTCATAGCGGTCCCAGGAGGCGCTTGCGCCGGCCGTGAGGTCGTGCGCTTCGGAGAACTGGTTGTGATAGATCAGGTTGGCGAAGACGGAGTGCTGGCGGCCGGTGTAGAGGCCTTGGCCGTAGGCACCGTCCAGGCGGTCGTGGGTGTAGTCCGCCACGAGCGCGACGCTTGCGCTCTGGTCCTCGCGCAGCGGCCGCCCGAGCTTGAGGTAGGCGTTCAACTGCTTGTTTTTGATGTCCGTCTGCCAGCCACCGCCGATCTGCCCGCCCTTGCGGGAGTCGTACACGGCTCCGACGCCCCAGCGGACCTGGATCTCGGGGATGTAGTAGAGCCAGCGGCTCTGCACGTTGAACTGGTGGGCGCGCGGCTCGTCGAGGAACCCGTCCATGTTCATGTCGTGGTCCTTGAAATTGGCCTCGGCGTGTCCCAGGGTCACGGTATAGAGTGAAGGACTGAGCGAGACGGACGAGGCAATGTTGGCATCCAGCCGGCTGTCGGACATCATCGAGGCGTTGAAGAAGAAGGGGATCTCGTCAGTAGGCTTTCGGTGCTCCACATTGATCTGGCCGGTCATCGAGTCCGGACCGGATACCACGGAAGGGGAACCCTTGGCAATCTGGATGCTCTCCAGCCAGGGGCCCGGGATATAGGAAAGCCCGAAGGGGGCAGACAGGCCGTGCAGGATGGGGCGGCTCTCGTCGAGCATCTGGGTGTAGATGCCGGACAGGCCGAGCAGGCGGATCTGGCGCGCGCCCGTGGCGGCATCTGCGTATCCGACTGTCACGGCGGCGGAGTTTTCGAAACTCTCCGCCAGGTTGCAGCAGGCCATCTTCATCAGACCGGCCGAATTGATGATCTCCGTCCGGAGGTCTTTTCCGCGCGAAAGGGTCCCGCCATGCTGATGGGCCGTCACCACGCTCGTAGCGAGGGTGTCCACGCGCTCCTCGTGCTCATGTTCATGACTGTGCTGGGCGTAGCCAAGGCTGGCGCACGATAGTAGGATAATAACTGAGAAGTATTTGATATTCACTGCGTTCGTGTATCTTTGTCAGCCAAAGCTAAGCGATTTCCGGGAACTATGCAAGAGATTGCGCCCTTAATCTTTGCTTCCGCCGAGCCATTCGCACGAGCTGGTCTCGCCCGCGATCCAGACCACGTCGCCGGGCTCGAACTTGTAGTCGGGCTTGGGATTGGTGTAGAAGTCCGAGCCGTGGAGGACGCTGATCACCATGCAGTGGTAGTCGCGCATGTTGGTGCTGCGGAGAGTCTTTCCGCTGAGATAGGAGTCTTCGTCCAGCGTGATCGGGATGACCTCGAATTCGGCGTCCGGCAGCTTCTCCAGGACGGAAGACTCGGAGAGCATGGTCCGCAGGCGGTTGATCTGCTCCGTCGTACCCACGGCCAGGAGCCGGTCGTGCGGGAACACGGGGACGTCTCCCGACGGGATCGTGATGCTCTGCGATCCGCGCTCGATCTTGATGATGTTGGCGCCGGTCTCCGCGCGGAAGGGGATCTCCTTGAGCGCCTTGCCGGCAAAGACGGAATCGGGGGAGACATCCAGCAGCTCCAGGTGCACATCGTAGCCCGCCATTTTGTTCTGGACGGAGGTCGTGACCGGACGGCGGCGCCGCTCGGACTCTTCCTTTTCGTTGAGGTTGGACAGGAAGCGCTGCTCCAGTGCCGAGTAGCGGTGCATCGTGCGGCGGGCGAGGATGATGAAGACGGCGCCGGCGAGGATGATGAGGACAATGGCCCAGCCGGCCAGCTTGAAATGGCTGGCCACGACGCTGAGGACCATCGAGATGGCCAGGAAGGTGCGGGCCAGGACCAGTCCCGCGATCGGCCATTTGTTGCTGTTTTTCTCTTTGAGCAGCTTGGCGGCGGAGGCGTTGATGGAGCCGGAACTGATGGCCAGGCCCCAGAGGAAGGGCGACATCACCAGCAGGGTCACGACCACGACCACCAGGTTGTGCAGGAAGGGGCTCCAACCCGGGAAGAGCCGGGTGGCCGTCGGCTCGAGGAACTGCTTGGAGCCGATCATGATGGCGATGAGGATCACGCTGTACAGCACGATCCGCAGGAAATACGACTGGAGGAGCTTCTTCCATTCGCTCTGCTCGGCGGCGCTGGATCGGGTGTTCTGCTCCGGCGCGTCCAGCCGCGCGATCCATTTGTCCGGCAGGACGCGCAGCAGGCCGCCGTAGGCCGGGCCGGCGAGCTTGATCATATAAGGGGTCGTGAAGGTCGTGATGACGGACACGGCGATGATGACGGGATAGATGAAGTCGCGCATCACCCCGAGGCTGACGCCGACGCCGGTGATGATGAAGCCGAATTCGCCGAGCTGCGCGAGGCTGAATCCCGTGTTGACGGC
>JAEEGL013863177.1_pt1 | contig 16158 bp, 9 predicted proteins | sample 9134231 | NCBI WGS metagenome assembly JAEEGL01 (sample SAMN16246548, study PRJNA631951) | gut metagenome | biome: gut microbiome; feature: rumen; material: fiber-attached | host: Bos | place: Iran: Karaj | collected 2018-10
CATAAAGTCTTTCATCAAAATAGTCACAATTTAAGAATCTGATACCATTTCGCTGAATTGTTTTAACTTCGGTTGCAAGCATTAAATCATCAAGATTGTTTATATCAATATTCTGTCGTTTTCTTTCGGATAAAACTTCTGCAATTGTTTTATCCGGTGCATTCGGACAGGCTTGAGAATTCTTAAAACTCAGCCACATATCAATCATTTTTATCGTTTCTTCTATAGTTGGAATATATCCGTTATGCCAAGATTTGTGTAGTTTTTCATTTCGCATCATATATGCAGGTTTATTAGCTATGCTGCTTCCGATATAACTGGGAAGTAACTTTTCAAACCCTTCCTGAAATTCTTTGAAAAACCTTTCTATAACTTTTGCTCTTGCGTTATATGGCCTTGCAAAGACTGTTTCTATTCCGAGTTTTGAATACAAACCTTGAAATCCTAATTCCGTAAATCCTTTATCGTCAGTAAAATATTTGGCTCTAAAAGCTCTGCCGTTATCCTGATAAACGACTTTCGGAATCATGTCAAGATTTATAATGGCATTTCTAAGAGCAGATGCGATACATTGTGTATTTTCTTCAAGCATAATTTCGTAACCAACTAACGCAGTTGACTTCCAATCCAAAAATCCGACTAATGTCGCTCGGCAGGGTTTCCCAGTAAACGGATTTATTACCTGAAACGCGAGTTTATGTCCGTCGGCTACAAGAATATCTCCTACTTCAAGCAAACTAGCATCACGTTTTATGTACGGTTCGACTTTATCGGATAATGCTTTTTCTCCGTCACGAGCAAGAATCCATTTATCATAATTGTTATCTTTGAACCATTTTGCATAACGTCGGAATGTAATATCAGCAGGAATAAAACTTTGTCCTTGTTCTTTCAACTTGTATTTAGTGAGTGCGATTGCTTTACCAATAGAAATCCTATTTGGATGCAAGAGCAAACCCATAAATATTTTTATTTCTTCATCATTCAGAACTGTTCGGTATTCCCGAACAGTTGAATATTTATACTGAGGTAAAAGTTTTGTATAATCTTCCGTTCCATTTAGCATAGCAAGCCAGCGATGCAAACTTCCGCGGGATATTTTCCCTAAAATCTCAAAAAGGTGAGAATTTGAAGTATTATGCAATTTCACAAAATCATAATCAGCTTTGAGTTTGTTTTGAGATTTCTTCCTGAACTCAAGCCACTTGTGAACTACATCAAGTCTTGCGAGTGCAATTTGTTTACATTTTTTAGGAGTAAATTTAATTGTCTCAACTTGTTTTTGCATATATCAAACTCCGTGATAGTGCTATTACACACATTCATCACTCTTGTTGAGACAGAAGTCAAGCATTTATGGTAAAATATAAATATGTTAAACCAAATTGAAAAATTTTTAAGTAATTATCCAAATATTATAGATCTATTAGTTGCAATAGGGACAATTGGAGCTGTCGTATCATCGTTATATTTTTCAAAATTATCATTGCAACCAAAGATTAATGCATCTCTATATATTTCTCAGCTATGGTTACCAGTTGATGTCAATAAATATAAAGTACAAGAAAATGAAGATTTTATTTCTTTAAGTGTTTGTAATAAAGGTATTATTCCAATTTATATTCCTTATTTTGGTGGATTTTCTTGGTATTTTCTTCTAGGTAAGACTGCTTGGATGCAAAATGCACTAGAACCAGTCTTCAGAGAGGAAGAATTTGAAATATCACAATATAAATCAGCATCTTTTGTTCTATGCAAATATTCTGATTTTATAGAAAAAATAAAAGAGGATTTAATAGGAAAAGAAAAGTATCCACGATTTCTTTTACGTTTTATAAAATTTAAAATCAGAACTTCAAATAACGAGATAATATTAGCAAAGTTTGACAAAAAATTATTAAATAGAATCCTTATTGATACAAAGTAAAAATATTGTCTCAATCTCAGAGACATTTCGACACATATCAAACTGAAAGATAATTTATTTTTGCACTTTATTGCACAAATTTGCACGGGGTAAATATTCAAATATATCAGGGGATTAAGGCATAAAAAATCTTGAAAATTCAGAATGTTGGTGCAAAACAGTGCAAAAATCAGGACAAAAGTGCAAGAATAGTCCGGCAAATCTCTACACTATAAACCTGCCTTAAACACCCAATAACTCGGCATCATAGCCAACGAAAACGCATCACAACTGTCCTGAAAACCTATAAAAAGATGACTTTTCTCATCGGTTTTTGTCTTTAAAGGGAAATACACGAAGGGGGACTTGAACCCCCTTCCAGAAGTTATAAAACTTCTGGGGGTTCTTCCTCCATTTTCAAAGATACTTAATCTTTGAAAACGGAGTCCTTCCCCTCCGGCAATTATTATAAAAGATGACTTTTCTCATCGGTTTTTGTCTTTAAAGGGAAATACACGAAGGGGGACTTGAACCCCCTTCCAGAAGTTATAAAACTTCTGGGGTTCTTCCTCCATTTTCAAAGATACTTAATCTTTGAAAACGGAGTCCTTCCCCTCCGGCAATTATTATACAAAAATCGGGGTTCTAAATACCCCGATTTTTTATTTGTTATTAAATTGTTTTTTTATTACAAGGTTGGTCTTGTCATTCCCTTTGTTAACTCGTTTTGAATTTGTTGTTCTTCATTGAGTTTGTTTGCAAAGTTCATGCCTTTTCTCAAAACTTTTAACGGACCATTTAAAAAGTTTTGAACAAAAGTCTTATGTCCAACCATTACTTGTAATTTTTCTTTGCCGTTTTTATTTATTGTTGATACATAATAATCTATCGGGTTATATTTACTGTCCATTTCCATAACCTTTACCTCTATCGCCTTATCATACGGTAATCTGTTAATAAATCTTTCTGCCTGTTTTGTCTTGACCATAGACATGCCAAAATTTTGCTGAACTGCTTTTATTTCCATTATATACCCCCTTATGTGACTACAATTAAATCATAAAAATACTTTTATGACCATTTATTTAACAAAAATTTTACCAAATCGCAAAATATTTCTTGTTCTGCCATTATATAAATATGAATATCGCACCACTCACAAATACACAAACAAATAAAACAGTTTTTGGCTCAAGAATGAACCCCGTTCCTGCGTTCAAAGTAATCACGCCACAAGGTCCTTTAAGCATAGAAGAAATAAATTACAAAAAAGTTACTCATAAATTTTTACGCAAAATAACTGAATTTTTTTGTGATAATTTTTCAAAAGACACAAATGACCCTAACTGGTTAAAATACAACAATTTTTCAAAAAAAGAAAAAGAAAATTTTATCGACTGGTTCAAACAATATTACGAATACAGCATAACAAATACAGGTGACCAACACGTTACTATGCTTATAGCAAGAGATTCCGGCAAAAATATTCAGGGTGCATGCCTGTCTTTCGGTTGTGAAGATGTTCCGGGGGCAAAGTATAACACATTATATATAGACTCTCTTGCTGTAAACAAAAAATACAGAGGGAACAATATTGCAAAACTTATGCTGGAAAAATCTATTGAAACAGGCAAACACATTTTCACAGATGTATTTTTAACAGGCGAAAAAGTCGCAGACGGATTTTACAAAAAATTAGGCTTCAGAGATTTAACCCCTGACAATCCAAACGAGGCAAAAATTATAAACCACGTTGCAAAACAAAGACAGGATTATCCTGAATACACAAGTTTCCTGACAAAACCGATACAGGAAAAACGCCCGCGATGGTATGATATATGTGCCAAAAACCCTAAAATGAAAGATTAAAAAAGAGAGATAAAATAATCTCTCTTTTATAATTATTGAGCAATTAATTCTTCTCTTATTGCGTTACGTTTAAGTTTATTAGTTGTTGTTTTTGGTAACAACTCATTTCGTATAATAATCTTAACTGGCCGTTTGTATCTTGAAAGACGGACAGAAAGTTCTTTAACTTCTGCTCTTACAGCCTTTTCAAGTTCCTTTTCATCAGCATATCTTGCCTTAAAATCATCATTCGGAACGATAACAGTAACGATTTCTTCGCAACCGTCTTTTTCACCGCCCTGACGTTTCATCCCAACAACACAAACCTCTGCAAAGTTAGGACTGTCACCTAATACGTTTTCAACTTCTTCAGGGAATACTTTTTTACCACCTGATAAAACAATCATGTTTTTAAGTCTGCCTGTGATATAAAGATTACCGTTTTTTATTTCCGCTTTATCACCCGTATGGAAGAACCCGTTTTCATCTATAACAGATTTTGTTAATTCTTCTTGCTTATAATAACCTTTCATAACAGATGGACCTTTAAGCAACAATTCACCTGTTTCATCGTCAATTTTTGCCTCATACGAATCAAGTATAGGACCAACAGATTTTATATCATAATGTCTGCTAGGTCTTGCCATAGAAGCAACAGGACTTGTTTCTGACAAACCGTAACCCTGATATACTCTGACGCCTATTCTGTCAAAATATTCACCAACCATCTCATCTAACGGCGCACCACCTGATATACACCCGTATAACTCCGCACCAAACATTTTATGTACTGATTTGAAGAAAACTCTTCTGCATACTCTTGGCATATATTTTGCAATATTGTATCTTAACTTAAAGAAGAACTGATAAAATACAGATTTTTTACGTATATCTGTTTCTGCCGACGTTTTAAGCAATTTTAGAAAGGCAGGTACTGTAACCAAAAATCTGATTTTCTTTTCTCCCATAATTTCCAAAATATCTTTTGGTTTCAAACTCTTTGTATAATTAATAGTGTAACCATTAATCAACATAGCAAAGAAACCAACCGTCATTTCAAACAAGTGATTCATAGGCAAAATAGACAACAATCTTACATCATCACTAGGCATAATTTTCTTAAACACCGGTCTTAAATCATACATTTGGGTAAGAATATTTTTATAAGTTGTCTGAACGCCTTTTGGCGCACCTGTTGTACCTGATGTATAAATGATAAACGCAGTAGAACTTAATGGTCTTCTTCTCCATTTTGCACTATAATTTTCAGGAATAGAATACAAACTCGGAACATCTTTTTCTTCTAACAAAGCCGCATCCATAAGAATAATATGCTTAATAGACGGAACTCTTTTCTGAACCTCTCTTGCTTTTTCAAGATTAGCACCTGAACAAAGCATAACCGTAGGTTCACAGTTTGATAAAATAGATTCCAATTCATAAATAGTCAATTTATTATCCAAAGGAACAGTAACAAGTCCTGCAAGAGCAGAACCAAATACGCAAGGTGCATATTCAGGTTTAGACTCTGACAATATCGCAAGTCGTTCTCCCTTTTCAATTTGCAAATCATTAATCAAATACGCACCCAATTTTTGAGCCATAAGACTCAAACCTTTATATGTAAATTCTCTCCAGCCCCATTTTGATTTCATGGCAAGGGCAACTTTATTACTGTTTGCGTTAGCAACTTTTTCAAATAACGTAAATATGTGTTCGTACTTCATATAACTACCTCTTCTCACTAATCTTTAAGGCTATTATAAAAGAAACACAAGAGTTTAGCAAATAAATTATTGTTTAGGGGTAAAACCGATTTGTCTCTCCCTGGAAAAAATTTCTTAATGAACTGCCTGCAGTGAATTTAGAAATTTGAGAGAGGGTAATTAACAGCGGTTTTAATAACTTAACCCTCTCCCGTATTTGTAATAAATTTGGGGGCAAATTTAAACAACTACGACCTCTCCGTTGTAGAGGTTCGTCTTTTATAAATTTACCCCTATTTACCCCTATTTACCACTAAACAATAATTTATACCGTATATTTAGAATCAACACTGTCAGCAATTACACCGTGTCGTTTAGCAATTTCGACGTATTCCTGAACTTTACCACGCAACCAGTCGTGACGTGATAAGTATGATGATTTGATACCTTCAGCGAATGAATCTTTATTATGGAACCACTCTTCAGCAGTTTCAAACGCATCAGCCCAAGCCTGTCCGTTATGCTTAAGTGCCTCTTCTTTTGAGTGAGTATCCTTATCCATAAACTTAACAAAGATTGCATTTGCACCCTTGTTTTGTTCAGCCGTTCCGCCTCTTACGTAACCTTTAAGCCCGTCAGTAAGACCGCCTACAATGTTATCAATAGAGATAGCACCGCTCATATAACCGATTTCTTTATGAACAAGCCCGCAAGGTTCATCCCAGGAAGACATATTTGAAAAATCTGACATCAACTTACAAGCATCATATCTTCCCGCCTCAGAGAATAAGCCTGCACATACCATTCTGTTAGATGCTTTCGGATCAATTTCTCTTAACCAGGATTTAACATTCATAAAGTCGTTAATATATGATTCATCACCAATACCCTGTAAATAATATACAGGAGGATTTTCTTTATCGTAATGACCTCTCATATATCTTTCTTTGATACCTGCAACCCAGTTATCAATACCCTTCTGGTCAACAATTCTGCCTGCCATCCCGTACACCATTGTGTTTTCATCAACACCTGCCAAATCAGTATGTTCAGGGTCTTTAATCTTCATAGGGTTTTCAGCACCCTTTGTAGTTCTTGCAAGTTCAACATCAGGAATAACTCTGTCACGGAGAATTACACCCTTATTGTGCTGGTGAGCCCTGAACGGATCCTGAATTGCCTTTTCATCACAAATTAAAGAACCAACTTTTAGTTTTAATACTGTTTCTAAATCTCTTGCTTTTTTGTTATTCAAAATATTATTAACTCTGTCGCAACCGTTAGTAATACCTTTTGCAGTAGCGTGATGAGGAATTTCCTCCGGTCTTATGCCATTAGCCATACCGATTTGTTCAAGATATTCATGGTTGCCATACTGCCAGGTTCTGCCTCTCATTGAAGCAAGAGCATAGTTAGTACCGCCTTTTTCCATTGTTCCTGATGCTTCAGCAAAGTTACCTCTCGATACAAATACAATATCATCAGCATAAGTCATAGCCATTGTTTGTGGGTTCAAATTACCACCGGAGAACAAACCGTTCATCAAATGCCCCGGCATGCCGGAATCTTTAGGCATCCAGGCATTTTCTGCAATCTTTGCAGCGTGTTCCCCAAACATTACATTCAATAATTTTCCTTGTGAGTGGTCAACAGAACCCTGCAATTTGAAATTATGCATAATTGTAATGATAGGAACATTTTGAATTTTGTCTGCCAAATCAGGTTCAACCTCACCCATAGCCTTTTTAGCAGGAGTTAATAATCTTGTCATAGCGGAAATTGGACCTGTATGCCAATCATTACCGACAATCAAATCTGCTTTTAATTTTTTGACAGAACTTTCATGGTTTGAGAATAGGTTTTCGTAGAAGAATTTGCCGAAATATACAAATTTTTCTGTTTCGCCTGCTTGTGTTGTCTGGTTGTTATAAATATTTTTGATTTGACCTTCCTGAACAGGACCGTCCATTTTAAACTTGTCATTTTTATAAAATACGGTCTTAAACTTAACCTCTGCTTTTGGACTTTCACCAACATTCTTTGACGGAGTGAATACCACTAACGGAGTTTCGTAAGTTTCACCTGCTGCCATTTTATCTTTAATTATTTGAGCAGTTTTTTCATCAAATTGAGCAACTGTATCTGCATAGTCAACAGGGGCTCTCATTTCATCTGTCATATAAACACCGACTTTTTCTTTCATAACATCAGTGTAAGTATGGATAGGAACTTCCATTTCATCAATCTTGCTGACGGTTGCCATAACCTGCTCTTTATTCCCTGACTTACTTACATAATCAAATCTTCCGTCATCACGTTTTATAAGTTTAAAGAATTTTGAATTTTCAACCTGACCGATATACATCGGAGTATCAACAATAATTTCTGCTTTTTGCTTGTTATTGATAACCGCACCTAAATTTGCTGCCAATTCTTTAGGTACAATAGCCAAACCACCTGTTTTTACAAACCCTGTAAATTCCGCAGTAGGTATTCTTATCATAGCATTTTCAGGTAATTCAACAGGTTTAACCGCACCTAAAATTCTTCTTGCAGATTCTGTTTGTAATTGTCTTGCAAGATTTCCTTCTTCTTTGCCGTAACCATGCATTACTGTTGCTAAACTGTAATTTGTGCCGTTAATTTCAACATTTTTTGTAGGGAAGTTTTGGATAACCTGAGGTGCTCTTGAGATGTTTCTGATACCATCAATCTCACCTTTCACCCCGTTTATTTGTCTGTCCATATTTGACTGAATACCGTTTATGCGTTTATCTGTAGATGTTTTGACTGTATTTACTGACTTTTTAACGTCATTAATTGTGTTTGTAAGAGTTTCTTGTGTTCGTTTGTTATCTGCTATATCACTCGCAATACCCTCTAACTTTCTCTCAACATTTTTAAGACTTTTTGGGGTCTTTAATAATGTATATGCTGCAACCCCTAACGATGCCAAAGCAATAGCAGAAGAAACCACAGGCAATGTTCTGCTCATACTGTCATTCGGTGTTGATACCTGCGGTTGCGGAATTACAGGTCTTGTCCCATTTTGTTTAAACGTATTACTACTACGTCTTGTTCGAAAACTGTCCAAACTTGATACAGCCAAAGAGTTCATTCAAACCTCCTTACAGAAAACACAATTATCTGATTATAAACACTAACTATATATATAATAACATGATGAATTCAATTATTGCCATCATGTAACAATTTGTTAAGCAGAATTTTAAGAATTAATGACACATGTCTATTCCAACAATAATACGAAATTCAGAGAACTCAAAAAAGTTAATTTTTTCCAAAATGATATAAAATTTATAGCATAATTTTTATCAAAAAAGGCAATTTATCTTAACAAAAAAACTTTATATAAATGTAAGGAATTAAGGATATTGTATTATGGGTTTATTTTCTACAAATTTAGCAGATAAATGGCAGGACTGGACTACAAAAATAGGTCTTGATCCCTATGCAAAACACGAATCTTTCAGAATTAATCCTGAAGGTAACACTGATATACAAGTTTTCACAAAGAAGTTAGAAGAACTTTCTGACGATTTTATAAAACAATACGACAAAGACGATGACGGTAAAATTTCTTATGAAGAATTAGAAGCATTTGAAGAAGCACAATTAAAAGAAAATTTGCCTGATGTTGACGAAGGAATACTAAAATTAGCAAAAGAAGGTTTGAGAAGCACCTTTGACAAGTTAAATGTTGATAATGAAAATGAGTCAAAAGACAACCTTGATTTACGTGAGGTTATGAACTATTTTCACACTATGGACGCTTTCAACACAGAAACTACTGTTGATGGCTCTGTATCAGCACAAGAATACAGACTTATGACAAAAGTTCTTGCTGAAAAACCAATAGGCGAAAACCTTGCGGCTTGTTTAGAATTTTATTTAAAAGGTAATTTCGACGGAATTTACAGAAATTACAAAGAAGATTAACAATATATATTTTTCATGGTCCCCATCCCCCCCACAAAGACCAACATTAAAAAACTTCGGGAAAGCCCGAAGTTTTTTTATTTATCATAATAATTTTTAACAACTAAACAGAAAGAATAAACCCGCCTCTGTCTGCATTTTTAAGTTTATCGCCATCAATTTTTGCTCTTAAATTTTTGATATATTTGTAAATATAATCTCTGGGTAAATCTAAAAGCACTGCTAAATCTTTAGCATAAACTGTTGTGTTTCTGTGTTCTAAAAGATAATCAAACACAACCTGCTCTCTGTCTGTAAGATTTTTCTTTAATACAATATCAACCTCATCTCTTAAAGTATCTTCTATTATAGGTGAAGGTTTTTTCTCATCAATAATAGATGAATTAATAATAGGCTGTTCTTTAGATGTTTTGGAAACTTTTTCCTGTTTAATTTCTTTTTTCACATCTTTTTGAACCTTATTAACATCATCAGCAGGTGCTTTAAAAGAAAATGGCGTATGTGATAATTGACGTTCTCTTTCAAAAGCACGTTCAGCAATTTTTGATAATTTATTTGTTGTGTCAACTTTTGATTTGTTTGCAGATGGTTTTTCACTAAAAACTATATCTACCAAATCATTAGTTGGTCTTGAGTCTGCAACCTCTTTCCCCAATCTTGCAGCGAACTCTTCCAATGTAATTTTTTCTAATGAACTTCTCCATTGTTTTATCTCTTCTTTGCTTAAAAATTCAGCCATTCGGAATCTCCTATTCTCATCCCTAGTTCTGTCATTGATTTGTTCATTTATAAATGTATCATAAACCAAAATAATTAAAACAAATTGTTTCAACATGTAAAAATTTATTTTTAAACTTTACAAAAGTACACGTAGTCTTGCTTTTTAGATTTGCCCGTAGGACAAGTAGAATTTATCCTATATTTTAATTCACAAAATGGTCAGCCGTACATAACTGATTTTACCTGCGTTTTTAAGCAGGACAGAACCGTTTATACATCTGACCAAAAATGACATAGTCAGGTTTTACTATATTAATATAAAATGTTAGAATAGAAGAAAACAGAAAAGAGGAAATATGGTAACCGCAGAATTAAGTACAAATATTAAAAAACCTGATTTTAAACCAAACGCAAAACAACAAGAATGTATAGAACAAACTGAAGGTCCTGTTATGGTACTTGCAGGTCCGGGGACAGGGAAAACTTTTACTGTAACCAAACGTATAAAATATATGTTGGAAAAAGGAATTGCACCCGAAAGTATTTTATGTCTGACCTATTCTGAAACTGCCGCAACAGAGATGAAAACAAAACTGGTAAACGAAATCGGCTCTATCGGTTCTGCCGTTACTATCCACACATACCACGCTTTTTGTAACGATATTATAAAAAATAACCCGTCAGATTTTGAGATGTTAGACGGACTTCGTGTTGCTGATGATATAACAAAACAAACTACTATGTCAGAGGCTATAAAGGAATATAAACCTACGCACTACGTAACAAAATGGGGTGATTCAGAGAATTTTGTTAACAATTTGCTGTCTTGCGTTCAGGAAATCAAAAAAAGTCAGATAACAAAAGAAGAATATTTTTATAATTTAGAACACCACGCCTTATGGCAGGGAACTATGGATGAGTTAGAGGCTGAAAAAAAATTCAGAGAACAAAACGGAAAAGCCATGAAAACTTTTATGACAAAATACGAAGGTCATATAAAGAAAATGGGCAAGGCTCGTGAAGCATGGGATATATACGAAATTTACGACAGAATGTTAAAACAGCAAAACTGTATAGATTTTGACGATATGATTAACATGGTTTTAGAAGCATTTGATGCCAACGAAATACTTTTAAAACGTGTATCAAAACAGTACAAATATTTTCTCGTTGACGAATATCAGGACACAAACCCTGCACAAAATAATATTGTATTCAAACTGGCAGAAGGAGCAGGGAATGAAAACATTTTTGTTGTTGGGGATGATGACCAGATTATTTTTGAATTTCAGGGCGCAAAAACTGATACTCTTGCAAAATTCTTAAAACGATACCCTAATACAAAAGTTATTTGTTTAGAAGAAAATAATCGTTCTACACAATCTATTTTAGATTTTAGTTATGACGTTATTTCGCAGGACACAACAAGGCTTGAATTTAATCCCGAATTCAAATCTTACGGAATCAACAAAAAACTTATTGCAAAAAATGAAAAAGTATGCTCTAAAGACAGAAACCTGAAACTGCACTCTTTTGCGGATACTACACAAGAGAGAAATTTTATAGTTGAAGAGATAGAAAATCTTATAAAGCAGGAGGATTTTCCAAAAACAGATGATGGGGAAGCAGATTTATCTTCTATTGCAATTCTTACAAGAAACAATGCAGAATTAGATACTTATGCAGAATTATTGAGAGCGAAAAATATTAAGTATCAGATAAAGGTTACAAGAAGCATTTTTGATATGAAACCATCGTTGCTTGTATATTTTTATCTTAAAGCACTCTACAACAACCATTATTATGCAGAAAAATTATTCGGACTTATAGGAGCCGAACCCTTCTCATTTGATGCGGAAGATTACAGTTTCTTATTATCAGAATACCGAAAGAACGGAAAAGATTTTGTTGAAAACATAAGAGCAAACATTGACCACAAATGGAATAATTCAGAAAAAGTTTTGAGTTTTATAAAAACATACGACAAACTTAACGGGTTACAAAGTACAGAAAATCTGCGAAACCTTGTTTTTGCTATCTGTAATGAAACAGGGATATTAGATTATTACGTTAAGTCTGATGTTAACCGTATTGACAACATTCTGGCCCTCAAAAAAATAATAGAACAGGCAGAAATAGTGACAAAATACAAAAAAGGCGCAGGACTCGGAGATTTTATAGACTATTTAGACACTGCTCTTAAAAGAGAAATTTCAATCAATATAGATAAAGATGAGTACATACAGAATGCAATTCAGTTAGTAACACTTCACAGCAGTAAGGGACGACAATTCGATTATGTTTATATGCCAAACCTTACATCAGGACAATGGGAAAAGAAACGCTCAATAAACGATGTTTCACTTCCTATTATTGATAAAGATGCCTTTTACGATGATGATGTTGCAAAAAAATCTGAAAACTTAAGATTATTATTCGTTGGGATAACAAGGGCAAAATATGATTTAACTTTATCATACGCAAATGCAGACAATTCAAAACCAAAAGAATTCACATCATATTTGGCAGACGTTATTGAAAATTCAAAACAGTTTGACAAATACACCCACGAACTGACGAAAGAAGAATATTCTATAGAATTATTCAAATCTTTCCAACAAAAACAATACGACTATCAAGGTGCTTTCAAAGACGAAATAGAAAAACGACTGGAAAAAATAATGTTAAGTCCAAGTACCTTAAATGCATATCTGGCTTGTCCGAGAAAATTTTTCTACACATACGTTTTATCCGTACCTGTTCATGATGACAACTGGAACAACGCAAACTACGGTACATCTATCCACAACACACTGGAAAAATGTGCAAGAAGAATGTTAGCAGGCGGAACTTATCCTACTAAAGAGGAATTTCTGCAAGAGTTTGAAGAACAATTTGCCAATGAAGAATTTCAGACAGAAGAGGATAAAGAAAAATTCCATGATCGTGGGATAGAAAGACTGTCAAATTATTATCCACACTTTATAGAAACAAGTACCAACAGGCTTTATGATGTTGAAGAACAGTTTGACAGTATCCCTGTTGAAAACGATTTTATAAAAGGTAAAATAGACAGGATAGAACGCAATGCTGACGGAACTTTTGGGCTATATGATTACAAAACAGGTAATCCAAAATCAAAAAGTAAAATTGTTGATGGCGGAGATTATGAGCATTATCTCAACCAGTTAAGATTTTACAAACTCGCTTTTGAAACAAAAAATAAGGGTTCAAAAGTTACAGATGTCGGACTTATTTTTGTAGAGGAATGTGAAAAGAGTTTCTATACAAAATTAACAGAGGAAGATAATGAAATCATAAAAGAAAAGATTTTAAACACTTATAAAGGTATGAAAAATCTTGATTTTGAGCCTTGCGAAGATGTTAAAAACTGCAAATATTGTTCATATCAACATCTTTGTAAATTGAATTTGTTTTAGTAAATTATTGTCTAGGGGTAAATTGGGGTAAATAGGGGTAAATAAGGGTAAATTTATAAAAGACAAACCCCTACAACGGAGAGGTCGTAGTTGTTTAAATTTACCTGCAAATTTATTACAAATACGGGAGAGGGTTAAGTTATTAAAACAGTGTTATTTACCCCTTTACCCCTTTATCCCTCACCGATAGTGTCAACTGCTTCAACACGAATATCAGTAATAAGTTCAGAGTATGAAATTACTACGATTGTCGGGATGTGACGTTCAAGCAGTTGGAAAAGAGGCAGTCTGATACGTGGAGAACACAAAATAACAGGTTGTTTTCCAATATTTTGGTGCGCTCTCATAAGTGTCATAGCGGTTGATTCAATCAAATCCTGAACCTGCATAGGATTTAACAGAAACATTGTACCTAACTCTGTTCTTTGACAACTGTCATCAAGCACTTTTTCCCATTCAGGCGAAAGGGTCAGTGCGTAAAGAATATTATCCTCCTGAACGTTGGTAAGACAAATTTGACGACCTAACGCAGCACGCAGACGCTCTGAAAGAATATCAGGCTCTTTTGAAAATCTTGCGTAATCACAAAGTCGTTCAAATACGAAGATAATATCCTTAATTGAAACTTTTTCTCTGATAAGATTAACAAAAATCTTTCTCAAATCTGATGTTGAAATAATAGCAGGAACAAGGTCGTTTACAAGGGTAGGGTCTTGAGAACGTACGAGTTCCATGAGTTTGAGCACATCAGTTTTAGTCATAACCTCATCAACGTGTTTACGTACACACTCTTGTAAGTGTGTAACGAGAACATCCGTAGCATCAACTGCCGTAACCTGTTTAGTTGCCTGCGCATCCTCTGCACTAACCCAGTATGCCTGTGTTTGATACGTAGGGTCAACTGCAATAATGTCATCTTCCGGCACATTTTTGCGGACAGCATCCCACTGGTCAGCAATTACCATATATTTACCCGGATATACGTAACCAGTGGCAACTGTATTACCACGAATAGAAATCATATACTCGTTAGATTCAAGCGCAGAGGAGTCCATAATACGTATATTCGGAATGATATAACCAAGTTCATCAGTAACCCTTTGACGTAAAGCAGCGATTTTAGCAAGTAATTGCCCCTCCTGATCAGGATCGGCAATAACAAGCAAACCCGCACCAACCTGCAAACTCAATACGTCAACACCCAGACGCTCATACATCTTGTTAGGGTTAACAAGATCCTGCATATTCTGTCTTACGTTTTCTAACTGACCTAATTGAGATTGAACGTCAGCATTGATAAGTACGGAGAACCCTGCAACCGCAAGCCCGATTGAGAACATTGTAAACGGTAAAAAAGGCAAACCCGTAATAGGACAGGTTATTGCAATTAAGAACAAAAAGGCTGATGCGAAGAACAAAGAATAAGGTTTGTTCATAATTTGTTGGGTTAAATCAGAACCCAAAGAAGAAGCATCAGCAGATGCACGGGTCATGACGATACCTGCTGCGATTGACATCAAAAGTGACGGAACTTGTGAACACAAACCATCACCGATAGTCAGAATTGTATATTTACTAACAGCGTCAGCGGCGGGCATTTGTTGCATAAGACAACCAATAATCAATCCACCTACAATGTTAATAATGGTAATGATGATACCTGCCATAGTATCACCTTTTACGAATTTCATAGCACCGTCCATAGAACCGAACAAACTTGATTCCCTTTGTAAATCCTCACGACGTTTAACCGCCTCTTCAGGAGAAATCAAACCTGCGTTAAAGTCTGCGTCAATAGTCATTTGTTTACCCGGCATAGCGTCTAAAGCGAAACGTGCGGATACTTCGGCGATACGTTCAGCACCCTTTGTGATAACCATAAATTGAACAACAGTAATAATAAGGAAGATTACACCACCTACAACCATGTTACCACCTGTAACAAAATGTCCAAATGCCTCAATTACTTCACCCGCCTCACCTTTTGCCAAAATCAGACGGGTTGATGCAATAGACAATACAAGCCGAAACATTGTACCCAAAAGAATAATGGTCGGAAACGCTGCCAATTCAAGCGGTTTCTGAATATACAAAGATATCATTAACAGTACAATTCCCAGTGTAATATTCAGCGAAATTGAAAAATTGATAACCCAAGTAGGCATCTCCATGAGCAAAATCAGGATAAGTACAATGACAAATATTGCCAAAGATATTTCACTTATAGGTTTACTTTCTGATGCCACTATTCCATACTCCTAAGCGCATTTTGAACAATCTCTAATTGCGCTTCAACACTTGCATCTACAAGTCCGTTGTTTGTTTCAACAATACAACCGCCCTCTGATATACTTTCATCTGACAAAATAGAAAGTTTTGTTTCCATACCCAATAACCTTACCTGTTCAGGCAGTGTATCTTTAATATATTGAACCTGTAACGGATTTATCCTCAAAACAATTCTCGGTTCGTTTTTAGACAATGTTTTTAACACATCCATTACTGTATCAAGAACTATTTGAGGGTCTGCCTTTATCTCTGTTTTAATAATTTTTTGTGCAATTTCCATAGCAATAGC
>JAEEGL014491944.1_pt1 | contig 16158 bp, 17 predicted proteins | sample 9134231 | NCBI WGS metagenome assembly JAEEGL01 (sample SAMN16246548, study PRJNA631951) | gut metagenome | biome: gut microbiome; feature: rumen; material: fiber-attached | host: Bos | place: Iran: Karaj | collected 2018-10
AACAACTCCAAATTGGAGTCACGGTTGTATGTTTTGGATTCAATCCTCATACGATCAACGTTTTAACCATTTGAACGGGGAAAGCAACGCTTTACCCAGCCGATAAGCCTTGGATTTCCTGACCTGTCTGGCTTCGAACAATTGCCTATATAGCGAATTCACCCTTTCAAACGTCTCCGAAGGCAACTTCAACCCTTTATACACCGGCAAAACATTGCTCCATTTCTTGGCAAACAATTCGAGATTATGCTCAAAGAGGTCCCCTCCACATTTCGAATACTGTTTGCTTTCCGACCAAGTATGCTCAGTCAGCACATCCTTGCAAACACATACCTTATTTCCGGATTGGATAACCTGCATACAAATGTCCATGTCGTAAAGATGAAAACCTTTGAACATCGTTTCATCAAAAGCGATTCGGTCAAACAAGCTTTTCCTGACAAAGAAACAAAAACCATCCACTGCAACCACCTCGATCAGATTGCGCTTCCCAAACCAGTCCTCGTGGAAATGCTCCTCCACAGTGCCTTGATCATTGTTCAAATTGCGCTGTGAGATGAAAGGCGAGCTGTACCAATACATCGGGGTATCGGGCAAAAAATGCGTTCCTGCAAAACCAATCAAACCAATCTGTCCATCTTCATGGAAATGATTTTCGATGGCTTCTCCCCAATGGTTGGTTTTGAATAGCACGTCATCGTGCATAAAACAAACGATGTCGCCTTTTGAGCGCCTGACACCTTCGTTATAGGCCTGGAAAATGCTGTAGCAGTTGGCGGAATTGTCAATCACAATCAACTCAAACTCGCTGCCAATGGTTTCAGTGAGATTCTGTTTGGCTTCAGCTGAGATGTCGCTGCTTCTGGAACAAATGACAATGGAAAACACGTACTTATCTTGTTAACAAATGCTTAACTCTATAATACTGACCGCAAAAAAACGCTCCTATTACCGGAAACGGAGTATTGTATAGCTTATAATACAGCTTCTCAATGGTTTCCTTTTCATTTGGATGTTTTTGGCAATAACGAATCAGCCAAGCTTCCGTCCTACGAAAGGTCAATTGTTGAGGGATGTGCCCTTCATGCTCACGATGAGCAAAACATGGAGAAGCATAAACGCTGTCATCGCAAGAAAGGTAATAATCCCACTTCAAACCACATTTCCACAAGGAGTAGTTCACCGAATACTGGTCACGACGAGAAAACCGTTCAATACAATCCCACCAAATCCTGTCAAATTCCTGGACCTTCGCTTCGGAGTGCCGCCTATAAAACACGCCCGTCTCACACAAGCCATTGTTTTGGGGATAATTTGCTTTCCTCAAAAGTCTTCCCCATTTTAACGTAACATCCTCATGCTCAAACCGACAACATAGGATATTAAACATCTCATCATAAACACAATTCCTGAATGCATGGCGCATTGTAGCAATGAGCGTATTCTTCCTGAAATGCTCAACAAAGCGTTCATATACAAAGCCTTGTGCAATGATGATATTCGAGTCCACCCATAGACTGGCCTCGTATTCGGGCAACAATTCTTCAGGATGTGTCTTTACCCAACGGGCAATCTTTGTCTGTACCGGATTGGAATAAGGGATTGACCTGATCTGCCACACACCAAGGCTTTTTTCCTTGATTTCGTTGGAGAACAACACATAATCAAAACGACTATCAATCGCTAAAGGCTGTTTGATTTCGTCATAGTTTCCAACAACTGCGGTATATATAACAAATCTATTCTTCACCAATCATTAGATTAATAGCCTGTACAACCCGTACTTATCCATAACCGCCTTGATCTGCACATCATTCCTACAATTCTCCACATCCGTATTTTCTTTCGAAAGTGCTTCCAAGTTCATGGAAGGCAACTCGGTAAAATACCCAACAGGTTTACCTGTAAAGACTTGAACTACCGGTGTATCGCTCATCAGCCGCATCGCATAAAACCAAACATCATCCGCATAAGGACACAATTCCATGAACACTTTTTTATTGAACACTTCTTGACAGAGACAACTTGGCGGGAAAAGGGTTCCTCCCCCGGTTGTGGGGAAAAGCAAATTTGAATTTGTTTCATAGCATTCCACACACCAATCCCAATCCAAATAACTCAACGGCTTGCCATCCTCTGCCAGTTTCACTTTATGCATTCGACATGCACATACTGCATTCGGATTCTCTATATGCGCCGCAACCAAGCGTTCCACAAGGTCATATCCATAAATGGCATCATCGTCAATCGTAATGATACAGGCTTCAGGGAACTGTTTTAAGGAAGGAATCAGTTTTTTATACGATTTAATGTCTTCGCAAAACTCCACCTGAAGACCTCTGGCCTTTTGCATTTCAAGCGTCCGGGGCAACGGTTTTCCCTTGAATTCCTCCTCCGAAAGCCAAAGCACGATGCGGTTGGGCTTCACCGTCCCCTGCATGATGGATTCGATGGCGAGATGCACATCATAGATACGCTTCCCGAAGGAGGTCAAAGAAACCACTACTTCATGGTCGCATAGGGGTTCTTCCGAAATACCCGACTCTTTGGCCATCATGGTTTTTTCATGAAACCAAAGAATCCTTTGCTCCATGAGTAACGTGCGAATCTGACGCAACTCCTCATTTTGCCCAGCCAGTATCCGCTTCATGTTCCTGTCGTGACGGAACTGATTCTTGATGTATCTGATGATTCCCATTATTTCTTTTTGATAAAATGCTTCAACTTTCTTTTCAGTACAGGGAAATACTTCATATAATAGTAGTTTTCGTATAAAACCCGCTTCCAACTATCCCAACCAATCTCATCCCAACACCTTCGGTTTGACGACCTGATTTGTTCAACCACCATATTGAAACCCACGCGTGACGAATAATGGATAGCCTGATCCAAATAGTCCTTCAAATAACGCAACCTTGCCCTTGAAACCTCATTATAATAAACATCCTCCTTGTCAGAAAAAAAACGCTCAATGCATTGAATACTTCCGCTTTCCTGTCTGAATATTTCAGCGTTAAAAGCATCTTTTTGTTTGGCGGTAGCTGACAGCTCGTTTTGCCGGTTATAATGATAAACGCAATCGTCAATTGCACTGAATCCATTGGCATAATATGCCACTTGGGACATCAGCAATTTGTCCTCGGAATAATTAAAACCCTCTACAGATCTAATGTTATACTTTTCAAACAAACTCCGACGAATAATCCTACGAGAATTGGTCATGACTATTCCCGTTGTAAGATTGCAATAACATAACAACCACTCGTGCTTGTTTTTATAATACGGCTCTCCCAATTGATGGTTTCCGTCATTTGTATGCATTAGCATTCGTCCCCAGACCACATCCGCATCTGTCTTTGACTGTTCTTTGGCCAAAAGTTCAACAGCATTTAGTTCCATCCAATCGTCGGCATCCACAAAACAGACAAAATCGCCAGTTGAATTCTCAAGCGCAACATTTTTACTTGCCGATGCTCCTCTATTAGTTTCATTATGAATAAATCTAAACTGATTTTTCCGCTTAGGGTATTCTTCAACTACTTTTAACAGAATTGCAACGCTACCATCAGGCGAGCAATCGTCTACAAACACATACTCAAGATTCTCGTAAGTCTGGGCAAAAAGGCTCCTTGCACATCTTTCGATGTACTTCTCTACTCTATATATGGGAACCAGAATACTTACCTTATACATTACTTTTCGATAACCTTTCCGCGGCCAAAGCCAACAATGTATAAAACTTTCGCAAGACTCTATTCGCCTTGATTTTCCTAAGCGTCACCATGGTTGGATAATCGTCCATCAGCATCTTAGGGAACATTTCATTACGCAATCTGACATCACGCTCTTCAAACCTCAATTCATTACTGGAAATGCCTCCTGGCTGAAATGTTGCAATCTTTTCAGGAACAAACTCGTAAGTCGCTTTCTCCCAAACAATTGCTTTTATGAAAAACTTCGTATCACCTGCAATTTTATAGGTTTCATCATAGAAACCGAACTTCTCAAACAACACCCTTTTTATAAACGAAGCCTGATGGGGCAACGTGTTTCCTATAAAGTCAGTCCAATGCAGCACCGGCTTCATCATGGCAGAACAAGAGAATGACTTTGAACCCTCAACCAACATATAGCCATATAGAATATCAGCACTTCTCTCTTTTCCAAACACTTTTTCAAGCACCTCAGAATCGCACAGCCAATCCCCGCTGTTCAAGAATTGCAAATACACTCCTTTTGCCACCTTAATGCCTTTGTTCATAGCGTTGTAAATACCTTTGTCAGGCTCGCTCACCCAATAGGCAAAATGGTCGGCATACTGCTCAATCAATTCCTTGCTACCATCGGTGCTCCCACCGTCGATGACAATCCATTCGAAGTCGCGAAAGGTTTGCGACACAACGCTATCAATGGTCTTTTGGAGGCCTTCTCTATTGTTCAGATTTACAGTTATAATAGATAGTTTCATCACATTTATTATTCAAAACCGACGCATCAAATAGGAATCAATCCAACAATTCTTTGTAAATTTCGAGGTATTGTTTGGCTATTTTTTCAGGTGAAAAACGCGCGATCATATCTTGTCGGATTTCCTTCGCATCAAACTGTCTATTCATTGCGCTCTTGATGCCATTATATAATGAATCCACTGTGAAATCATCACATTGTACTCCATTTGCTTTTGTAATCAGCTCTTCCGTCCCAACCGCAGTCGTTCCACCAGCTGCCACACCTACTTCAATAATCTTTTGTGGCCTACGATCTCTAATCAAACCGCAAAGGAAAGACAATTCAAATTCTGTCATTTCCGGTTCATTCTCAGGAAAAGACATCAGTCTTCGAACAGACTGGTACGGCCCAGAAAACAAATCAAAACTATTATGAAACCAATTGACCATGATGTACTTATTCGTTAACGCTAAATAAACCTTACCAACAATGCTTTTTTTATCCGAGCAAGCGAAGAAACACAACGGATTTTTCGATATATTCTTTGATTCTCTCCTTTAAACCTTCTTTTTTCATGTTGACAGAAATCCCTAATTCTTGCCGATTTTTCCAAACGATTTAATTGCTTGTCGTCATATTGAGAACCTGTAGAGCCAGAAACACCATTTACAACCAACGGCAGCGCAAATCCCGAAACCACAAAACTGGTTGGGAGGCTTTTAATTGAATCGTATAAAAAATGTTCAAAGTAACGGCCTTCGGTATCATTTATCGTATTCGGCTGATTCAAAAAATAACAAGAAAGGAAATCCAAACTAGCATAAAAACAACGGGAATCAAATTCGTGCGGTTTCATAAGCTCATTTGCAAAAATGAAATGCTCGGGACGACAAAACAACCGATAGTTTAATCTTGTTACCTCACATAAGTTTTTTACAATCAACCTTCCTGTAACCTTTATGACACTCTTGGCGTTTTTCAAAAATCGACTATGATCCATGGCATACCGGATAATTTCAAGTTCTCCGTATCCTTTACCCAAGCAAACATCGTAATTATTCCCATTGAAAGACAATAGTTCTATTCTACTGTCATCCATGTTCTTTATTAATCCCTCTATTTCTTCACCGGAATTATCGCAATATACAATTTTCAAGCTTGTATTTGCCAAATAGAAAGACAAGGCCTTTTCATATTGCCTCCTCCGCTCCATTTTGTCTTGCAATTTTGTAAACTTCATCCCTTGAGGATTGATGCAAGAAGTCATCAAAAGAACAGGTCCATTACTCATCATCAAATAATTATAATCCCTTGATTGTTTCTAGGCCAATTATGCCCCCACTCTTCATATTCATGGCCTGACCAACACCATCCAAACCTCCATCAACATGTACATACACAGCGTTTTCAGCATAAAAAAGCCAACGAACCATTGGTTCATGCATGGCAATATCAATTTTATAATCTCCTTGCCCTAGATATCGTGGCAAAATAATTCGTTTTTCAACGCGAAACTTCCCGATGGGAATATCTTCAGTTACCCCTTTGTAATGTCCCTCACATAATATCGCCATTGGAGTCTCCTCTCTGTTTTTAAACAAGATTTGGACATCGGTATTCTTCAAACATTTACTTGTTTCTCCTTCAATTACGACATCCAAATACTCTTGATTCGAAACAATGGTCGTTTTGTTATTCATAGAGCCGTTAAAGCTAATATGATTAATATGAAGGGACTTATCATACATACGGACTGCATGAACAATTTCAGACATCTCTATTTGACCAGAGTTCAAATACGCTTCAACCACATTGTTTATCCGACCTGTAGCACGAACCATTCCATTCTCCAGCAGCACCCCTGTCTTACACAAGGCCCTAATACTCGCCATATTATGGCTCACAAACAACACTGTTCTTCCCTCTCCCTTGCTCACATCTTGCATCTTTCCAATCGCTTTTTTCTGAAATTCTGCATCACCTACGGCCAACACCTCATCGACAACCAAAATTTCTGGATCAAGATGGGCGGCGACGGCAAAGCCGAGCCGCACCATCATACCGGAGCTGTAACGCTTCACAGGAGTGTCGATGAAACGCTCGCATCCACTGAAATCGACAATCTCGTCAAGTTTATTTGTAATATCTTGCTTGGTCATACCAAGAATGGCACCATTGAGATAGATGTTCTCGCGACCTGTCATCTCAGGGTGGAAGCCTGTGCCGACTTCAAGAAGGGACCCGATGCGACCATTTGCCTTAATGGTACCTGTTGTAGGTGAGGTGATTTTCGAGAGGATTTTCAAAAGGGTGCTCTTACCTGCTCCGTTCTTACCGATGATGCCCACTACGTCACCCTGCTCCACCTTGAAATCGATATCCTTCAAAGCCCAAACATAATCACTTTCACCTTTGGTGCTTCGGTCGTTTGCTTCTCCTATCTGAAGGTAAGGGTCTTCCTTTCTCAGGACATTGATTGTCCACCATCGCTTCAAGTCATGCGCCAATGTACCCGTGGAAACCAAACCCAAACGGTATAGTTTGCTTATATTGTTAAATTCTATTGCTGTCGGCATATAACTTCACAATTCCATTATTACAATATCTCAAGAAACACTATTTTGATCATCTCTCCGCCCTGAACTTATTATGCAAAAAATCTTCATAAGCCATTTTTATCCCCTCCTCTAACTCCGTCTTATAAGTCCAACCCAACTTGGCGGCCTTGCTCACATCCAATAGCTTACGCGGCGTGCCGTTAGGCTTGGTCGCATCCCACTTGATCTCGCCTCGATATCCCACAATTTTTGCCACTAATTCCGAAAGGTTTTTGATGGTGATCTCCTTGCCTGTTCCCGCATTCACTGTCTCGTTACCGCTATAATGGTTCATCAGGAATACACAAAGGTTGGCTAAGTCGTCCACATAAAGGAACTCCCTTAAAGGAGAGCCATCACCCCAACAAACCACTTCTTTTAGTCCCGCTTCTTTCGCCTCGTGGAAGCGACGGATCAATGCAGGGAGGACATGACTATGCTCGGGATGATAGTTGTCGTTCGGCCCATAAAGGTTGGTGGGCATCACGCTGATATAGTCGGTACCGTATTGGCGGTTTAGGTATTCACAGTATTTCAAGCCACTGATCTTGGCGAGCGCATAAGCTTCATTGGTTTTTTCCAACTCGGAAGTCAACAAGCAACTTTCAGGCATAGGCTGAGGTGCCATACGAGGGTATATGCAACTCGAACCCAAAAATTCAAGTTTCTTACAACCATTCCTCCATGCAGAATGAATTACATTCATCTCAAGGATCATGTTGTCGTACATGAAATCCGCCAACGCATTTTTGTTGGCCATAATGCCGCCTACTTTGGCTGCTGCCAAGAATACAAATTCAGGCTTTTCCGCAACAAAGAAATCCTCAACTTGGTCTTGCCGGCACAAATCCAACTCGCTATGGCTTCTGAGAACCAGGTTCGAATAACCTTGCCGTTGCAGTTCGCGTACGATGGCACTTCCTACCATACCACGATGTCCAGCCACATATATTTTGCTGTGTTTCTCCATTATTTGACGATTCCCTTTTCCAAATACTCTTCCAGATTCACCCTAACCCGAGCGGCCACACTTTCAGCTGCCACTTTGCGCAGGTCAGAATCAACCATCTTTTTTACCAACTGTTCAAATGTGGTTTTCAAAGGTTTCCACCCCAATTTTGTCTTAGCTTTGGTTGGGTTGCCCAACAGGTTGACCACATCGGTAGGACGGTAGAAATCGGGGCTCACCTCTACAAGCACCTTGCCTGTTGCTTTGTCGTAACCTTTTTCATCAGCCCCCTCTCCTCTGAACTCCAATTCAATGCCCACTTCACGAAATGCCAGTTGGCAGAACTCCCGAACGCTGTGTTGTTCCCCCGTGGCAATCACATAATCATCTGGCTTTTCCTGCTGAAGCATAAGCCACATACATTCCACATAATCCTTGGCATACCCCCAATCGCGCAAGCTAGAAAGGTTTCCCAAATACAATTTCTCCTGTTTGCCCTGTGAGATACGTGCCGCGGCCAATGTGATTTTACGCGTCACAAAGGTCTCACCACGTCGTTCACTCTCATGATTGAACAGAATGCCGTTGCAGCAAAACATTTGGTATGCTTCCCTATATTCCTTGATAATCCAATATCCATACAACTTTGCTACAGCGTATGGACTATAAGGGTGAAAGGGGGTTTCCTCATCCTGCGGGATGGCTTCCACCCTACCATATAGCTCTGAGGTGCTGGCTTGATAAACACGGCATGTCTTTTCAAGTCCGCATTGGCGTACAGCTTCCAGGATACGAAGCACTCCTGTGGCATCCACATTGGCAGTGTATTCTGGAGAATCGAAACTCACTTGTACATGGCTCTGGGCGGCGAGGTTATAAATTTCATCGGGGCGCACCTTGTTGACCACCTGGATGATGCCCAAGGAATCGCCTAGGTCTCCATAAAGGAGATGAAAATACTGATGGCCTTCCAAATGTTCAATACGCTCCCTATATTCTACCGATGATCGACGGATAAGACCGTAAACCTCATATCCTTTTTCAAGAAGCAATTCCGACAAATAGCTTCCGTCTTGACCGGTAATGCCTGTAATAAGTGCCGTTTTCATAATCTTTCCTTTTCCTAAACCGTATCCATAAAACTCCGTTGAACCTTGTTGAACACTACAATTCCCGACACCAACAATACCGCCATAAACACAAAACTGTAGATCAACCACCGCCAACCCACAAACTCCCCAGCACCCAAAAAACCATATTTGAACGTCTCAATGACAGGTGTCACCGGATTGAGGCACATCAACTTATGGACTGGAATACCATTCCACATCATCGACTTGGTTTGCGACAACGGGTAAACAATAGGCGTGGCATACATCCACAACTGCACAATGAAGCTGAACAGCACCTGCAAGTCGCGATACTTCGTTGTCATCGAGGAAATCAAGATGCCAAAACCCAACGCGAGACCCGCCAGCATCACCACTAACACTGGAAACAGCAAAGCGTACCAGTTGAAATGCGCCTCCGATTCACCAATGATGGCATAAATTGCATAGACGACCATGAAAAGACCGAATTGGATACCAAACCGCAACAGGTTCGATATCACATCGGCGATGGGCATCGAGAGGCGAGGGAAATACACCTTCCCGAAGATGCCGGCATTGTTCACAAAAGTATTGGAAGTCTTGTTCAGACATTCGGCAAAATACTGCCACATACAGGTGCCTGCCAAATAGAATAGCGGCCTTGGTACGCCATCGGTCGGGATACCGGCAATGCCTCCGAACACAATCATGTACATGATCACCGTCAAGGCGGGCTGCACCACAAACCATATCGGCCCCAGTATCGTCTGCTTGTACTGTGTGATAATGTTACGCTTGATAAACAGGGATATCAAATCTCTGTAATTCCACAATTCCTGGATGTCAACCTCAAACAACTTGTTTTTGGGTTTGATCACCGTAGTCCATTTCTCTTCGCTCATGTTTTTACACAGCTTCGCCTCCTGACTCCCATAAAAGAGTCACAAAAGGCTGATTAATAAACACATACGCAACAATAAAATTATTGCGAACGCTTACGACGGAAAATAATGTTCCCCACTATCTTCCAAAAATACTTCCAATTCGTCCGGAAAGGATGCTTCTCGTAAGCCTCAAGATACCGCATCTCGCTCTCCTGGATTTCTTGGAGGGTCTCCGGCATGTCCACATAGAAAGGTGGCAGCAAACCGGGTTTATATTTGATACGTTTTTCACGTACCTCTGGTTCGTACAACTCAAAATACTGTTGGCTCAAGGGACGTACACCCACCAACTTCATCTGCCCTTTTAGGATATTAAAAACCATCGGCAGCTCATCCAACCACATCTTTCTCAACCATTTGCCCCAATCGGTGATACGGTAATCGTCCCTAAACTTACCGCCTACTTGAAGGTTGTTGTTGTTATAGACGTAGGTTTGCAGGTATTCTGCGTATGCATACATCGTCCTAAACTTGTACACCAAAAACATCTTGCCGTCTTTCCCGATTCGTGGCAGCTTCACAATGACCCCATAGTGTCGATGCTCCGTATCGGGCTCACTCCGCTTCCTTGCAATCACACAATAACGATCGTGGATATATTGCTCTGAAACCACATCGAAGCCACAATAATACAGCCTTCCAAGAATCTCAGGACGAGGAAAAACTTTTCTGACTTTCTTGGTACACAGGTAGTAGAAACGCCGTGTCACCCACAATTTGGAAAAGACACGATGCCAAACAAAGTCGAAAAAGTAAAGGATATTGGCCCTGTATTTTGGATACTTGACATAAAACTGAAGACGGCGCTTCATGGCCGTGTCAAATGCCACTGCAAAATATCCGCCGTCCTTCAATTTTTTGTTTGCTTTCCGCAAATAGCGGTTAACATAACGGATGGCATTGAGGTGATCTTCTGCCAACAACACCTCGGCTTCGTCATCCGGCACTTCCCAACTGCGTTTCGCAAAGTCGTTAAGGAACTCCGAACGTTGCGCTCCACGAGGCATATAGGCCCAATACATCAACTCCTGCAACTCTTTGGGTGCTTCCAACAAATTGAACTTAGGGGCATGCTTCGGCTCTTTGATGACGAGATACCTCATCACCGTTTCGAGATCTTCGCGATACATAAGTTCCTTGAGGAGGGACATGGGAAGTTAAAAGTTGGAAGTTGGAAGTTAGAAGTTAGAAGTTAGGAGTTAAGGGTTTCGATTAAGAGGTTGCAAATGCGGTCTTGATCCGCTTCCGAAAGGTAGGGATGAATGGGTAGCGACAACACTCGATCCGCCAAATAGTCGGCCACGGGACATTGGTTTTCCTCAAGGTCAAGTGAAGCGAAAGCCGTCTGCCGATGCATGGGAATGGGATAATAGATGGCCGTTGGGATACCTTCGGCTTTCAAGACTTCCTGGATTCTTAAACGCATCTCCTTATTCGGAAGCTGGATGGTGTATTGGGCCCAACTGGAATAAAAACCTTTCGGAATCTCCGGGGTCTTCACCGCATCTTTTAGTCTTTCGGTGTAGCGCTCGGCTACCCTATTGACCTCCACCAATTCGTGATCACGGAAAGCCTTCAGCTTGACCAAAAGAATAGCAGCCTGAATGCTGTCAAGTCTTGAGTTCAAACCGATGCGGATGTTGTCGTAACGGTCGCTCCCCTTTCCATGCAAGTGAAATGAGTCCATCAAGCCGGCCCATTCGTCGTTATTGGTGAATATCGCGCCACCATCTCCATAACAACCCACAGGTTTAGCTGGGAAGAACGAGGTGGCTGCTATATCGCCAAAGGTACAGGCTTTTTGTTCTCCGATACGACCGCCAAAGCCTTGTGCCGCATCTTCAAGCAAAAACAGTCCATAGCGTTGGGCGATCTGACGAATGGTTTTGAAATCGGCTGGCAAACCAAACAAATCGACTGCAATAATGGCTTTGGGGTTCAGCTTGCCCTTTTTGACCGTACGTTCGATTTTGCGCAAAAGGTCGCGAATATCCATGTTGAACGTATCTTGGTCCACATCCACAAAAACCGGGGTTGCACCTTGCATGGCAACCACTTCGGCAGAGGCAAAGAAAGTGAAACTGGGTACAAAAACAGCATCGCCTGCCTTTACATCCCAAGCTTTCAAGGCAAGCAGCAAGGCATCGGTACCGCTGGCACAAGCGATGCAATGCTTCACCCCCACATATTCGGCGAAAGCTTGTTCCATCTCCTTGACCTTCGGTCCCATGATATATGCGCTGGAGGCCACCACATCGAGAATGGCTTGATCCATTTCGTCTTTCAAGACATTATATTGTGCTTTTAAATCTCTGAATTGCATGTTTTTAAGAAGTTAGAAGTTAGAAGAAAGAAATAAGAAGCCTTCGGATTCATGATAGCTACGGCCACAATCACATTGTAAGGAAGCGCCAAGTTTCTTGCCGCATTCACACACCCATCCGATTTGACGCGCCGGCACGCCAGCCATCAAAGCGTAGGGTTTCACATCGCGAGTCACCACGGCCCCGGCTGCAATCAAGGCACTGCGCCCAACCGTATGCCCGCAGACAATGGTACAATTGGCACCCAAAGAAGCGCCTTCACAGATTCTGGTCTTGGCATAGTGTCCATGTACGGGAAAATGCGCCCGCGGGGTGACCACATTAGTGAACACACAACTCGGACCGCAAAACACATTATCCTCAATCTCGACCCCCTCGTAAACCGAAACATTGTTCTGGATGCGGACACCGTTGCCAATCCGAACATTATTGCCAATATTGACATTTTGCCCCATCGAACAGCGTTCACCGATCACGGCTCCAGCCTGGACATGGCAAAAGTGCCATATTTTGGTTCCTTTGCCTATCGACACATTCTCGTCGACATAGCTGCTTTCGTGTACAAAGAAATCATCCATTTTAACAACCCTCCGCCAAAATGTCTGCAATATGAATTACTTTAATCGGCAACTCGTTTGCCTCGATATAGCTTTTTTGGTGCATGAGGCACGACATGTCGGTCGACACAATATATTCCGCTCCCGTGTTCAAGGCATTGCGCACTTTATGGCTGGCCATCCCCACCGATACTTCTTCGTGGTTCATGGCGAAAGTGAATTCGCCGCCGCAGCACAATTCACGTTGTTTCATTTCCACCAATTCAAGGCCATTCACCTTTGAAAGCAATTGGCGAGCCTCGTTCCCGATACCCAATCCACGCAGCGCACTGCAACTGTCGTGATAAGTCACTTTATGGGGAAAAACCGCTCCGAAATCGTCATAATGCAGCACATTTACCAAAAAGTCGGTGAATTCAAAAACGTTTTTCTCAAGTTTCTTCACATTTAGGTGATTGGCCGTATTGAAAAACAGTTCCGGATAGCGCTTTTTGATAAAGGCAACACAAGAAGCAGAGGGAGAGACCACAGGCCTGTCAACACAAAACTCATCAAGGAATTTGTCACCCAATGCCTTGGCTTCTTCAACAAAGCCCGCATTGTAGGCGAAACGTCCACAGCAGGTCTGATCAGGGTTATAATTGACGTCAACTCCCGCCTTTTCAAGAACCTTGACCGTATTTAATGCAGTTTCAGGATAAAACTGGTCAATACAGCATGGTATAAACAATTCAATTGTCATGGTCATTCAAAATAATCTGCAAAAATAGCAAATCACAAGGAATAAACCAACAAAATTGTTATTAAATAATAAAAAAAAAAAGCAAAGGAATCAAATCAGTTTCCCGAATTCTTCCCAAAACTTTGGATATGACTTGTTTACCACCTCAGAATCCTTAATTGCCACCGCACCGAAAACCAACTTCAAACCAGCCAATGCCATGGCAACTCTATGGTCGCGATATGTGTTAAAAGACAGATTCCTATCGATGAATAAACTATCCGATAATGATGATTTGCCAATAACGAGTTTATCATCTTCTATAATATTAATAAAGGTGTAGACTTTTGACAATTCAGTAATCAATGAATTTACTCTATCCGATTCTTTATGAAACAAAGTAGATATACCAACAAAAACGCATTCGATGTGTAAGACAACACAAGTTACTAAAATTGCAGGAAACAGATCAGGGGTATCGGAAAGATCAAATTCCAGCTGTTTTTCGATAGGTCGGGAAAGGCCATCAAAAGTAATCAAAGCCCCATCATCGACATATTCCGTACAGATTCCCAATGGCTTAAACAAATCGGCCACACGGGCATCACCTTGAAGGACATCTCGCCGCAACCCTTTCAGTAGCAACCGACCACCTGCACTCAATGCCAGCATCTCATACCAATAAGAAGCCGCACTCCAGTCAGCTGAAACGACAAAACGGTTTGGACCATACCATTGATGGGCAACCGTGATCATATCGCCTTCACAAACAACACGGGCGCCAAATTGTTCCATCATTGCAAGAGTCATGCTGATATAAGGACTCGAAACAATCTCACCTGTAAGACTCAGTTGTAGCCCTTCTTTCCAAGTCGGTGCTGCCAACAACAAGGATGTGACGAACTGGCTGCTCTTCGAAGCGTCAAGTTGAACACGACCTCCTTCGAGTCTTTTCCCATGGATAAGCACTGGCAAACAGCCTTCTTCACCTTCGCAGGCAATTTCAGCACCAAGCTGTTGCAACGCCTTGATCAACGGAGCCATGGGGCGTTGCCGAAGCCGTTCATTTCCAGTAAGCTGCCATTCGCCTGGCGTAGACGCAAGATAGGTCATCAGGAATCGCGAAACCGTGCCCGCATCTTCACAATCAAGCCGTCCATGGGTTTTGTTTTGGACCTCCTTCAAAAGTGTTTCCAGAAGTATTGTGTCATGAGCCTCGGAGCGGTTGACAACATCGGGTGGAAAGCCGCCATAAGCCGCAATCATCAGGGCTCGATTGCTCTCGCTCTTGCTTCCCGGCAGCATTATGGTTCCTTGGAGACCACTCATCTCAAATCGTTCATGTTTTTGAGCATTTCCACCATCGATTCCCGAATCAATTCCCAATCGACCTGCTGGCCCACCAAAGGCTTTTCAACCGCCTTGAGCAGGACAAAGTTCATTTGTCCGTCTTGTCTTTTCTTATCATGGGCAAGGAGGCTCATCACCACATCAATATCAACAGTTTCAAACGGCAAATCCGATTGGGAAAGAAGGGTTTTCTTCACTGGCTCATAATCGCTCAGCACTTCTTCGCGAAGGCCGCATTGTTGGATTGAAATCCACAATGCGCACCACATGCCCAAGGCCACCGCTTCGCCGTGGGTCAGCGGTGTTTCGGTTTTCAAGGAATAGGCTTCAATGGCATGACCAATCGTATGGCCAAAGTTCAGTACCTGACGCTTGTTGCGGTCTCGAAAATCCTGTTCTACAATCTCTTTCTTGATTCTTCCAGCCCGTAATATGTACTGTTCATAGTTATCCACCGTAACCCCGAGAAGGTCCTCGTCGGCGACAAAGCCATACTTCACCATCTCGGCAATGCCCGAAAGCAGTTCCCTGTCGGAAAGCGTACTGAGGAAGATTGGATTAACCAACACTTCGATGGGTTCGGCAAAAGTACCGATCTGGTTTTTACAACCTCCAAGGTCCACACCGTTTTTGCCGCCAATCGACGCATCAACCATGGCCAACAGCGTAGTGGGCACATTGACGAAACGGATACCCCGCTGGTAGCACGACGCCGCAAATCCGCCCAAATCGCTGATGGTACCTCCACCTAAATTGACCAAAACGGACTGACGGTCAGCTTCGTGTTTCAGCAAAGATTTCCAGATGCGTTGCGCCGTTCCGATGGTCTTGTAACGCTCTCCTGCCTTGACGATGATTTCGACAGCTTGCTCGCAACCCAGCCAGTGTTCCAGTTCAGGAAGCCAATACATGGCCACATTGGCATCGGTCAGCACGAACACCTTGGAGGCATCGGCCAAGAGCTCTTTCAATTCATCGAGTGTCATAGGGCTTCGATTTCAATGATACGATCGTCGTCGGTCACGCCAAGACGGAGGTCCACACGGATATAATGTTCAGGCAGCAAAGGCTCTATCATCTCGGGCCACTCAATCAAGCAGAGATGACCGCTGTAGAAATAATTCTCGAAACCGATGTCGTAGGCTTCCTCCAACTTTTTGATCCGATAGAAGTCAA
>JAEEGL014929239.1_pt1 | contig 16158 bp, 15 predicted proteins | sample 9134231 | NCBI WGS metagenome assembly JAEEGL01 (sample SAMN16246548, study PRJNA631951) | gut metagenome | biome: gut microbiome; feature: rumen; material: fiber-attached | host: Bos | place: Iran: Karaj | collected 2018-10
GGAGGATTAACCAATGACAGAGATTAATGAGACAGTTCAAAAGAAGGAGAGCCTAGGCAAAGAAATTGGACATCTTTTGAAATCTAATCTTCGTGACTATATGATGTACATAGTGCTTATCATTATAATAGGCTACTTCACAATCAATACAGATGGTAAATTTATAACAGCTAATAACATTTCAAACTTATTTAACCAGGCAGCATACGTAGCAGTACTTGCTATAGGTATGACACTTATCTTAATACTTAAGCATATCGACCTTTCAGTAGGTTATGTTGCAGGTTTCTCTGGTGCTTTATGTGCCATTATGTTATCGAAAGGTGTCTCAGTATACATCGTTATACCAGCAGTTATCTTATTCGGACTTGTAATTGGTATATATCAGGGTACTTTAGTAACAAGGGTAGGTGTACCGGCATTCGTAACTACTCTTGCAGGTATGTTCATCTTCAGAGGACTTCTTGGTGTAGTTCTTAAGACAGGTACAATCGTTGTTGAAGATAAAACATTCAACGAATTAAACAATGGATATATTCCTGATCTTCCAATACAGAGTTCACTTCACCTTGTAACAATGATTATCGGTGCTGTTATGGTTGCGCTTATAATCATGTCACAGATTAAAGAGAGAAATAACAAGAAGAAATATGGATTCAAGGTTTTATCAACACCTATATTTGTAGTTTCACTTCTTATAATTGCAACCGCAATTATGACAATAATATATGTTCTTGCTCAAACAAAGGGTATTCCTTGGTCAGCAGTAATAGTAGCAGTTATCCTTGTAATTTATAACATGATGCTTAATAAGACAAAGCTTGGCCGTGCTATCTACGGTATCGGTGGTAACGATCAGGCAGCTGAACTTTCAGGTATCAACGTTAAGAACGTTACAATGTTTGCATTCTGCTCAATGAGTGTACTTGCTGCAATAGCTGGTATCCTCTATACATCAAGACTTAGATCAGCAACTCCTACAGCCGGTAACGCTTTTGAAATGGATGCTATCGCATCATCTTACATCGGTGGTGTTGCAGTATCAGGTGGTGTTGGTAAGGTTACAAACACAATTATCGGTACACTTGTAATTATGTCACTTACAAACGGTATGAACCTTATGGGTGTAGATGCTTACATGCAGTACATCGTAAAGGGTGCAATCTTCATCTTTGCTGTAGCATTTGACGTAGTCTCAAGAAAGAAAGCAAAATAATTAATTAACTTCATAATAGGAAACGTTTAACATAAGAAAAAGGTTCTGCGAGCGGTAGCTTGTGAATATAATGTATCGCTCGCAGGTAAAGACCTGGGGATGTAAAAATAAGTATAAGATTTGCGATAATCGGGGGATTAGAACAATGGGTTTTTCAAAAGATATATTACATCTGATTGTTAAAGACGAAGAATTTGGTAATGAAAGCGAAAGAATCTCTTTAATTATTAGAGCCCAGGCAGTTATATTATTGATACATACGTTAGTATTGTATAGCGTTTTCCCTTTTCTAGGCGAATGGCAGTCCTTCTATGTAGGGCTGTCATTCGTCACTCTTTTTGCAACCGTTATTGTTATGGGGACAAAAGGACATGTAAAATGCTCTAAGATATTACTTATTTTTACATGTACTCTTTATTCTATAGCCTGCATGATAACTTACGGTTACACAAGTGGATCTCAGTATTTTCTTATAATTGCACTGGAATTATGTTGTATAACATTCTATTTAAAATTTAGAACCAAACTTGCCATAGCATCCTTTGGTTGTATTTTGTTTGTTGTTTTAAATATAATATCAGGAGCTCTTACACCTTTATATCCTTTATATGGAATTTGTAAGATATTTGTTAGAATCTTTTCCAGTATATTAGTTTTTGCCTCGCTTCTTATAGGGCTTGAACTTTTTTCTGGCAAGTCTCTAAATTCAGAAAAGAAACTTATAGATTATAACAAGAGGATTCTTATGGCTGCTTCTATTGATCCTCTTACACAGTTGTTTAATAGAGGTGCGGTTAAATCATTTTTAACTACACTGACTCAGGATTTTGAAGATGGAAATAATGTCCTTTCAATAGGGATGGGAGATATAGATCATTTTAAACATGTTAATGATACATATGGTCATGGCGGCGGTGATGAAGTATTAAAAGCAGTTTCTGCTACTTTGAAAGAATGCATGGATGGCAAAGGTTGTGTTGCCAGATGGGGAGGAGAAGAGTTCCTATTTGTATTTGATAATATTAACGGCGACCAGGCATTTGTACTTCTTGAAGAGATGAGAAGTAAGGTTAAGGAACTTACTATTCCATATGAAGATAAAGAGATAAAAGTTACTATGACATTTGGACTTACAGAATATAGTCCAAGTCAGGGTGTTGGAGCGGCTATTGAACATGCTGATCAGAGACTGTATTTTGGTAAAAATCACGGAAGAAATAAGGTTTGTTATTAGCACTTTTTCAGTTTAATTCTGTTTTTAATGATTGTATAATATATCCATAGCTTTAAAATAAAATAAAGTACAAGGATTACAGATAGATAATGACGATAGGTATTGTTGTTTCGGGCTTGGTAGAAGCCTATATTAGGGATATATGTAAAGGGGTTTCAAGACTTGCTAAGCAGGAAGATGTTAATGTTGTTATTATTCCTGCTAAGTATTATGGACATGAATATGAACTAAATTTTGAATATCCATATGTATATCAATTCAATTCACTTTTTTCATACACAGAGCTGGATAACTTAGACGGTATTATCGTAGAAGTTGCTTCCGTTTGTATGTTTGCTGATGATGAGCATAAGAAGATATTCGCTTCTCATTATGCAAATATCCCACATGTTTATATAGCTTATTCTGATGATACGGCTAAGGGAGTATTTCTTAACAATGCGTCAGGATTACTTGATGGCCTTCACACTCTTTACAATGCTGGTGTCAGAAAGTTTGGTATGATTACTGGCCAAAAGGACAATGTTGATGCTATTGCCCGTAGGGAAACATTTCTTAATTTCCTTGATTCTAATAACCTTCCACATGATGAAAATTCAGTTTTTTATGGTGACTTTTTCTGGCCTTGTGAAGAACAGATTAATGACTTATTTGATGCCCATCCAGATGTTGAAGCTATTATTTGTGGTAATGATATTATTGCAGGAAGAGTATATGCTGTTGCTGAAGAAAGAGGGAGAAAGGTTGGAGTAGATTTATCAGTTCTTGGCTTTGACGATTCTTTCAACGCAGCAACTATGAATCCACCTCTTTCATCAGTAAGAACTGACTGTGTAGAACTTGGTGCGGAAGCATTTCGCAGTTTGATGAGAGTTATAAGAGGAGACCAGATAGAGGACCTTGAAATTGGGACTAAGTTTGTAATGAGAAAATCATTTACATGCTTTAATAAGATTAAAACTCTGGAAGAGGAAGATAGCAAACCTGATTTCTTTGATATTATTAAGTCCAGCGTTCATGTAATTGATGAGAGAGTCATTCTTACTCTCAGGTCACTATTTAACAAAATTGTAGATCTTGTTCTTTCTGTTTCAAAGAAAGAGATGACATCCAAGGAGTATGCAAAAAAAGCAGTTGAATATCTGGACAAGATGTTTGAGCTTGGGATGGAAGATTATATTGACATAGGTCGTATGATCAACATTATGGATGACTTCTTTGATAAAATTATCAAGAAGTGTTGGGACAAAGAGATAATTGATATACATATTAATATTAAGTCAAAATGCTACAGAGAGATGGTATTTAAACTTAATGCTTCTTTAGATGATAAAACTCATCGCTATACAAAAAAAGTAGTTAGTATGCAGTCATTTGTCAGAGATACTATGGCATTTGAAAGGGGCAATGACCTTAGCTATGTTCAGGTGCTTTCTACTTTAAAGTGGATGAACATTAAGAATGCTGCTATCTATATGTACGATGAGCCTGTAATTCATTTTCAGCACGAAGATTTTGTAATTCCAGAAAAACTTTCTGTTAAGGCTGTACTTCATAATGGCGAAACTCTTTCTATTACAAAGATGAAGCAGCATATAAAGAAAAAAGAAATATTTAAGAATAAATATTTTGACTGGGAATCATATAATACTGCAATTCTTATGCCTATATTCTTTAATGAGATTATATATGGTGTCTTTATTTGTGATATGCCTAAGGAAGAGTACTTATATTCAGAACTTCTTGTAAGTCAGGTTTCATCTGGTATCAAGATGCTTTCTCTTCTTGGAACTAACGAAAAGCTTCTTAAAGATTATGAAGCAACTCTTAGATCTCTTAAAGAGAATAATATCGTTCTTGAAAATATATCCAAGTCAGATGCACTTTCGGGGCTGTATAACAGAAGAGGATTTGAGTCCAATGCTCAGAAGTTTATAGATAGTCAGTTTGCCGCTGGTAAGAAGGTATGTATCTTTTATGTAGATATGAATAACCTTAAGATTATCAATGACAGATTTGGACATCAGGATGGTGACTTCTCACTTAAGGTTATATCAGACAAGCTAAAGGAGCATTTTGGCGATAAGGCAGTAATTGGACGAATCGGAGGTGATGAGTTCTGTGTTGCTACTGAGCCAAGAGAAGATGTATTCCCTGGTGAAGACTTATTTGAACTCTATGAGAGCTTTAGTGCATTCAACGAGAAGTCTGATAAAGACTACAATATTACAGTATCTGCAGGTGCCTGCGTAATGGATAAAGATGCCGGACTTAGCTTATCTCAGGCTATGACAATTGCAGATGAAGATTTGTATAAGGTTAAGGCTCTTAGATCTAAGAATGTAATCAAGGAAAAACTTAGATAAAAATAAGGTATAAATCAAGCATTTTATTGGAAAAATCCCTATTCTACAGCTAATAATAATATGTTATAATGTACGTGCTCTGTGTAAATGGGGCACGTTTTTCTGTGGCGATGCGCAGACCACAGAGAAAAAAATTATTTTTTAAGGAGGACATTAAGATGTCATTAAACAAGAAAAGCGTTGATGATTTTAACGCAAAGGGCAGAAGAGTACTCGTAAGATGTGACTTCAACGTACCACTTAAGAATGGTGAAATCACAGATGAGACACGTATCAATGCTGCACTTCCAACAATCAACAAACTTATTAACGATGGAGCTAAGGTAATCCTTTGCTCACACCTTGGTAAGGTTAAAGAAGGACCTAACGAGAAGGAATCTCTTGCACCAGTAGCTAAGAGACTTTCAGAGAAGCTTGGTAAGCCAGTTAACTTTGTTGCTGATTACAACGTAACAGGTGCTGACGCAACAGCTGCAGTTGCAGCTATGAACGAAGGAGATGTAGTTCTTCTTCAGAATACAAGATTCCGTGGTAAAGAAGAGACTAAGCCACAGGAAGCTGGCGAAGCATTTGCAAAGGAACTTGCTGAACTTGCAGATGATTATGTATGCGACGCTTTCGGTTCTGCACACAGAGCTCACGCTTCAGTTGCAGTAGTTACAAAGTACATCACAGAAAAGGGTGGTGTTAACGCAGTTGGATACCTTATGCAGAAGGAAATCGACTTCCTTGGTAATGCAGTAGAGAATCCAGTAAGACCTTTCGTAGCTATCCTTGGTGGTGCTAAGGTTGCTGATAAGCTTAACGTTATCGATAACCTTCTTGAGAAAGCTGATACACTTATCATCGGTGGTGGTATGGCATTCACATTCCTTAAGGCTAAGGGATATGAAATCGGTAACTCACTTGTTGATGATGAGAAGCTTGATTACTGCAAGGAAATGATGGCTAAGGCTGACAAGCTTGGCAAGCAGCTTCTTCTTCCCATCGATACAACGATCGCTGCAGGCTTCCCTGATCCTATCGATGCTGAGATCGAAGTATCCGTAGTTGATGCTGACAAGATCCCCGCTGACAAGGAAGGCCTTGATATCGGACCTAAAACAGCTGAACTTTACGCTAACGCTGTTAAGAATGCAAAGACAGTTGTTTGGAACGGACCTATGGGTGTATTTGAGAACCCTACACTTGCTAAAGGTACTATCGCAGTTGCAAAGGCACTTGCTGAAACAGATGCTACAACTATCATCGGTGGTGGTGATTCAGCAGCAGCTTGCAACCAGTTAGGCTTTGCAGACAAGATGAGCCATATTTCCACAGGCGGCGGTGCATCTCTTGAATTCCTTGAAGGCAAGGAACTTCCCGGCGTATATGCTGCAGATGACAAATAAGGTCTGCTGATATGGTTGATGAAAAAAAGAAAAAAATAAGCGGCGTTTTATCAATAATAAGTCTCATCTTATTATTGATAGCGCTGTTATTCGGAGTTTCATGCATCAGAGTCGGAATTCAGAACTACGTTGCGATTGACAATGTGGATATCGAAAGAGCCAACTTTGCAGCAGAAATAGAAGAAACAAAAGGTAATATTGCATCGATTGCTTTGGATAAGATAACGGTAGAGTACACGGTAGAAGATGCCGCGTACAAAACCGACCAGGAAGTTTATACGGATGCATATTCCGTAGGAGACGAAGTTAAGGTTTATTATTCAACGGAAGATCCCACGGTCTGCAGAGTACCCGAACTTTTCGCGGCATATTATTCCAAAGTCGGAAACATGATGCTTAAGAACGGAATAATCATTGTCGGCGTTTGCTGTACACTCGGAATTATACTTCTTTCCATTGCCTATCTTCTTAAGAAACCCCCGAAAAACAGATAATTAAGGAGATTCAAAAAAATGTCTAGAAGAAGAATTATTGCCGGAAACTGGAAAATGAACAAGACTCCCAGCGAGGCAGTTGCACTTTGTGCAGAATTAAAAGATCTTGTAAAGAACGATGCTGTTGATGTAGTTTACTGCGTTCCCGCTATCGATATCGTTCCCGTAGCAGAAGCTGTTAAGGGTACAAACGTACATGTAGGTGCAGAGAACTTCTACATTGAAGACAAGGGTGCTTACACAGGCGAGATCTCAGCTCCCATGTTAAAAGATGCAGGCGTTGAATTCGTTATCATCGGTCATTCCGAGAGAAGAGAATACTTCAAAGAAGATGATGCTTTCCTTAACAAGAAAGTATTAAAGGCTTTTGAAGCAGGCATTACTCCCATTCTTTGCTGCGGCGAATCTCTTGAACAGAGAGAAATGAACGTAACAATGGATTGGATCCGTCTTCAGATCAAGTCCGATCTTGCAGGCGTAACTGCAGATCAGGTTAAGACAATGGTTATCGCTTACGAACCCATCTGGGCTATCGGAACAGGCAAGACTGCTACATCCGATCAGGCAGAAGAAGTTTGCAAGGGTATCAGAGAGCTTATTGCTGAAATGTATGATCAGGCTACAGCTGATGCTGTTCGTATTCAGTACGGCGGATCAATGAACGCTTCCAATGCTGCTGAGCTTCTTTCAAAGCCCAACATTGACGGCGGTCTTATCGGCGGTGCTTCTCTTAAAGCAGATTTCGGTCAGATTGTTAATGCTTAATTGATATTATTCATGACAGGTCGAAACAATATTTCGGCCTGTCGTTTTCTTTTAAGACTTATTTATTCATTTAGAAAAATATAACGGTTTATTTTGTTTATATACGGCTATAAACTTTTCGGTTTAAAAGATATTATTAAGGAGGTTGAAGATGGATAATCTTAACAACGAAAACAACAATTACACGGAAGTTAATCAGGACGGTTTTACGGTTAACGAACCCGAATCGGGCAGCAATGTTACTTTAAGCGAGAATCAGGGCGAATATGTTCAGCCTAAGGTTAAAGGCGGTAAAGACGGATTATGGTCATTACTCGTCGGTCTCGTGGTAACAATTATAAACTGTGTTATGGGATTTAGTCTTATCAGCGGAGGAAGATTCTTCTTCGGCGGAATTTTCATCATTTTCCCTCTTTTCGGTTTAACCAGAGCGTTTGCAGCATTTAAACTTGACGGAGCTCAGAAAATTTTAGGTATTTTCGGACTTATCTTAAACGGTCTCGGAACACTTGCAGCTATCGGATTCATTATCCTCGGCATTGTTTCTAAATTCCTTTAAACTGATTTACTTTCAAAATTCTTTATGAATTCGGGAGTTTATAATGATTTACAAATGTAAAAACTGCGGATCGGCTATTGAATATTCGCCTGAAAAAAACATGATGGTTTGTCATTACTGCGGTGCAAACTATACTGTTGAAGAGGTTTCGCAGGGCGGTTTTGAAAAAAAAGAAGAAGCCGACAGTAAAAATGGTGAGTATTTTGAATTTAACAAACCCACGGATTACACTACGGATTCTACGGGCGTAAAGAAGATCATTCACGAAAACAGATTCGATTTCGTAAATCCTTCGGGTTTCGCTTCAAATGAAGTCGGAGATTACAATACCATTCGTGAAAGAAAAGAAGAAGAGCAGGCTAAAGAGGAAGTCAGACTTCACGCTTCGGTAAAGATGCAGATCATGCGATGCACTTCCTGTGGAGCCGAACTTGCCGTTAACGGTGTGGAATCATCCACTTTCTGTGCTTACTGCGGTCAGGCTACCGTAGTTGCCGACAGAGTGGAAGATTATCTTGAACCGGATTACATCATTCCTTTCAAGGTAAGCAGGGAAGATGCCGAACGAATCATCAGAGCACATTTAAAAGAAGGATTTTTCATTCCGAAAGAGATAAAGAATTTTGAAACCGAAAAACTCAGAGGAATTTATGTACCTTTCTGGCTTTTCGACATGTATTATCATGATAAACAGTTTTACAAATACAAAAAGAAACAAGGTAAAACAACTGTAACGCGTTATGAGTATTTCGAAGGAGACACAAACTACAGAAGACTGACTCTCGATGCCTCCTCGAATTTAAATGACGATTCGTCGACAAGACTCGAACCTTACGATATGAGACAGTTAAAAGAGTTTGATATGGCGTATCTATCCGGTTATTATTCGGACAGATTTGACGTCGGAGTGGCAGATATCACTCCTGCAGCTGTTATGAAGGCTATGAAACTTTTTGATTCCGAAGTGAAAAAGGAATTGTATCATAAGAACGGAAAACTTGTGAGCAGAGATCCGGATTTCACGGTTAACAAAACGGAATATGCACTTCTTCCCGCATGGTTTTTAACTGTTAAGAATAACGGTAAATCCTATACGTTCCTCGTGAACGGACAGACCGGTAAAATGGTAGGGGCCGTTCCTTTTGACAAGGTTAAGGTTACGATATTTTTCACACTTATAGCACTTGCGCTTTCATTTGTGGGTATACTTTTTATAACCGCGCTTTCGCATTTCTTTTTCCTTCAGGTCGGACTTCAGAACAGGGCAACGATCATGTTTGTGATAGGCTGTCCCGGAGCGGCTTTCTGGCTCTTCACGAGGGCGAAAAAAATGTATTATTCTTTGAAAAAGAGTATGAGTCTTACTACGGCAACACAGATAAACAGATTTGCAAAAGAAAGGCAGGACGCGTAATATGGTTTTTTTCGCTAATTTCTACGGAATAGTATTCGGGCTTATCATCGGAGTATGCCTTGCTCTCATGATCATGTCCAAATGGATCAAGGATTCGAATGATATAGGAGATAAAGGCGGAGATTTCATGGACTTCGGCGATTATGTACGCCCCATTAACTGTGCCGACAATCTCAGTAATCCCTGGCTTGGATAACAATAAAAAAATCGACTTTTTTAAAAGTCGATTTTTTTTTATTTGCTGAACATCCGTTAACTTATCTGCATATGAGATTATATACCACGAAGAAGAAAGGAACGCTTCCGAGCATTACGAAGATATGCCATATGAAGTGTGTGTATTTCGCACCTTTCTTTCTGTAGAATATTGTTCCTACCGTGTATGTGATACCACCGAGTAAGAGTAAAAGGAGTCCGGGAATGGGGATTGCTTTTATCGTCGTATATGCGAAGATAACGATCGACCATCCCATTATGATGTAAAGTATCTGTGATACTTTGTTGAATTTCTTTATCGATATTGCATTAAGCGTGATTCCGAGAACGCTGCATGCCACATTTATTCCCCATACCGTCCAGCCTACCCATCCGCCGATTACTGAGAGAACGATCGGTGTATAAGTTCCGGTTATCAAGAAGAAGATCATACAGTGATCCAGTCTCTGAAATACATTTCTGGCTTTTGTTAAAATCAGAGCGTGGTAAAGGCAGGATGTAAGATACAAAAGTATCATCGATGCTCCGTATATAGATACGCCACTTATCGCTAAAGGTCCTTTATGATTGACAGAGGCGGAAACTATCATTATTACGGTAGCTGCGATCGAAAGTGCAGCACCCACTCCGTGAGTTATGGCATTGCCGATCTCCTCGCCTATATCAAGTTTAAAGCCGTTAAAGAACATTCTGTTTGCATTAAATGAATTTGTTTCCATAGCTTTTGCATCCATACGATCACCTCACATATCTCCAATGATTTATGATGTAGTTTACAATACTACATTAACACAATCATTAAACCCCGTCAAGAGCAACGAGGTTCATATGTGTGAACAATATGTGAAATTGTTAATTCTTGGTGATGCCTGCATAATCGTTGTCAACATTGATCACGCAGTAATATCCTTTATGTTTATCGTGAACTTTTTTACTTACTTCTTTTATCAGTTCTTCTTCATTCATTTTAAATTTATGAGGTATGACAATATCGAATATGAGATTGGAATGATTTTCTCCGTGAACCATCCTGAAATCGTGAAGAGTGAGTCTTTCGTCGATCTCTTTTAAGATCTCGTTAACCATTACCTTTGTTTCGTATAAGTTTTCATCGTTTGTATCTACGGGATCCATATGAATGGAAACTTCGCATTTTAATCTGTGTTTGATCTCGTTTTCGATCTCGTCTATGCATTCGTGAAGGAAGAGGATATCCTGATCGCAGGGTACTTCCGCATGAAGCGAAACGAAGATTCGTGTAGGACCGTAATCATGAACAATCATGTCATGTATTCCGATAACGCATTCTTTGGAACGAACGATTTCTTCTATTTTTTTTACGAATTCCGGATCGGGTGTCTGACCGAGAAGAGGGGATACCGTTTCTTTCAGGGTTTTGATTCCCGCGTATGCGATGAAGAGGCCGACTGCTATACCTGCATAAGCATCGATCTTGATATCAAATAGTGCATATAATATGTAGCAGATCAAAACCACGCCTGTTGCAATGGTATCGCTTATCGAATCTATTGCGGTTGCTTTCATAGCGGTGGAAGAGATCTTTTTTGAATATATCATGTTGTAAGCGAACATATAAAGTTTTATTATTATGGAGATTCCGAGGAAAATAAAAGTAAGAGAACTTACTATCACTTCTTCGGGATGTAATATCTTGTTTATTCCGGATTTGATAAGTTCGAAAGCTACAATCAATATGATGACGGATACGAAGAGTCCCGAGATGTATTCGATCCTGCCGTGTCCGAAGGGATGTTCATTGTCGGGTTTCTGGCCTGAGAGTTTAAAGCCTAAAAGAGTGATTATGCTTGAGCCCGCATCCGATAAGTTATTAAAAGCGTCTGCTGTTACGGAAATGGCGCCCGTGATAAGGCCTGCGCTGAATTTGGTTGCGAAAAGAAATATATTAAGAATGATTCCGACGGTACCCGTCAAAATACCGTAGTGTCTTCTGACATTTTCATCGCCGTAATCATTCCTGTTTTTAATAAATATATGAGATAAAAGTGTGATCATTTCAGTTCCCCGTTATGTTTGGTTTCTTTATTATATCACAACGGGAATAAAAATTTCTTGACGAATACGGATTTTTTGGTATAATTCAATTTGTGCGATTAATTCTTTAGACCGTGCACGTATATTTGGTCTTAAAGGAGGGTTGAGAAGTGTCTAGAGTCGAAGTTAAAGAAAACGAATCCTTAGATAGCGCACTTAGACGATTTAAAAGAAATTGCGCTAAGGCCGGCATCCAGCAGGAGATTCGTAAAAGAGAACATTACGAAAAGCCTAGCGTAAAGCGTAAGAAAAAATCTGAGGCTGCGAGAAAACGCAAATATAACTAATGACAATAACTGCCGTGATTTTTCGCGGCAGTATTTTTATATTACAGCTGTAAATCAATCATAATTATGCATTACAGGGGGTAAACTTGAAGTATATAATCGCAACTTTAGTCATATGCATAATCATTCTTTTGATCATAAATATCGTTGACCTAAACCGCTATGTCGTAAGAAACGTCGCAATTTATGACGAAAAAATCGGCAACAGACTTAAAGTCTGCTTTCTGACCGATCTTCACAATTATTCATGTACACCCAAGTTTTTTGAAGATATTAAGGAGTATAATCCCGACCTTATAATATGCGGCGGGGATATCATTACCGCTACTCCCGGCAGAAACCAGAAGAACGCTTATGAATTCCTGGAAAAAGTCAGTGCGATCGCACCGACGGTCATGGCTTTGGGAAATCATGAATACAGAGCGAAGATCTATCCCGAAAAATACGGAAAGATGTATGATGAACTGACGGATAAATTAAAGGAACTCGGGATAGAGATCATCTCAAATTCCCATAAAGACATTGAAGGAAGCAATGTAAGGGTTTCGGCCGCCGAGATCGACAGACTTTACTATAAAAGATTCAGACTTCATCCGATGGGAGACGATTACATCGAATCGATCGTCGGAAAGATTGATAAAGATAAATACAATATTCTTCTTGCGCACAATCCGGATTATTTTAAGCAGTATAACGCATACGGAAGCGATCTGATACTTTCGGGACATGTTCACGGAGGACTTATAAGACTGCCGTTTGTTCACGGTGTTGCACACCCCGGGATCAAGTTATTCCCGAAGTATTCCGGCGGTGCTTATGATGATAACGGAAAATTCATTCCTTATGCAGATTCCTATGTATCAAGCAAGAATTCTGTGATAAGATTGATTGTGGGCTGCGGAATCGGCTATCATACACTCCCGTTAAGACTTTTTGATCCGGGAGAACTGATTTTTATATCGCTAGACTCGAAGAAATAAAGCTTGGAGAAATAAATGGCAATACCTGTTAAACTTGAAGCTTTCGAGGGACCGCTCGATTTGCTTTTACACTTAATAGAAAAGAATAAAGTAGACATTTACGATATTCCGATCATAGAGATCACTAGGCAGTATCTTGAATACGTAAGACAGCTTCCCAAAGAAGATTTAAATACGGTCAGCGAATTCATGGTAATGGCGGCAACTCTTCTTGATATCAAATGCAGGATGCTTCTTCCGAAAACGGAAGATGAAGACGGTGAGGAAGAGGATCCGAGAGCCGAACTCGTTGAGAAGCTTCTGGAATATAAAATGTACAAGTACATGTCTTATGAATTAAAAGACATGCAGATGGACGGAGAAAAATACATTTATAAGAATCCGTCGATACCCGATGAGGTAAAGAATTACAAACCTCCGATCGATTATCCGACTCTTTTGGGAGATACCACATTAATAAGTCTTAATGAGATCTTTAATGCTGTACTTAAAAGGATTGATGATAAGGTAGACCCGATACGTTCCACATTCGGAAAGATCGAAAAAGAAGAAGTCGACATCAACAAAAAGCAGGAATTTATAGCAGATTACATCATGTCGCATAAAAAATGCTCTTTTAAGAATCTTTTATCCGAGCAGAAGACGAAAGCGGAAGTCATTGTTACATTTCTTGTTATTCTCGAACTTATCAAGACAGGCAACGTAGAGGTTGCGCAAAGTGAAATATTCGGTGATATAGACATCGAACTTAAGAAACCCATAGAAAACATTTCGATATAATACCGGCGGTGAAATATGGACAGATTGGAAATTCAGGGAAAAATTGAAGGAATCCTTTTTGCGATGGGAGAGAGCGTTCCCATTAAGGATATAGCTCAGGCTCTTGAAGAAGAGGAAAGCACGATAAAAGAGATAATCGATGAGATGAAAGTGTACTATGCTTCAAAAGAGCGCGGTATTCAGATAGTATCTCTTGAGGGAAACGTTCAGCTTAGAACCAAGGACGAATATTATGATGATCTTATAAAGATCGCACAGGCTCCCCAGAGAAACGTTTTGTCCGATTCGGTTCTGGAGACTCTTTCGATCGTGGCGTACAAGCAGCCCGTTACAAGATCCGATGTGGAGAAGATCAGAGGAGTCAATTCAGATTTCGGTATCAACAAACTTCTTGAGTACGGTCTCATAAAAGAACTGGGAAGACTCGATGCTCCCGGAAAGCCTCTTCTTTTCGGAACAAGCGAACAGTTTCTTCGAGCGTTTAATGTCGATTCGATCGAGGATCTTCCACAGATAAGCATCGATATGATGGAAGACTTCAGGGCACAGGCTGAGAGTGAGCTTAATTTTATGCCCGACAAGGACGAAGAAGTCGAAAATGTAGAGATATAATCACGTGTTTTACGGATAAAACAAGGTATTTTCTTTTAAATAAGAAGATACCTTTTTCTTTTTTTGTTTAATTTTAATATATAAAAGGCTTTAAAGGCAAAAAGATTATGTATTTTTACAGACCTTTGGGAAATATAATTTATTGCTTTACTTGACACAGATGTGATATGATAATATTTGCGTGATTTTGGGTTTTTTTCGTCACGCCTAAATATGTAATAATTTAATATATATAGGAGGTAGTACTTATGAGTACCAATTCAGCTGCAAGAGAGAGAATCAATGCTCTTCTCGATGAAAACAGCTTTGTTGAGATCGGTGCTTTGGTTTCAGCCAGATCGACTGATTTCAATCTCAAGCAAATTGATACCCCTTCAGACGGTTGTATTACCGGATACGGCGTTATCAATGACTCTCTTGTGTATGTTTATGCTCAGGACGCTTCCGTATTAAACGGAAGTATCGGAGAAATGCATGCCAAGAAGATTTGCAACCTTTATGACATGGCGATGAAAATGGGTGCGCCCGTCATCGGCTTAATCGATTCCTGCGGTTTAAGACTTCAGGAAGCTACAGATGCACTTAATGCAATGGGCGAGCTTTATATGAAGCAGACACTTGCATCAGGCGTTATTCCTCAGATTACTGCTGTATTCGGAAATTGCGGCGGCGGATTGGCTTTAATACCTTCACTTACGGATTTCACATTTATGGAGTCCGAAAACGCTAAATTATTCGTTAATTCTCCCAATACACTTGACGGAAATTCAACATCAAAGTGCGACACGGCATCTGCAAAGTTCCAGTCAGAAGAAAGCGGAATCGTAGATTTCACAGGTTCACAGGCTGATATTCTTGCACAGATGAGAGAATTAATCTCATTCCTTCCCGCTAACAACGAGGAAGAAGCTGAATATGTTGAATGTTCAGATGATTTAAACAGAGCATCAAATGCGATCGGAACATCTTTCAAGGATGCAAAACTTGCTTTCTCCGATATCGCTGATGATTACAACTTTATCGAGATCAAGGCTGCTTATGCCAAAGATATGGTTTGCGGCTTTATCAAATTAAACGGAAACACAGTTGGCTGTGTTGGTAACAGAAGCGTTGTTTATGATGAAGAAGGCAAGGCATCGGAAGAACTTGAAGACAAGCTCACTCCCGAAGGATGCGTTAAGGCTGCAGAATTCATTAACTTCTGTGATGCTTTCTCCATTCCCGTACTTTCACTTACAAATATTACAGGCTTCAAGGCTTGCAAGTGCTCAGAGAAGAGAATAGCAAGAGCAAGTGCCAAGCTTACATATGCATTCGCAAATGCAACAGTTGCCAAGGTTAACGTTATTGCAGACAAGGCTCTCGGTTCAGCTTACGTATGCATGAACTCCAAGGCAATCGGCGCAGACATAACATTCGCATTCGAAGGCGCTAAGATCGGTGCGATCGATGCAAAGAGCGCAGCTCAGATCATGTATGCGGGCGAAGGCTCTGACGTGATCGAAGCAAAGGCTAAAGAATATGATGCACTTCAGAACTCCTGCGCATCTGCAGCAAAGAGAGGATATGTTGATTACATCATCAATCCCGCAGACGCAAGAAAGTACATTATCGGTGCATTCGAAATGTTATACACAAAAAGAGAGGATCGTCCGGCAAAGAAGCACGGCATCATATAATTAACGAAAGGAAACTTGGCTATGAAGAAAATCAATTCAATATTCTTATGCCTCGCACTTTCAGCTTTGTTCTTTCTTACCGGATGTAAAGA
>JAEEGL015209439.1_pt1 | contig 16158 bp, 8 predicted proteins | sample 9134231 | NCBI WGS metagenome assembly JAEEGL01 (sample SAMN16246548, study PRJNA631951) | gut metagenome | biome: gut microbiome; feature: rumen; material: fiber-attached | host: Bos | place: Iran: Karaj | collected 2018-10
ATGTATGGCTTCGTTCCTGGTATGGTTGCCAACTGCGCACTTATCCTCAACCTCTTCTTCACCATTGGCATTCTGACCAGCTTCCAAGCTGCCCTGACCATGAGCGGTATCGCAGGTATGGTGCTGTCGCTGGGTATGGCTGTCGATGCTAACGTGCTCATCTACGAACGCACGAAGGAAGAGCTGAAGGCCGGCAAGCGAGTTCGCGAGGCTCTCTCCGCTGGTTACAGCAACGCATTCAGCGCCATCTTCGACTCCAACCTGACTTCTGTCATCACGGCCATCATCCTCTATTACTTCGGTACAGGCCCAATCCGTGGCTTTGCAACGACATTGCTGATTGGTATCTGCGTAAGCTTCTTTACCGCAGTATTCCTGACCCGCGTTGTTTATACTCAGGTTATGGAGAAGGACAAGTGGCTTGGCCTCACCTTCCGCACAGCAATCGGCGACAAGGTTTCGTTCCAGAACCCCGCCTATAAGTTCATGAGTGCTTACAAGAAGAGCTTCTGCATCTTCGGTATCTTGGCAGCCATCAGCATTGCCTTCATGGTTACTCGCGGCTTCAGCAAGAGTATCGACTTCACTGGAGGTCGCAACTTCGTTGTGATGTTCGAGAACGAAGTACAGCCCGAGACGGTTCGTGGCCTGCTTGCAGAAGCCTTCCCCGAAAGCAACACCAGCGCCATTGCACTGGGTACCGAGGGCAAGACCATTCGTATCTCTACCAACTATCGCATTGAAGAAGACGACGTTGAGGTGGATAGCGAAATCGAAGCCAAGCTCTTCGAGACCCTTAAAAATGGTAATCTGCTGGCAGCAGACCTCACCCTCGAGAACTTCATCAACCGCGATGAGCGTGCCGGCGGCTCTATCATCAGCAGCCAGAAGGTAGGTCCTTCTGTTGCAGAGGACATTACGTATGGTGCCATCTGGAGTGTCATTCTGGCCTTCATCGCCATCTTCGTCTATATCCTTATCCGCTTCCGCAACGTATCGTTCTCAGTAGGTGCTATTGTTGCCTTGATTGTTGATATCATCCTCATTCTGGGAATGTACAGCATGTGCTGGGGATGGATGCCATTCTCTCTTGAGATTGACCAGACGTTCATCGGTGCTGTGCTGACCGCTATCGGTTACTCCATCAATGACAAGGTGGTTGTCTTCGACCGTATCCGCGAGTTCCTCCATCTGCATCCGAAGCACGACAAGCAGGAACTCTTCAACACGTCTCTGAACAGCACCTTGAACCGTACCATTAACACCTCTGTATCTACGTTCATCGTACTGGCTGTTATCTTCTGCCTCGGCGGTGCCAGCATCCGCAGCTTCGCCTTCGCAATGATTCTCGGTGTCGTATTCGGTACGTTGTCCTCCATCTTCGTGGCAGCTCCCACAGCTTACCTCATTAAGAAAGGTGCCATTGAAGAAGAGCCTGAGGCAAAGTAAACACTCCTGCTTTTACTCTTTTATATAGCGAAAGCCGCAGCACTGCACAGTCAGCGTTGCGGCTTTCCTTTTTATCTTGCATCACATCACGCATGAGAAAATCCTTAGTTAAAGGCTCCTATTAACACACGGGAAAAGGATTTAACAAATAATTATGCAAGGATTGATTGTTTTATTCAGATTTTTGCGTACCTTTGCCGCGTTTTTTACGCAGCGATGCGACATTCCCTGCGCAAAAGTTCACATATAGAGACAAGGAAAACATCAAATTATTTATACTTCTATGAGAAACTATCACAACCTTACTATGTTTGCACTGCTGGCAATGTTGTTCTGCTTGCCAATAAATGCACAAGACCTCAAACTGAAAGGTATTGGCCACTGGAACCGCTACGACGACGGCGAACAGATGCCATCCACCTACGTTGGCTGGAACTCTGAGTTGGGCAAGGCCATCTTCATCGTTGACAACGGCATTTATGCCATGAACTACGACGGGACAACGCTCAGCACGCCTTTCAAGGAGCCTCCTGTTGTGGCCTCTGAAATCAAGGGCGACAACGAAAAGGAGCTGTGGGCCACGAACTTCAACTTGATGTACGGCAACTCTGGTGCTGTATATGTTGACGGCCAATTGGTAACTGTCACATCGCGCGACGAACAATCAACAGTCGATGAGGAACTGTTCCGCGTCAGCAAATGGAATGCTGAGACAGGCGAATTGCTCAGCACCGAGATTCGTCCCAAGTCCGACCATTTAGAGTCGGCAGGAATGTCCTACAACCCGAAGGACGGAAAAGTCTATGGTCTCTTCTATATGACTGGCCAGGAACTTCCAGACGAAATCACCAGCGACCCGGACTACTTCGAGGACCAAGATGCCGATATGACCGACGGCGATGCGGGCTATTGCCTCTGCACCATCGACCTTCAGACAATGAAGGTCACACCCATCACCCCAGGCCTCTACTACTATAACTTTGTTACCTTCGCCATCAATAGCGAGGGACGTGCCTTCGCCCTGACAAGTGGTGGCAGCAATGGGGCTATCAACGACGAGGGCAAGATGACGGACATCAATGGCAACCTGACTGGCGCACAGCTCTTCGAGTTCGACCTCACTACAGGTCTTATGAAAACGAAGGTTCGTAGTTATATAGATGACGAGGGTGAACAGATTGAGAAGGTTAACATCTACGACCACGGAACAGGCTACTGCTCCCAGTACAAGCGACAGAGTGCCTGCTTCAGTAAGTCGAACCCGAACATTATGTACTGGAATGGCTACTTCAACAGCGGCAAGGGCATCAATGACTGGGGTTCGTGGTCAAGTCTCCCGGACAAGGAATGGCGCACCAACGGCAAGTATGACACATCGCTCTATGCCGTCGACATCACTACAGGCGATGCCACCAGACTTGACAACATCAAGAACCGCTGGATATTCTCCGCCTTGTGGGTTGATGGCGACGACGCGAGCGACGGTGCAGGTATCGACGTGACTGCTGAGCCAACTACAGAAGCCTTCATCGCCCTATCGACTGCCGACAACGGAGCCATCTGGCAACAAGTAGAAATAGGTCTGCAATATACCTACCGCCTGGAACCTGCCATCGGCTGGAAGATACACAGCGTGACGTTCAACAACCAGGACATCACTAGCCAAGTAACTAAGGCTGGCATGATTACCACACCTGTCATCAACAGCGAGCTATCCTCGCTCTTCGTCACCTTCGAGGAAGAGGGAGGCACAAACATTCAAGACCTGAAGAAGCAAGCAAGCGAGGTAAGAATTCTGGGTAAGGAAGGCGGCATCAGCGTAAGGAATGCCAAGGCTGGCGATATGATTCACATTTATTCTGCCGACGGTCAACTGTTGCACTCGCAGAAGCTCAATTCCCAAGAGACAGACATTGCCCTCAGCAGCAAGAAGCTCTACATCATTAAGGCAGCCGACAAAGTGTTAAAGGTGAGACTATAGGAAACCCTAAAATAAGTAATGAAGATAATAAGAAATTGAGAAAATGAAAAGACTAACTCTATTATTTGCCGCATTGCTCACGCTTACTTGTGGAACAATGAAGGCAGAGACATTGACTGAGACATTTGATGCGGTCACAGTAACAAGCCGATACCTCCTTTCAAACGGATGGATAATGGTTCACAACAACGGAAACTACCAGGGCTTTGGCGGTTCGTATGACTATCAGATTAAGTCTGGCAACTACGACGGAGAAACAGGTAATTCTCTTTCCTGTGACTATTCTGACAACAACGAATATGTTGTCATTCCGACAAAGTTGTGTGGCACATTCTCCTACTATGTGAAGCGTTCCAGCTCTTCCAACGGAACGGTGGCTTTCTTTGAAGCCACAAAAGACGGGGACGACTTTACAGTCACGGCAACACAATTGGCCACGACTTCAACCTCTTCTTCCTGGGCTTCAAAGTCTTTCGACCTGGGCGACGAAGGCAAGTACGTTGCCATTCGCTTGCTTAAATCACGTATCGACCAAATTTCAGCAACGATTTATGAAGAAACCACAGGCCCTGCCCTTGCCGTAAAGGATGGCTCCACGAAGTTGACCTCTCCTTGCGCCTACGACTTCGGTCTTGCTGTTGCAGGCGCAACAAAGACTTTCACGCTGAGCAACCCTGGTACGGAAGACCTTAGCGTCTCTGTCTCCGAGACAGGCGACTTCAACGCCACGCTCTCTGCAACAACCATCGCAGCAGGTAGCGAAGTAACACTCACCGTCACTATGCCTGCAACCACAAGCAGCAGCGAGGTGACCATCACGCCTGCCGATGGCAGCGGCATCGACCCCTTTGTCATCAACGTCAGCGGCATTGTTCGCGATGCCAACAAGCTTTATGAATATGGCTTCACAGCACTTCCTGAAGATTGGACGACAACAGGCTCTTGGTACTATTCCGAGGCTAACGGTGCATATACCACTGTATGGTATCTCACGAGCAACGCACGCCTCATCACGCCTCTGCTGAATGTCAGCGAAGGCGAAACCTTCTTCGTAGAAGCCAAAGGCTATAGCACAAGCAACACCAGCTACCAGCATCTGCAAATGCAGTACTCTGCCGACGGCACCACATGGACTAACTTCGACAGCGAACCAACGCTCGACCCATCTAACTGGCAAACCTTCGCCTTCACTGGTGTACCTGCTGGCAAGTACTACATTGCCATTAACGCTTCGCAAGCCGACATCCGTATGTTCTACGGCGGCGAACTGCCTCAGGAGCCAAAGATGGTTGTCACACAACCCGCTTCTCTTGACTTCGGTGTAATCGCTGAGGCAACATCTAAGACCTTCACTATTGCCAACCCAGGGAAGGCAACCCTCGAAGGCATCAACGTAACCTCTTCCAACAGCAGCATCTTCTCTGTCACAGGTGCTCCCACGAGCCTTGCAGCTGGCGAGAGTGCAGAGGTGACCATCACAATGGCTGCCACAACGACTGGCGCATTAAGCAGCGACATCACAGTCAGCGCTACAGGAATGGAGGACGTGCAGTTCACCGTCACAGGCGTTGTGCTGCCCGAAGGTCTTTATGTTGAGGACTTTGCAGACGGTTTGCCTACTGGCTGGACAAATGCTTCATGGACTTTTGCCAATGGCGAAGCTACAGGCAAGAGCAGCAGTGCCTATTTGACAACACCGAAGCTTGTCTTCTCCACAGGCGATATGCTCGTCATCAAGGCAAAGCGTTACGACAGCGACACAACCGACTACCTCACCGTTCAAGGTTCAAGCGACAATGGTATCACTTGGACTGCATACAGCAAGAAGCTCCAAAACGCCGACGGCCTGACCTATCCTGACTATGGTACAATCGTTCTCACCGACATTCCCACAACAATCAACAAGTTGCGTTTTGTAGGATACTATTGTGTGGTTGACGAGATAGCCGGCCTGACTTATGCTCCCGTGCTTTCTGTAGCACAGGGCGGAACAACCGTAAGCTCTCCCGCTGCCTACGACTTCGGCGAGTGCGCTGGCGATGCTTCTGTCACTTATAACTTCACCAACACTGGTGCAGGCACCATCACCATCACAGGCGTGTCTGTTACAGGTGACGGCGTAGCTGCCTACAACACCAATTGGAGCCAGGAGGCAGAGCTTCCGTTTGACCTTACCATCAACCGCGTGTATGTTGCTGGTCGCGAAGGTTCTCAAGATGCTGTCGTTACCGTCACCACCACAGAGGGCAACTTCGTTATCAACGTGACAGGCACCAACAAGGCTGCCAATGCTCCAGAGCTGGCTGTTGCTCCTGCCGAAGATGCTGAGTTCGGCGTTGTTACCGCAGCAGCAAGCAAGACCTACACCGTAACCAATGCTGGTACTGGTCTGCTGACGGTCAACATCTATTCCAACGACTCCAAGTTCACCGTGACTCCTGCACAGCTCACTGACATTGCAGCAGGCGAGAGCAAGACCTTTGATGTGACCTTCACTCCCATGGCAGAAACCTACGGCACGTTTACGGCAGAAATCGTTGTCATCCCGACCTACGACGAGAGTGCCGCTGTTCCATTTAACGCTTCTGCCAAGGTGAAAGACCCGAATGTGTGGAGCGAAGACTTTTCTGCTGGCATAGCTCCCACAGGTTGGGACGCAGGTGCAAACTGGACATTTGTTGATGGTGTTGCCAAGGCTTCATACAAGTATGGAACAACTAACTACCTGACCACTCCGACCTTGACCGTTGCAGGCGAAAGCGACGAACTGACCTTCTACTACAAGGCAACTGCTAACTATGTGAGCATTAAGATACAGATGTCTAAGGACGGCGGCGCATTTGCCGACTACCAGACTATCTCTGGCCTTAACAATGGCGATGCTGGCACTTATACCATCACTGACCTTGAGGCATGCGACTACCAGTTCCGCTTCGCCAACGACGACTATGAACTCGACAACTTCGAGGGCTTCAAGCTCAACCTTGCAGACCACATCGCCACCATCACAGCAAACACAATTCCCGCAAGCTCCAGCTGGAACGTGACCATGAAGGAAGGCCGCAGCTTCGAGGCTACCGTTACTGTGAAGGAAATGCGTGGTGTTGCAGAGGAACTGACAGCCAAGTTCTACATGGGTACAGATGTGATAGGCACCGCTACAGGCACCGTTGCTGCCAACGGCACAGAGACCCTCACCATCACTGCCACTCCCAATGCTTCCGCCGTGGATGGCGTTGAGATGCACATCGAGGTTGAGTATGCTGGCGGCACCCTTGCTACAGAACCTGTCACCCGCTACGTTGCAGCCCTCGCTTACTTGACACTCGACGAGACTTCTTCCGAAGCTGTCGTGGCTGGCACTTACGATTATGTGACCCTGAAGCGTACTCTCACCGAGGGTTGGAACACCGTCTGCTTGCCATTCACCATCAGCGACGTTGAAGGCTTCTTCGGCACAGGCGCCAAAGCATACCAATTCAACAGTTATGAGAATGGCGAGCTTAACTTCTCTACCACAAGCGAACTGACAGCAAGCTATCCCTATGTAATCTATGTTCCTACTGCCATTACGGAGGACTTCAACCTGACCGACATCACCATTAGAAGCGTTGATGCCGATCCGTTCGTCTCCCATGTCGGCACCATCTACCTGCGCGGCACATACGCCCCCGTAGCAGCAGGCGAATGGGAAAAGAACGCAGCAGAAGACATCATTTATGGCCTGACCACTGATGGCCATATCATGAAGGCAGGAGCAAATGCCACCATCAAGGGCTTCCGCGCTTACTTCGATGTGCCTGTAGCCGCAGAGGTTAAGGCTCTTACCTTTGATGGAGAGGATGCAACTGGCATCAAATCCATTGACCATTCTACATTGACCATTGACCATTCAATCTTCAATCTCTCAGGTCAGCGCATTCAGAAGGCTCAAAAGGGTATTAACATCATTAACGGCAAAAAGATACTCAAATAAAATGAAAAAGACATATATCATACCAAAGACAATGGTTGAGCTGGCACAGTGCGAGATGCTGATTGCCGCAAGTCAACTTGATGTTAATAGCGATTCGCAGGGCATTACGCTCACCGACGACGAGTACGATGGCGAGTTCTCCGTCAAGGAATACTCTTTCGGCGATGACTTCTAATAAAGCAAGAAGCTAACCTATGACAATCCCGCGCACCTCAATATGAGTGACGCGGGATTGTTGTATGCTTGGGTGTTATCTTCGTGCCGCATTTTCGCTTAACGAGGAAAAAACTTTTAACTTTTAACTATTTACTTTTAACTTTTTCGTACCTTTGCACCTGTATTTATTGATAAGATCACAACGCTATGAGTCCAAACGAACTCAACGAGCTGCTTAAGCAGACTGTCGGACAGCTTTCGGAGCCTGATGCCATGTATGGGCTTTTCTATGAAATGGAAGAAGGCGACCCGCTTCCATCCGGTTCAGAACTTGCCGAGATTATCGACCTTTGCCGAGCTATTTTGTTTCCCGGCTTTTATGGGAAATCAACACTCAACAGTAAGACACTACCTTATCACATTGGCGTCAACCTCGACCGCCTCTGCCATCTGCTCACACATCAGGTGATAGCAGGACTGTGCCAGACCCCATCTAACTCCCCTTCAAAGGAAGAGAATCCCCTCCCTTCAAAGGAGGGCCAGGGTAGGTCTTTAGAGGAGTCAGCCAGGGCGATTGTGACCGAGTTCATCAAGCGCCTGCCAGAACTGCGCCGCATCCTTGCCACGGATGTTGAGGCGGCATACAATGGCGACCCAGCTGCCGAGTCGTATGGCGAAATTATCAGCTGCTATCCCGTCATAAAGGCTATAACGAACTACCGAATCGCCCATGAGCTTCTGCTGCTTGGCGTACCCCTTATTCCCCGCATCATTACCGAAATGGCACACAGCGAAACAGGAATTGACATTCATCCTGGTGCAAAGATAGGTCATCACTTTACCATCGACCACGGAACAGGCGTAGTCATTGGTGCCACTTGCATCATCGGGAACTATGTGAAGCTCTACCAAGGTGTTACGCTTGGAGCAAGGAGCTTCCCGTTGGACGAAAAGGGCAACCCTATCAAGGGTATTGCCCGTCACCCAATCCTCGAGGACAATGTTATTGTTTACAGCAACGCGACGATTCTGGGACGCATCACTTTGGCAAAAGGCACCGTTATCGGCGGCAACGTCTGGGTAACGGAAAGCACAAAGCCTGGAGAGCAACTGTTACAGGCAAAGCAACGCAAGAGTCAGGTGGTGAGGCCAGAAGACTGGGGAGGACTGTGATAGTTCATAGTCCATAATTCATAGTCCACTGTCCATAGTTCATAGTCCATAGTTCATAGTCCATAGTTCATAGTTCATATACCATAACATTAATGGAAAATCCCAATTGGCAAACTCCCGCCACGAATAAGGGAGAAGAATTTGAAATGATAGCCAAGACCTTTCAGGGCTTGGAGACAGTATTGGCAACGGAGCTTATCGACCTCGGTGCCAACAACATACAGATTGGTCGGCGCATGGTCAGCTTTACCGGAAACAAGGAGCTTCTCTATCGCGCCAACTTCCAGTTGCGCACAGCCATTAAGATACTGATGCCTATCAAGCACTTCCGCGCCACCAGCGCCGATGAAGTTTATGATGCCGTGCAGGAGATTGACTGGACGCAGTACTTGACCAACGAGACTACATTCGCTGTTGATAGCGTGGTGTTCAGCACAGAGTTCCGCCACTCGAAGTTTGTGGCCTACAAGGTGAAAGATGCCATTGTTGACCAGATGCGGGAAAAGACTGGTGAGCGCCCGAACATCCGCGTAACCAACCCCGACCTGCAACTGCACATCCATATTGCAGAATACGACTGCACCCTCTCGCTCGATTCGAGCGGCGAAAGCCTGCATCGTCGCGGCTATAGACAGGAAACCGTGGAAGCCCCTCTGAACGAAGTGCTGGCTGCTGGCATCATCCTGTTGACGGGATGGAAAGGCGACTGCGACCTCATCGACCCGATGTGCGGCAGCGGCACCATTCCCATCGAGGCTGCCCTGATTGCCCGAGGCATCGCGCCAGGCGTTTATCGTAAGGAATATGCCTTCGAGAAATGGCCTGACTTCGACCAGGAACTCTTTGATGCCATCTATGAGGACGACTCTAGGGAACACGACTTCGAACACCACATCTATGGTTACGACATCAACCGCAACGCCGTCGCCATCGCCACGACCAACATCAAAGCAGCAGGCTTGAGCAAGGAAATAAGCATCGCCCAACAGGACTTTGCCGATTTCAAGCAACCTCAGGAGAAGAGCATCATCATCACCAATCCGCCATACGGAGAGCGTATCTCTGCACCCGACCTTTTGGGACTTTACAAGATGATTGGTTCGACATTCAAGCACAAATTCACAGGCGGTGATGCTTGGGTGCTCAGCTATCGCGAGGAATGCTTTGACCAAATAGGCCTGAAGCCGTCGTTGCGCACACCGCTCTTCAACGGAAGCCTGGAGTGCGAATTGCGCAAGTATCAGATGTTTAGCGGAAAGTTCGACGAGATGCGTGCCAAGGGCGGTGACATCAAAACGGCTCAAGAGCGCCGCATGATGGCCGACCGCAAACGTTTCAAGCAGCACCGCGACTTCAAGGAAAAGCTTGAGGACGACCCCCGCGAGCGCTTCAGGAAGAAAGAAGACCGCAAAGACTTCAAACGGCGTGACCACAAGGACGAGCGACGCGACTTCAAGCGCGACAATCGCAAGGATGACCGACGTGATTTCAAACGAGGCGGCAATTCAAAAAGAGAAAAACGTTAGAACGCTATAACGGCATAACGACCATTAAAAGATTTCCAATGAAAACCAAAATCCTTTTGCTCCTTATGTGCATACAGACAGGTTCACTTATGGCACAGAAGCTCTTCACGCTCGAAGAGCTGAACTTCGGAGGGAAGAACTATAATATTTCTGTTCCGCAACGATGGGACTACAGTTGGCACGAGGGGAAACTCATCTTCAAGGATGACGGCAAGACTTTCGAGGTGAATCCTGCAAACGGCAAGATGGTTGAAGCCAATGACACCGACCTTGGGGCAAAGAAGCGCACCAAGCATGAAGGCGAATTGGAATACTGCAAAGCTTCCGAAGCCGTTGCATTCTCAAAGGGTGACAATCTTTGGGTTGCAACAGCCGACGGCACAGAGCACCAACTGTCCTTCGACGGTTCGCGTGAAATCGTCTATGGCAAGAGCGTTCATCGCGACGAGTTCGGCATCTACAAGGGCACTTTCTGGAGCGACGACGGGCAGCAACTGGCTTTCTACCGTATGGACCAAAGCATGGTGGCCGACTATCCGCAGGTCAACACCTTCGAGCGCGAGGCAACACTTGCACCAGACAAGTACCCGATGGCGGGTATGACCTCGCACAAAGTCACCGTCGGCATCTTCTCGTTGCAGACAGGCAAGACCGTCTGGCTCGACCTCAGCGACCCTACCGACCGTTACTTCACCAACATTGCCTGGGCACCCGACGGAAAGACGCTCTACCTCTATGAACTCAACCGCGACCAGAACCATACCAAGCTCGACGCCTACGACACCGCCACTGGCCGAAAGCTGAGGACACTTCGCGAAGAAAGCTCTGACAAATACGTCGAACCGCGCCACCCCATCACCTTCCTGCCGTGGGACAGCTCGAAGTTCATTTATTGGAGTTGGAAGGACGGCTACACACATCTCTACCTCATGGACACCGAAGGCCGCGAGCTTGGTCAACTGACCAGCGGCCCGTGGGAAGTGAAGGAACTCGTCGGCTTCTGCACGGCCACGAAGAGCGCCATCCTCATCACCAAGGAAGCAGGCGACTTGCAACGAAACATCTACAGCCTCAACATCAAGACAAAGAAGCGCACACTACTCGACAACGGACGCGGCTGCCACTCCGCAAAGCTCTCTGCCGACGGGCGTTACCTCATCGACACTTGGCAGGAACCTACCGTGCCAAGAGCCTGTGCTGTGACAGATACCAAGACAGGCAAGCAGACCCTGCTCCAAACGGCAAAAGACCCGTGGAAAGACTGGTATCAGCCTATCTTTGAACAAGGAACCATCCTTGCTGCAGATGGCGAAACAACGCTCTATTGGCGTATGGTGAAACCGATGGACTTCGACCCCAGCAAGAAATATCCAACTGTCATCTATGTCTATGGCGGCCCGCACGCACATAATGTTGAGGCATCATGGCACTGGGGATCAAGGAGTTGGGAAACGTATATGGCTCAGAAGGGCTACATCCTCTTCATCCTCGACAACAGGGGAAGCGAAGACCGCGGACGCGATTTCGAGCAAGTCACGTTCCGCCGCCTCGGACAGGAAGAGATGAAGGACCAGATGCAGGGTGTGGAGTTCCTCAAGACCCTTCCCTATATTGATGCAGACCGCTTGGGCGTTCACGGCTGGAGCTACGGCGGCTTTATGACCACATCGCTGATGACAACCTATCCCGATGTGTTCAAAGTGGGTGTGGCAGGCGGTCCCGTTATCGACTGGAAGTGGTACGAGGTGATGTATGGCGAGCGCTATATGGACACGCCCGAGCAGAACCCCGAAGGCTACGAACTGACGAGTTGCATCCCCAAGGCAAAGAACCTGAAAGGTAAGCTGCAAATCATCATCGGTATGAACGACCCTGTATGTGTGCCGCAACACTCCCTGCAGTTCCTCAACGCCTGTGCCGAAGCCAGCACTCAGCCCGACTTCTTCGCCTATCCTGGCGAAGGGCACAATATGGCTGGGCACAAGAGTGTCCACCTACATGAAAGGATTACGAAATACTTCGAGGATTACCTGAAATAACACACACTTACATACCCATGAAAACACACGACACAGACAGGCGCTTTTTGATGCTTCTCCTCTGCTTCCTGCTTCCCTTGCAAGGCCTGTATGCAGACAATAGCGATAAGGCGCTGACAGGAACGCTGATGGGTTCGGACGAGAACGGGCGCTCCTGGGTCGGCTTGGACTTGGGAAGGCCATACGTCATAGAGCGTGTGGGATGGTGTCCGCAGGAAGATGCCTCGGAACAAGGCAGTGTTGTACTTGGCTTGTTCGAGGGTTCCAATCGAGAGGACTTTATGGATGCCATTCCGCTCTATATGATTAAGGAAGAAGGAACAAAGGGCGTGTTCTCGTATGCCGATGTGCGGGTGTCGAGAGGCTTCCGTTATGTCCGTTGGTGCGCACCCGCCGACACACAAAGCAGCATCGCCGAGGTGGAGTTCTACGGCTTTGCAGGCGAGGGCAACGACAGCCGCTTCTATCAGCTGACCAATCTTCCCACGCTCTCCTACCATACTTATAGCGGACTGGAGCCATACGACAAGACGCACGAACTCGAGTCGGAGATGTGCATCATCTACGACGGCGGGACACGCCTGCAGGAGTACCCCATCCTGGCTCGTGAACGCGGAAACGGCTCACGTTACGAACTCTTCAAGAAACGTCCCTACCGCATCAAGTTCAACGATGGGAAGTCGCACTATATGCTCAAAGGCTCTCCGCTTCAAAGCTCAGCCAAGGCGAGGAAGTGGACGCTCATTCCCAACTGGCGCGACAAGAGCCTGATGCGCAACAATGTAGCCTTCGAGATGAGCCGACGGCTGGGGCTTGCCTATACACCGTGGATTCAAAATGTTGATGTTATCGTGAACGGCGAGTACAAGGGTAACTACCAGCTTTGCGACCAAGTCACCGTTGACCCTCATCGCGTGGATATCACCGATATGGAGTCTTGGGATGTGGATGAGACAAGCATCACAGGCGGCTACCTTCTGGAGATAACAAGCCCTGGCGGAGAGACTTACCACTTCAGTTCAAGCTGGGGCGGCATTCCAGTTGATGTCAAGTCGCCCGACGCCGATGATATCGCCGCCGAACAATTCTCCTATATCCGTGACGCCTTCGACGAAATGGAGGCCAAGCTCTGGGCCGACAATTACCAACATCCCGAGAAGGGCTATCGCAGCAGGCTCGACCTTGAGAGCTTCCTGCGCTATTTCCTTGTGGGAGAGTTTGCGGGGAACAACGATGCTATGTGGAGCATCTACCTTTATAAGGAACGCGACGATGACCTCTTCCGTTTCGGCCCTGTATGGGACTTCGACCTCAGCATGGACAACGACCAGCGCACATACCCTGCCAACGGGAAACCCGACTGGCTCTTCAACTACGGCTCGGCAGTCAACGGCATTCGGGATTTCGTGAGGCGCATCCTCTCCGACCCCCACGCTACAGAGCGGCTTTCCAACATCTGGAGCGAAAGGCGGGAGAGCGGCGCGTTCAGCGTGGACAGCCTCTGGGCTTTCGTCGATAGTCTGGGATGTGTGCTCGACCAGTCGCAGGAGCTGAACTTCACCCGCTGGGACAACCTCGGCGAACTGCTCACCCTCCAGCAATTTGCCCCCGGCACCTACCAAGGCGAGCTTGATATTGTCAAGAACTATCTACAAGAGCGCATCCGATGGATAGACAAAAAGCTCGGTTACAAGGACTATGACGATGATGAGGTGGACCCGTCGGACACGCTTTTCGTCATCAGTTCGCCTCAAGACCTGTTGGCGTTTCAGCGAGCCGTCAATTATCAGGGACTTACGAGCCTCAACGGACGACTTGATGCAGACCTGGACCTCAGCTCGGTATCTAACCAGTTCGAACCCATCGGCATGGGCGGCAATCCCTACATCGGATGCTTCGACGGTCAGGGACACACCATCACAGGCCTGAACCTCAGGCTGAGCAGCAACTATGTGGGCCTCTTCGGTATCGTCGGCGGCGGAGCCATCATCAAGAACTTCGTGCTCGATTCCACCTGTTCCATCTCCGGCAATGCCTTTGTGGGCATCATCGGCGGCTCCAACGGAAGTGGAACGGTCACAATGGAATGCTTGGGCAACGAAGGTTCCGTAACCGCTGCCGCACAGAACGCCGGCGGCATCTTCGGCTGCAATATGGCCGCAGCTGCCACCCCCATCTTCCGCAACTGCTATGTGACGGGGCCTGTGAAGGGAGGCAGGGAGAGCGGTCAGATTACAGGCTATGCGGCTCACGGACAAGCCTACAACTGCTACGCCGTCGGCACCATCGAGGGCTTCTATTACGCAGATATGAGCGACGCTATGCTGCGGGGCAGGCCACAGTCCACGAACTGCTATTCCACCTGTCCCGACAAGAACGCCACGGTTGTAGATGAAGAGCAGGTTTCGAGCGGAGAACTCTGCTACCTGCTTAGCCAGTACGACGACCCGCTCCACCCCGTTTGGCACCAGACTCTTGGCGAAGACCCGCACCCCGTTCTCGACAACACCCATGCCCTCGTGCTGCTTAGCGACGACGGAGGCTACTACAACGAGGACGACCCCAACCCCGTCCGTCCCTACTGGGCAAACAGAGCAGAAGAGCCGGAGCATTACACTCTTGTGGGCACACGCGCAAAGCAGTTGCAGCGAGGCATCCACATCATCCGCACGACAGACGGCACCAGCTGCAAAGTGCTAATCAAGTGAGACCTTCATCTATTGTAAACACACCACGGTGCGATTGCAAACGTAACACGCTGCGATTGCAAACGTAACACGCTGCGATTGCAAACGTAACACGTTAAGTTGGCCAACGACCTTAAGGTCTTTAAGGTCCTTAGGGACTTTAGAAAACTCGCGCCCGAAATCAAAAACACTCTACACTCTACACCAACGGCTGTAAAGCGTTGATTCCCAATGAGTAGCGAGGTGTAGAGCCTCTACACCACTCTACACCCACTCTTCACCCACATATTCCACTGAATATCAACAAATTGGAAGCTCTGGTGTAGAGTGTAGAGGCATTTGGGAAGAGCCGAAGGACACACTCACCATCCACATCATCAACCCCATCATCTTCGCCGAAGCTTCTCCAGAGGACATCAGCGTCACCTATCACGTTACGGACATCAACGACAAGACTTGCGAGGTTTATTCCGACTACAACGAGATGATGCCGGAACCCGATCCAGAGCTTAACGAGACATTCGTCACGCCTGCCGTTGACATCTCGGCCACAGGCTTGCTCACCATTCCGGCACGTGCCAACGGTTATTGGGTGACAAACATCAGGGAACGCGCCTTCCAGAAGTGCAGCGGACTGACGGAGATTGAGTTCTCAGAAGGCATTGCCACCATTGGCGACTTTGCCTGCTACCGCCGCCTCAGCAGCTTGCAGAGAGTGACTTTGCCCTCCACCATCGAGGAGCTTGGTATGTACTGCTTTGCCGGAAGCTACAGCGACTATTCCGGTCCAACGGGTGCTCACAGCAACCTGCGTGAGGTGAACATCAAGTCCTTCACACCTCCCACAGGTTTGAACGGCAACCTCATCGACTGGAGCAGTGCCTTCGATTGTATCGCAGAGGATGCTGTGCTTTATGTACCGACAGGTGCTTTGGAGGCTTACAACACAACACCTTGGACGGAGTGGTTCTCCCGCATTGAGGAGAAGGCATTCTTCGAAGACCAGGACGGCCTTAAAGACCTTAGGGACTCTAACCTGAATAATTCATAGAGACTTTTTCATCTCTGAGTTGATCTTGTTTTTTTTATAGCAGTAACCTCATATGATAGTTCTGCACTGAATTACGATGTGTAATTGTAAGATTTTCCGTATTCATCATAGCATTCCCGC
>JAEEGL015928202.1_pt1 | contig 16158 bp, 9 predicted proteins | sample 9134231 | NCBI WGS metagenome assembly JAEEGL01 (sample SAMN16246548, study PRJNA631951) | gut metagenome | biome: gut microbiome; feature: rumen; material: fiber-attached | host: Bos | place: Iran: Karaj | collected 2018-10
CTGGTCTCCGGTCTGGTCTATGTCCTGAGCAATGGATTTGCCAAGACAGCAAAGCTGCTGGCCCACGCCTCCAAAGCCCTGAACCATCGCCAGATTCTGCTGGTTCTGGCCCTGCAAATTCGCGATGGTCTGCTGATACTGACCACCCTGAATGGCAAAGCCCGTGTCAGCAACCTGCCTCTGCGTCTGGCCAGAAGCCTGCATGGTGGCAATGGCATTCTGCTGTGCCTGATTGCTCAGGTTCTGGATGCCATTCTGAAGGGCAACGTCAGCGCCGACCTGACCGGCACCTCTGTTGCCGTATCCCCAGCCACCAAAACCGCCGTTGCCAAACATGGAGCCGATGAAGCCACCGACTCCGGCACCCCAAGCGTTACCACCCCATCCGTTCTCGTTCTTGCCAGTCTCAACGATTGTGGGCATGTCTGCCACGATAAGTCTCCTTATCGGTTATATTGTTAATGAACAGCGCGGGAATAATCCGCGCTGATGAAATATCTATTCGTTGCCTTCGCCTTCCTGCTCTTCTTCCGGCGGGGTGTCTCTCGCCGTGACGAGCGCAGCTATGGCGTCGGCATCGGCCTGCGTCAAATAGCCTTTCGTCACCCATGCCGAAGCAACCGTGTTGATATCAGTTCCGGCCTCATTCCGCTCCACCGCAACCTCAAGGCCGTGGACGATGAGCGTCTTGGGCTCCATTGCCAAGACCATCGCAAGGTTGTTGTAGAACCTCGCCAGATTTTGCGTTGTCACGCCGCTCATTACTCGCCTCCTTCGCCAGATTCTTCAGGCTCCGGCTCTGACGGCTCGGATGATTCAGACGGGGGCCAGAAGATAAGGTCTATCTCCTCGCTGCTTGCGCCGTTCTCCAGCGTGACGACCCTTTCCATGACGGCCTCCGTGCCGGATTCCTCTTCCAGCGATGTCACCCGCTCTGCGAGGTCTTCACAGGGGTCTTCCCATGTGCCGTCGTGCTTCAAGAAACGCCTGTCCTCTGCGCCCTCCTCAAGCTCAACCTCCTCCGGCGCAGGGACAAGGCCCACGATCTCGCCGTCGAACGTCTGTACTTCCAGTACAGGATTGGCCCACGTTCCGTCTGACCGCAGAAACAAGGCTTCGTCTCCGGCATCGGCAGGAGGCACAAGTCCGGCAACGCCATTCTCTTCGGATGTTGCTCCAAAGTAAAGGGGAACGGAACGGGTGCCATCTGTTTCCACAATAGTGGTGCCGTCTATCGGCACCACAACTTCAGCTTGTACTGCCTCCAAGTCTATCCGCAGGCTGGACATGGCTTCCACAAGCTCAGACAAACTTTCCGCGACTGCATCTAGCTGTTCCGGCGTAACGCGATCCACCCAAACGCCGTCTGCTGATAGCACCCTGCCGGAATCTTCTTCAGTTGCTTCCGGCAGAACGTCAGAGAAGTCTACGCTGACAACACCTGTGTTGTCGTCCACGGCGAGGCCGTTGCCAAGGGAGCTTATGGACATCTGCTCCAGCCAGTCTGTCCAGTTGGTGCCATCACTCCATCTGATAAAAGCACGGCAAACTTCTGAAGAACCCGTCCACAGGCACTGGACGAGAGAGCCTTCCGCATAGGCCGAGGATACGCGGAGAATGCCAGATGTCACACCTGTTGGCAGTCCCGTGGCTTCTACACCACCAACGGCATACCAGCCGTCTAGGACAATGTCGCCTAAATCTATATGTGCTTCCTGAGTGCTTGTTTTGATGGCAGTGCGCCCGATTTGTCCTCTGCCGGACGCCAAGTCCGTCTTGTCCTCGTTTATGGCGATGTCTACAGCAGTAAGATCGCCTTCGAGGTACTCAATGGTTGTGTCATCCACCAGAGACACGCCGGAGTTTTCAGCAGTTGCCTGCTCCAGCGTGGTTAATCTGTTGGACAGGCTGGTCGATGTATTCTGCAATCCGGACACAGTGGTTTGCAAAGAGGACAGAGAGGCTGCGGCCGCAGCCGCAGAAGAAGCGGCATTGTTGGCGCTCGTCGCTGCTGCTTCAGCAGAGTTCTCCGCATTTTCCGCTGTTGTTATTGCAGAGGAGATTTGTGTCTGAAACGTACCAACACGGGCATTGACTTCGTTGACTTCGCCTCGTGCCGTGGTGGCAGAAGCTTGTGCAGAGCTTGCCGCGTTCCGTGCAGATTCAATAAGCGCCCTAACTTCATTGGACTCGACCTTGGCGTCTGCCATGATCTGCCGGAAGAGATCGTTAAGATCTCTATATCTGGTTTCGTTTTCTTTCAGCGACAGGTTGCCAAGTTTGACGTTTTGACTTGCCGCCGTTTTGTACGAAGTGCTTACGTTGCTCATTTGCCTATTCTCCGTTCGGTTAGGCTACTCAGCGGGAACAGACTCCTCCTGCGGTTCAGTAGGAGCTTCTTCTACAGGAGCCTGTGCAGAAATTTTCTGCTCGGTGATTTGCTGGTTCAGCTTGTCGAACAGCGGGGCGACCGTCTTGTACGGCATTTCCATGAGAGCACGGGCGACCACGCCGAGTTCTTCTTCAGTGACAGTGATGGTGTATTCCATGATGTCCTCCGTGAGATGCTAGGCTAGTCGAAGTAGCCTTCCTGAGTGTATGTTATTTTAATATTGCTTTGAGAAAAACCGTGAGATGTCTGAAAATTAAATGTTACAGATGTACTAGTTGCTTTTGCAGTTGCGGTTAGATTTCCTGTTCCACCATACCAATATCTTCCACTGCTATCTTTATCTCCACCAGACATTGTTGCTCCTGTTGCTTTTATTCCAAAGCCATCACCATCGCCTCCTGAAGAATATGATTGAGTCCAACTTATTTTTATAGTGCCTCCATTCTTTACATTGCTACACTTTCCTTCTGTATTATTAGAGGCTCCAAATGCAGGTGCATTAACATTTACCGTCACACTTTTGCTAGTTAGTAAGCACTTATGCCACGCATCGCCTGTCTTTATGTAGACTTGGCGGCAGGTATGCCAAGTGCCGGACACGTTGACATGGACGGAAGCGCAGGTATGCCACGCATCGCCAGTTTTGATATGGATAGACATGCCAGCACCTCCCCCATTAGCTGTACTTGAACCATACCGCGCCGTTGGAACCGCCGGAGGGGTTGTTTTTAGAGAACGTCACTGAACGGTTCACCTGCGCTCCAGCCGCGATGCCGTCCAGCTTCTTCTTGTCGGCGGCGGACATAAGTCCTTGGGCGCTCTGGGTTGCAGCGGAATAGGTCGTATTCGTATCCTGCGTTGTGATGGTGCCTGTAGCGCCAGTAGACCTCGTATAGGTAATTGTCTTGCCGGATACGGACAAGCCAGTAATGAAGTTCGCACAGAATGCTGTCGTGGCGATCTTTGTTGAATTGTCCTTTGCGGCGGGAGTGGGGGCGTATGTGTAGCCGTTGCCGGATTTATCTACATGACATTCAATGGCACAACTTGCGGTGTCTTCAGCAGCAAGAGCCTTATAAGCATAAATACCTACGCAAGTTGATTTGTCAGTATTATATGTACACTGCAACAACCCCAAGCGGTTTTTATAGCTTGAATATGTTTTGCCATAGAAATCTATGCCATTATAGCGGACTGCGCTTGGGGCCGTTCCTTTAGTTGCTCCAGTATCCATGATGCTGATGGCGTAGTTTTGTCCATTTGCTTCAAGACGTATGCCGCCTCCAGCGGAGGCGTTGGCTCTGGTCATCTTGAGCTGGCCCGTCATCGTTCCTCCTGCCAGCTTCAGATATGTATTCTTAATTACGTTGCCGTCGCCATCCTGCGTGGCTTTTGTTGCAGTCGCCGCATTTCCCGTGCAGGAGCCGGACGAGCCGGAGCAGTTGCCAGTCAATGCTCCAACGAAGCTTGTAGACGTAACCTTCGCCAATCCAGACAGTTCAGCAGAGGCATTTAGCGTGATCGTCTTCCTGTTGGCGTAGGTGTTGGCATTGGGATGGAAGACGATGTCGCCATCGGCGATGATGTAAACCTTTTCTCCTGTATTCCCTGCGAGTTCCGAGAGGAGACTGTTCTTTCCTTCGCCAGCACCAACAATAGCATTGCCGGAAGCGCCAAACATGGCATTGATGCCGTATTCGCTGTTGGATGAAATACCTTGTAGAACGGTGTCCGTTCTTTCGGTAGTTGCTCCTTCCGTTGTGTCTAGCACGGTCATCTGGAGGACGTTCTTGTTCAGTACGACCTTGCCGGAAAACTTCTTGTCGCCGCCGATTGTCTGGGCTGTGGACAGGTCGACGAAGTTCTTGGTGCCGGAGCCAGTGCCGCCTCGCTCAATGGCGAGAATGCCTGCGGTGATGTTGGCAGCGTTGTTCGTGCCAAGATTCGTTCTGGCACCCGCTTCATCGGAAGCACCTGTACCGCCGTTGGCAACGGGGACAATATAGTTTGATGCAACGCTAGAAGCTGTTGTCGCAGTGTTGGCGTTGCCAAGGATGTCACCAGCCAGCCTGCCGTTTGCATCCCTGACGGGGATAGTATCAGCCGTTGCGGAAGAGGTGGCGTGCTTGCCGTCCAACGTGTCCACATCATGCATCAGCTTACCGATACTAGTCCATGCAGTACCAGTATACTTCTGAAACTGGACGCCACCGGAGACGCTGTACAAACGCTTGGCATCTGTAGGAACGTCTTCTGTATTGGAATCCGTCATTTTGAATAGAGCAATCAGCAAAGCCTTGATTTCAGGCACATCATCAGAAATTTTATTGATGAGCGCCGGATTGTTCCATGAAGCAGACATCTCAAATCTCCTTGCATTGTTGCAAATGCTACACACCAAAAGCAGACCAGTCAACGTCTGCCGTTACCCTGTTCCCGTTGACGTCCAACACAAATACCCTGAACCCAGCAGGCTGCAAAACATCCTCAAACACGGTGTACGCTACATATTCCGGATGGTTAACGACATTCGGCTTTGGAAGCGACTCCACGTCTGCAAAATCTACGTTAAAAGGAACCCAAGTACCCTTCTCCATCGGAGTATCTACGTCATTTTCGTAGTCGTCCCCATTTGCCTTGTAAAGAACGCCGTCTATGGTTGTGTCCACAGCATAGGACGTAATGTGTCCAAAGTCTGACTTTCTCTTCACGTCCAAGCGGTAGTTGATGTTCGAGATGGAAGCCACGCCTCCAGTGAGCGTGATCGTATACCGCACATATCTAAACTCGCCTGCGTGAACCATAAAGGCATCTTCTGACATCGTTTGCCAAACTGTACCGTCCTGCGATGTTTGAATCATGCAGGCGAAAGACGGTTCTCCGGCAAGCGTAACGCTATCTATGGTGACGTTAATCGTAGTCGATGGGATGAAAACATTCTCATGGCCTGTAACATCGACAACCTCAACGTAAACGGCTTCTATTCCTGCGGGATCTAGCCAGTGTTCCCAAGCCCAGCCAATCTTGTTCTGCCACGTGATGTTCTCTGCAACGGCGCCCTTTTCAAGTGCCATTGCAGCAAGATTTTCATTCCACGTTGCATCGTCAAACGGGCCAATCATGTGGCCTTCGCCATCCAAAACAAACCTCGTCTTCGTTCCATTGAACAGGCTGTCATAGTTATGGTAGAGGATGAAGTCCGGCGGCTGGGAAACTTGCATGGCGATCACAGTTCTTGTTCCTCTGTTGCCTGCCGCGTCCACGGGGGTAATGCCGTATCTGTAGAGCCCTGCGGCGGACTCAAAGGACGATGCAAACAAAGCATCGATTCGACCTATCTCCATTGCAAACTCTTCCGTCGTGCCATTAACTTCGTACCTTTCGATTTCCTCGAACAGATAGTAGGCGATGGGGAAGTAAATCTTGTCCGGCACCGTCCAGTAGAGCATAATGTTGTTGTCAATGCACACGCAGTTCTGGAAAGCGACCTTGCCGGGAGGCGCGACGTCTATAGAAGCTTCTGCCCAGTATATAGGCAGGCCGGTTTGTTCATCTTGTTCTTCACTTAAATTGCCAGCGGAATCTATGGCTCGTATTTGAACGTGGTGCGTACCAACAGGCAAAGCAGGAACGACTTTTTGAGAATCCGCAAGCCTGCCAGTGGAGTCAGTCAAAATAGTTAGATGGTCTACGTCCATCCTGCCATGATCCCAGTAGCAGGTGGAAGCTACGCCATCTTCATTATCGTCATAGCTCCACCAGTGCTGGACATCCCATGCCACGATGGGGAGAGTGTTCTCTCCCCCGCCGGAACCCCAAGACACGGAGAGGCCGTCGCCAGTGAGCGCAATGTCCTTGACAACTGGAAGGGCAGGCGGGTTGATTGTGATACCAACCCTTCTGCCCATCGGCCCCCAGTTGCCTGCGATGTCCTTGGCTCTCACGCCGTATTCGTAGGCTCCGGCAACGCCAGCAGGGAAGCGGAAGAACGTGGTCTTGGCAATGCCCAGAGACACGCCAGCGGTGTTGTAGATCTGATAATAGTCTATAGGCCACGAGGAGTCCGGCACCTTCCATTCGAGCAGGATGTCCGAGCCGTCGATCTTAACCGACAAAGTGGGGAGTATTTCTGGATGCTCAGGGTCGGGACTGCCGTGAATGGCGGCGACGCCTGTGACGGTGAAGTAGGCGACGCCCTGCTCCGGCGACCAAAGTCCAGCAACGTCTAAAGCCTGAACGTAAAATTCATAAGGATCTTCGGCTGCGGCACGGGGCTTCATCGGATGGGAGGTGCCGTCTATTTCATAGGTTGTGTCGAAGCTCTTGTCATAAACAATGTATTTCTTGATATTAAAGGCAGTCTTGCAGTCCTGCCACTTCAGATAAAGGCCGTCCGTTCGCTTCTCCACGGAAATTACAGGAATTTCCGGCGGAATAACAAGGAACGAGCCGGAACCTTCTCCACTTTCAAGCCCCCACTTGTCTACGGCCTTTACAACAGCATAGACATAGAACCGGTTGTCGCCGTTATCGTCGTGAACGGTGGAGATGTCCAAATTGTAGAACAGGCTGTTTGAAGACGTCCTCTTTTTTGGAGTCATTGTATTAAAGCTGGCTACAAGATCGCTGGAAACGTATATGGCAACAATGTATCTGCTGATGTTTGTAACTGTTTGGCAGTTCTGCCATGTAAAAGAAACCATGCCGAGTTCAGAACCGGAGGCGGTGATCACTGGCGTTGCCGGAGGTACTAGAGCTACAGCCCTTTCAGCGCACCAGTCGCCCCAATTCAAAAAATAGTCCCGCGCACGGCCTTTGACTTTGAGTGCGGAAATTGGAACCTTCGGCGCAATAACAGCACGAAGGGTAGTGGAAGTTGCCTTCTTCGTCTTGGTCTCGCCATCTTGTATCCAAGATATCTCCCATTCATACTGCGTCACGGGCCATGTGGCATAGGCATCGCTGTAAGTAACAACCACACCTTCGTTTTCAAGCTGGGCCAAAGCTATAACAGGCTTTTTGGGAGGATTGATAGTTATGCTTGCAGAAGCAAACTTGGTGCTGACGTGATTCGTTGTGTCGATTGCATACACGTTGTAGGTCAGCTTTCCGGTTTGATTCTTCGGGGAGTAGACATACTCCGTCTGCTTGCCGGACGTCTGGCCTGTGGTGCTTCCAGTGATCTTGTAGCGCCGGAGATCTATGACGTTTACTTCGTCCCAGTAAATTCTGATGCCCTGCGGATAGTAGGTGGCCGCGTAGGCTTTGTCTGGAGCCGGAGGCGGGGCAACAAGACCTGTGACCTTGTGCGTGATTATTCCGCTCCAAGGAGAATACCGTCCAGTCGTGGGGTCTGAAATTCTGATCTTAACGTAGTAGCTCTGTCCCTCTGTAACATTCTGCGCCACAACGTAGGTCTCGTTAATCGTAGTAGAACCAGTTCTGACTGCATTGGTGGACACGTTGGTAACGTTTATGTGAACCATCCAGCCGGACGTGTTTTCCTTCGTAGGAGACAGCTTAAACGTAGCGCCGATGCAAATGGACACGCCGCCGGAGGCCGTAAGCGTTGCCACGCGCTCGTCAGAGACAACGCTGGTGATGGACGGTGCAGGTATTTCGTCTGCACCTTTCACCATGTCCAGAACAACTGGAGCTTCATAAGCCGGAATCTTGCTGTTTGCAGCCTTCATGATCTCCGCAGTCTTGTACGGAATCAGAGTAAGCTGTGCCGACATGTTTTCGCCGGGAGTTACAGAAGAAACAAGGTACTCCTCATACTGACTGCCGAGCAGGGAAACGGAGATCAAATCACCGAATGCAGGGGCATTTTTCACACTGCCGGGATTTGCAAAATACAGAATGGAGTTTTCCTCCCCGTATTGAGGAGTGATTTCTATCACATCAACAACGGCACCCTTGCTTGTCACACGCCTAACGGCAATGCCGTAGCGAGCAGGCTTCGGAGACGTGTAGTAAACGGTATCGTCTATTTCTATGCCGACCAGCTTGGCTCCAGACGGAACGGACTCGGACGGGCCAAAAAGCTCTATGGTGGTGTCCTTGTCTATATATTTGATGTTATCTTCATAGATAAACGCATTCCCAGCGGAGTCCACCTTGTCAGACACGGCGTATGCTTTCCGCATTACCCTTGCAGTGCCAAAGGTATTCATCAGCACATCGGAAGCAATGCCAACCAAATCACCTCTGTGAACCGCAAGCCATTCCCAGTCTGTGTTAATGGTGACCGTCATCTGGCGATGGAGCATCTGAGCAAGGTGATACCTAGCAAGCTTATACATGCGGTTCCAGTTGGTCACACCCTCGAATGCCCATTCTATAACGTCGTTCGCCTTCTTTTTCCCGCCGGAGCCGTCCTTGTTGAAGCCATCGTTGTATACGAATCCTTCCTTCTGCTGCCAGCCGTCAGTCTCGTCAATAAACTTGACACGCAGGGCATCAGGAAGCCTCGCAAATCCGCGCTGTATGGACATGCCCCAGCTATTGCGTGGCGTGAAAAGCTGACGAATCGACTTGTCAGGGCTGTCTATAATCGCTCCCCAAAGGCCGTCCACATCCGTCGTTGGGCCAGCCATTGCCGGAGATAGAACTTGAATAAGTCTTGCCCACAGATTCTCCTCGGAGTCGGCAATGAAATCGAAGCGGTAGTCGTTCTTCTTGCACCAGTTCCACAGCTTGACAATAGCATCGTTGTCTAGACGACTAGCAGGGAAAGGCTTGATCAAGCTATGCTTGGAGGTGAGCAAATAGCGCATGATGGACGCAGGATTGGACGTAGTGCGCCACGTCCCCCAGTGACCTGGAATTGTCACTGTTTTTACGACCACCTGAACAGGAACCCCATCCTTCATGACAACATTCCCATTCTTGTCCAGCTTATGAGCGTACATGTTTTGCCTGTGGGGTGGCGTCCAGTCGGGAATCTTAGACCAGCACAGGCCGGAGAAGTCAGAGACGTAGCCGGAAAGCTGTTCAGATGCACGGATGCGAAGCTCGGAAACACAGATAGGTACTGGCGTCTCAAACGCAGGCTTGTCTATGATTGCCCGCATGGTCATCCACTGGCACTCATCTATAATATAGGAATCGTTTGTGTCCTTGGTAAGTCTTCTAATTTTAACATCGTAACTCTTCAGTGTCAATCCGCTTTGAATGTAATTGCGAACAACCTGCTTCTGAACGGCGGCGCGTATGGTAGCCTTGCCGGAGGCGTTGACGGCACAAGAACCAGACTTCACCGTGGCCTGCCAGCCATTTCTATAGCTCCCACCGTAGTTGTGATACCCCCACTCGTCGCTGACCCAGTTGTCATACCAAGAATATGCCGGCCCCCACGTCACCCCGCCGCCGGACACGCCGGAAGCCTTCGTGGGGTAGAGCTTTGCCACGCCTGCACCTTTGACCACCTGCCCTTTGGAGTTGACGCCGATAACGATGGGTGAGTCAATGGTCAGAGTTTGCGCCTTGCCGCCAACGGCCGCCGTATAGTAGTCGTAGCTCCCGCCCCATTCGTCGTAGCGGTATGTGTACCCGCTACCGATCTTGCCCCCGCCGACGCTGTAGACCTTGTTGTTTTTCTTGAACACACCCGGCTGCACCGTCACCTTGATCTTATCGCCGGACGGCTCGACTGACACACCCCCGCCGTAGAAGTAGTTGAAGTCCGAATTGGTGCGCGGGAAGATCTGGATACCGCCGGAGACCGTCTGCCCCCTCGACACTGCAGACAACTTTCCGTCCTTGTAGAAGACGGAGACAAGATTGTTGATGTCGCTTTGGCTCCACGTCAGCTTTGTCTCGCTGAACTTCATATCAGCCTTGACTGCGAAGTTTTTCCACGAGCCACCGGACGTAGGCTTGTACTGAATTTCTATATCAACAGACCTGCTTTCCTTATCGCCGTTGTTCTTGTTGATCTTAGTCAAGCCACCGGGAAATGCAATATCTATAGAAATCTCATTAGCTTCGCCAACAGTTCTAACAACCCAGCCATCTTCCTTTTTCAGCGTAGCTCCAACGGACTGCTCTTCATACTGCTTGCCGAAATACTTGAGACCTTTGCCTGTAGTGCTCTGAATAAAATGGTGCGTGACGTCGGCAAACTTGGATAGGGCAGTATCTCCAATCTTAAAATCGGACACTTCTATATCACAGTGACCCCAAACTACAAGCATGTTAAAATACTGGTCGTTTCCGTGCCAGCTTGTCCACGACTTTGCCCCCAGAGGAGGCGTCTGGCGATGCCTGCCAAGCACCAGCGGAACATAGCCATCTACGTTGTGGGCATTCTTGCCACCGCTGATGGAGTACGTCTGAGAATTCTTCTCTGCACTGTCGTTGCCTAAACCGCCGAGAGACGGAGGCTTGGCAGGAAACAAGGCATTGATGGCCATCAACGCACCAGCCGCAACTAGGCCAATGCCAGCGACGGCCATGCTCGTCTGCATTGCCGTCCATCCTGCGGCCGCAGCATAGCCACCAGCACCGCCGATGTAGAAAGTGGCGATCGTTGCAACTGCCACAACCAAAATGGAAAGCACAGTCGCAATGGGGTTCTTGCCACCGCCACCGCCACCGCCTCTCACGCCGTGCAGAATTTCAATGCGATCTCCCTTCTGAGGGAAAATAATCTTCCAGTATTTCCTATCCTTCTCCACGCCGTTAAGACGAACTCGTGCATACTTGCTGAGAACAACATATTGAGCCTTGTTGTAGACCTTGTCCTTGTAGGCATTGTCTATGGACTGCTTAACAATGTCGTACAGGGAAATGCCCTCCGGCGCGGCGAAGAAGCTGGGACGGGATGTGTCCCATCTCCGTCCCATTACTTCTATAAGTTCGCCTTTCTTTTCCATCTTACGCTCCCGCAGGTCTGAGGATTCTAGACAACCGTTTCTGCCATTTACTGATATTATACCTTTCAACAGCCGTGTCCATCCCCTTCAGGACGTGGAGCATGTAGCCGTCTTCTACCCAGAGCCCTGCGTGAAGCTCCAAGGTGCCAAAGCTAAACACTAGCACGTCCAAAGGCTTGCGGGCTTGTTCTGTAACGTCCTCGTTCCAGTCTTGGGCTGTGTACTTGCCAAACAGCCCGCACACGTCTCCGCGCTCGAAAGCACTGGAGTACTCATCGCCCATGTCCGGCATAACAATGCCCCGCTCTTCCTTCCAGACGAGCCTGACAAGACCCCAGCAGTCTAGGCCGGAGAAATCCCTGCCTCCATCCTTGAACGGTATGCCAACGTACTTAGACAGATTCATGTTAAGCCCTCAAGTTCGGGAAGTAGGAAAGCGAGAAGCGAAGCCACGGAGATGGTTCATTGGCGGCTATGTCGCTTTTGATTGTTACTTCCACGGTGTCTGCGTTCCACTGCGCTGTTTCCAGATCTAAATCAGGAAAGGACATGTCCACTACGTCCGGCGAGGCGCTGTTCACAACCTCCACGGTGATCTTTGGGTATTCCTTGTCTACCATCTTCAAGTATGGGGCAACTTCCCTTGTCACGTTGGAGATTGTGAATCTTCCCTCCGGCGTCTGCTCGTCCGTGCTGTTGGGAAGCGTGGCCTGTATAGGAACGTAGATGTACCACTGCTTTCTGGAATAGGTGCCATAAATCGGAGTCGCAGTTTCCTTGTCGATCTTCCACAGCTTTGTTTCGTGCGTGGACAGCCTGATTGGAGTTTTCCATGCAGAATGTCTGATAGTAAGCAGAACAATGTCCGTATTTTCAGATTCCTGCTTGAATATATCCCGCGTTGTGTTTGTAGAAAGCGTCACAGCTACCTCCTACGCTTTGACCTGAGGCCAAATTTCCAGCTCCAAGGAAACTTGCCACATCAGTGAAGTGCTGTAGGGCTGAATGTCAAAAATGCCGTTGCTTCCGGCCTTCAGCCTTGCTCTCACCAGCTTGTTTAGCTCTGGATGGGGCCAGTTGAAGCAAATAGCCCCTTCAGCCAAGCTGTCGTGGACAAAGTTCTCCAAAGTTGTTTTCTGTGCATTGTCCAGAATGTATGTAGCAGAAACAACCTCCGGCTTGAATCTTCCGCGCTTCCTAACCTTATCAGAACCAGTATCCATAGAAGATCTGATTAAGTTGTTAGGCAAAGACCGCTTGTAGCCGTTGAACTGCGGAACCTGCGGAAGCGTTGTCGGCCATCTATAGACTGCCATTGGACTACCTCCTCGTCACCTGCTGGGAAACCCCGCTGAATGTTCTGGCTGCCTTGTTAAGCGCCGTGCCAGTCTTCAACATCTGGCCTGCAGCGGCATCGCCAATCATAACTTCGAGAGACTTGTTGCCTTGGTTGTCCGTCTTGGTTTGCGTGGTTGCCTTTTGTCCAGTGGTGTTGACAATGCTGACATTCACTACGGGAGCCTGTCCCCCAGCACTTCCCCCGTCCTGTGACCTAACGCCAAGACGGCCCTTTCTATCGCGAGCTAGGGGCATAACAGCCTCGCTTCCTGCCTCGCCCATAACCGCCGTACCCCTCGCAAACTTCTTGATTTCCTTCCCATACGTGAATGCCGTGGGAGAGGATACAATCTGATTGGAGTGGCTGGAAATGCCAGTTGCAACGGCACCCTTTGCCCAGAAATCAGGCTGCATCATCAAGCTTTCTTCGGCACCGGCAGTATTGGAACCCATATTGAATGCCAAGCCAATCATCTTCATGACGCTTGCTAGAATCATGGTCTTTATGATCATCTTGGTAAGCTCTGCAAGGATTGCCTTGCCCAGCTCTTCCCAGTTCGCCTTGCCCGTGGTCACCATGTTGTACATGGCATCAGCAATGCCGTCATAGACGGTGGTAGCCAAATCGCCCATCTGCTTTGCCATGTTGGTGTTTTCGGTGATCCAGTCTCTGGTGGCAACCTTGATGCCGTCCAGTGCCTCTCTGGACTTGCGGAGCTTGTCGTCCTCTGCCTTGGCCCTCGCGGCAACTTCATTGTTGCAGAGAGCCAAATAGGCATTGTACCGCTCTTGATAATACTGGTCGAGCAATGCAGAATACTGCTGCTCTCCGCCTGCGGCGATGTTGATGTAGTCTTCCCAGAACTTCAACAGGGACTGAGTATCCTTGGCAATGGAGCCGGAAGTGATCTTGCGCTTCTCGTCTGCGGCCCACTGGGCAATCTGGACAGCCATGTTCGCATCGTTCTGATAAACCTGCTGCAGATACTGGGCTTGAGCATCCACCTTTGCCTTTTCTGCCCACTTTTCATCACCGCCATGCTCCTGCGCCTTCTGCCAGTCTTCGAACTTGGTTCTGGCATTCATGATTTCCTTGGGGCTGGACAAGCCAAGAGCCTTCGCCTTCTCCCAAAGCTGAACCAACTGCTGGAACTGGGGATTGGTCTTGCCAAGGGTCTTTTCGAGCTTCGCAAGCTCCTGCTCGAACTTCATCTGCTGGACTTCCCTGTCCGTCATGGTGAGTCTGGCTAACTCCATGTTGACAGTATTCAAAGCCTTAGCTTGTGCCTTCGCAGCCTTTGCTGCACCATCACCAGCCTTGGAACCCTTCTTCCAAGAGTCGTTTAGTGCATCCTGAATTTCAGTTTCCTTCTTTAATCTGCCAGTATATTCATTGATTGCCTCTGCATCCTTTTTAGCATTTTCTACAGTCTCGTTATATATCTTAGTACGCTCTGCTAAAGCATCCTTAATCTTTTCTTCCGAGAAATTTTGAGATCTAAGATTTTGTTCGTACTCACTTGTAACCTGTGACAAAGACTTAACTTCTGCAACTAGCTGTCCAGTTTTGGAGACGCGGAAGTTTAGATTTTGAGCCTGTTCCGTTGTGAGAACACTGAGAACTTGTTGAGACTGATTCAGTACGTTGCGTCCCGCTTCCTTCTTTAGACCAGCACCCGCAACGGTTTCCATAATTTGCGTATTGATCTTGGAACGCTCTGTTCTGTCAATAACATCAGACATTTGCTTGCCGGACAGAAAATCTCTTTTGGCTGCGGCGGCATCTCTGAACGCGGCTGCAGCCAAAGCACCGGCTTGTGCAGCCGTGCCGAACGCACCAGCAAGTCTAACTAAAGAACCTCTGAGTATTTCTATAGCACGTTCACAAGTTTCTGCTGCGTGCATATTATCTAAAAGCTCCATTGTGAGCTTTGCAGCATTCTGTTCTGATTCTGGCAATGTGTTTGCTAATTGCTGAACCTTATCCCGCATTGTATTTATTTCGAAAGAGGACAGCTTTCCCTGTTCCTGCAAACGAATCATTTCCCAAACAATTTTGCTGACTTTTTCTGCAAAATCCTTATAAGAAGCAGAAGCCCCCTCCATATTGGACTGCTCCCGAATTCTGTGCATAATATCGCCAATCTCTTCTGCAGACTTACGAAGCTTGCTAGTATAGTCATCCAATTCAGACATCTGCTGCAAACGGCTCAGACTAAGAAGTTGTTCTTCCTGCTTCTTTAAGGCATCTGCATACTCTCTTGTGCCTTCTTTTCCCTTTCTATACAAATTAATCAATGTTTCGTGCTTGGTAGCCAGTTCCTCCAAAGCCGTCTTCTGCTGGGAAAGGTGCATATACAAAGCTGTAAATCCCAAGACAGCAATGCCAATCCAACCGCCAAGAGCAGCGAACATGCCTGCAGCAGTAGCCTTCAACGCAGCCATGCTAGTTACGCATCCCGCGATAGTTTTTCCAGTAGTAACAACGCTTGTACCGATTGCTGCCCAAGAAGCTCTGGCAGTCGCTGCAGTCGCCACAGTAGTCGCACCAACTGCAGCCGTAGCGGTCTTGATGCCAAAGAGCGCCGTAATAAGCCTCGGAAGGTATGTATACAGCAGAAGACCAACTACTGGAACCACAATACCAAGATGCTTGGCAAAGAACCTGATGCCTTCAGCAACGCCAAACATAGCGGCCTTGAGACCGTTCAAAATACCAGTGCCTTCAGAGAACTGGATAATCAGGAACTCTATGGCAGACGTGAGGTTCTTGAACGCTGCATACAAACTTTGATTCATGACTTCCTGCATCTTGGAAGCACGTCCCTGCACATTCATAAGGTTTTCATACTTCTGCTTAACAACGTCAATCTGCTGTGCAAGGGTCTGGAATGCCGGAGCGCCACGGTCGCCAAACAGCGCGAAGGTTTCACCAACGGAGAGGTTGGCATTAATCAAGTTCTCCATAACCTTGGTGAGGCCAAGCGTCTTGATGTTGACGTCTGCCATTGTAAGGCCGTGAGCTTCTAGGAGCTTCGTAGCCTTGATCGTCGGGTTGGAAATTTCAGACATAATACGCCGGAGAGCAGTACCAGCCATTGTAGCATCGATGCCGGCATCAGACAAAACGCCGATGTAGGCAGAAGCCTCGCGCATGGAGACGCCCATAGACGCGGCGATTGGGGCAACGTACTTAAACGCATAGCCCATCTCCTGAATATTCATCGTAGACTGCGTAACTGCAGCGGCCATGACGTCGGCAACGTCAGACATCTGGGTAGCATCCAAGCGGAAGCCTCTCAGTGCCTTTGCGGCGATTTCAGATGCCTGTGCAAGCCCAATGTCGCCTGCCTGCGCCAGCGCCAGCACAGAGCTCGTAGCCGTCAAAATTTCGTTCACGTCGAAGCCGGACTGCGCGAGGTACTTCATGCCAGTCGCGGCTTCGCCAGACGTGTAAATAGTCGTAGCGCCAAGCAACTTGGCCTTCTCACGCAAGGCATCGAGCTGAACACCTGCCGCTCTGGAAATGGCCTCCACCTGTGCCATAGC
>JAEEGL013107851.1_pt1 | contig 16157 bp, 14 predicted proteins | sample 9134231 | NCBI WGS metagenome assembly JAEEGL01 (sample SAMN16246548, study PRJNA631951) | gut metagenome | biome: gut microbiome; feature: rumen; material: fiber-attached | host: Bos | place: Iran: Karaj | collected 2018-10
ACCACAAATAAACAATGGGATGTGGTTTGAATTTATTATTGTCGATGAACACAGTAGTTCGCCGCAATATACACAAACACATAATGATCAATTGATATATGGAGGACAAGTCAGAGTTTCTATATCGTCCGCTATAGAATTTATGGGCGCAACATGGTCACAAAATAAACAAAAATGGGATTTTGAATATCGCATGGCAGGGATAAGCCACACTGCTAATGTTTCAAATATAAATGATCGCTTTAGTTATGCCCGCATTCTTATAAAAACAACACAAAACACTTCAAATATAGTATTATGGCCAACACCTAATAATCCTCAGTATATTGGATGTACGCCCAAACCTTCCACAGGTACAGATTACTCGGGCATCGCAACTGCTGTTGTAGGTCTTGCTTTAGGAGTTAACTATTGGGCTTCGTTAATATGGGGTTCCGCTACCGCTATAGTGGAACTTCTGGCTAGTGTTATTAATTCGAGTTCAGACTCATCACAAACAATTGAACGTTCTTGGTCATGGTGGCCATTAATCAGAGATTCCTGTCAATTCCTCTGGTTTGATGTTTTGGTGGAGCCCAATGAGTTAGTTGAATTTTCTTATGACTATACAATTGTCGGGAATCCATTTGAAGTACTCGGCGTCAAAGGGTATAGACAACTTTATGCTGGCAGCCCTGGCAGCAATTTAATTATGAATCCGAGTTTGATGAGTGATGCTGAAAGGGAAAAATGCGGAATAATAACAATCACTCGCGAAGATCTCTTATCAGGAAAAAAGAATAAAGATCTCTCCGAGAGAACTATAAATAGATTACTTGATACTAAAGATAAACTATTTTACTTCAGTAAGGCTTTTAGCGAGCGCGAAGTATCATATTCGGAAATACCAATAACCAACGAGAGTTCGATTCAAGAACTACTGTTAACTGAAATAAACAAGCAGATTAAAAAAAGTGAATTAATAATTGAAGCATTTCGGATGAATGAAAAATACGATAATATCGACTCTAAATCTATCGTTGAAAAGCATTCTACGAGAATGTCCTTATTGCAAGAATTACAAAATAAACTTAATTTAAGTAATAACGACTCAACAGAACTGAGTAAGATACTTGAGAATTACATTTCAATAATGAATCTGGACCCGTCTATGAGATGACCCCTGCATATCGTGAGTCAGATTAGGGGGCTAGTTTCTCGAAGTCGGAATTGAGGGTGAGACTGAAAACTCTCGCCCTCAGGAATCCCATATCAAAAGACATGGAAATAAATCAAGAGTTCCCAGACATCATTCCGCTGACACTATGAATGGAATATGGTGGCACTTGCCTTTACGCCAATGAACATAAGGGGGCTGTCCACGTCTTTCTGCAGTCTGTCGAAATACTTGTAGTTCGCATCAAACATTTGCAAGTTCCAGCGAGGGCGAGACCACCAAGTGGCCTATCTAGCTTAACTTAAAATCCTGTTTCTTAGGATGGACCTATATATGAGAGAAGCTGCACACGTTTTTCAGCATGAAATCATTCGCAATGACTATAATAGAAAAATACAAGAGGACGCTGAAGGTAATCAACGGCAACGACTCCATGGGATGTATGAAAGGACAGGAAAAGCTGCTGACTTACAAATCGGGGAATCGCCCCTGAAGGTTATCAACGGGTGATTTAGAGGGGCCAATGTAGATATTGACGAGCATCCCCGAAGGCTTGAACAGGACGATCAAGACCTTAGTCATACGCATCGGCTACATGACAAATAAGTTGGACTACATACACCTATCCATCATATGCACATATTCAGAGATGGAGCAGATAATGTCAGAGATCGAGGAATACACCATAAACGTCAAGAAGGCCCAGGATAACCTTATAAGAATCGTGATGGGGGACCTCGCCAGTGGACGTCCCGGGCGAGCGCAGCGAGCCCCGGGGCGGGCGCCGACTCGATGAGGATGGCCGGAGTTAAAACTGATATGCAGATCGATGAACTAGAGATGTGCTTTGAGATTACGTTGGTATAGACTGCTCCCGTGTTTGAGCGTATTCCGGTGTAATCGTAGAATTCGAGAGGATCTCCTAACATTGAATGAGAGTACGGCCAACCATTTGGCGGACCGTACTCTTTAATTTTTATAATTAGATAGTTTCTGATTAATTCATCGTTCTTTTATGGTGTATGTGTGCCAATATGTAACATAATGCAACTATCAAAATTAGCAACCCTATGTATGGCATGACAAACAAAGGCGTATATATGCTAATCATGAACTGAGGTTCACACACATTTATTAAGAACAATGAACCGAAGTATGTCATAAGGCCCATAAATGCCCCAATATATGCATTTAGCAACTTATCATCAGTCATGAATCCACACAGCGTATAATGTATAATCATCCAACATCTGAATCGTACTATTGAAACTGTATTCAGCGGTGGTCGAGTTCGGATTTGAAGAATAACCTATGCAGGTATACCCAGATTTATAATATGCTCTGTCCCAAAGTGTGACGAACGTACCCTCGCTGTATGTGCTGACATCAGGTGCTGGTGTCCCCAGTTCTTCATTCATTATTTCATCAGAATATTCTTCTGCGCCGTTAGGATCGATGGTTAGAGTGTGTGGCAGCCCTTTGAAAAACACATGCATCGTCTTTGATATGTTGTGGAACTCCAGCCAAAAGGCGACCCATTTACAGAATTGAACCGTATAAACGTCAGACTGGTAGCAATAGCCAGGTCCTCTGTGACAATCGACGCGCATGAATTTAGCGGGCTCAACGAAATACATGTGCTGCCCTACGGCTTTCAACTCGTCCACGTTATGCCATATGTCAAATATCCCAGTTCCGGTGTTTGAGTCATTGACTACTCCGACATCTGGCACCGAATAAGACCAGCCGACATTATAAGTCACTGATGGAGGCACACCGATTTCGACACCGTAGTTGAAAGAGACAGTAGACACATTCGATGTTGTGCCTGGGGCAGTATATTTGTATTTGAGATTGCTCTGGGTGTTATTGGATGTTGTATAAATATCTGCGGTGAACCTGTTTGAGTCGGGTACGGATTCTTGATAGTAGTGGGCATAGTAATAGTTGTATTGTTCATTATCTTCAGGGATGACAAAATAGCTGGTATCTATGTTCATATATCCATAATTGTCCAGATAGAGGCTATCTTCCGAAATATACTCTGTTCCCCAGGGGAGGCTTGGATCGTTTCTTAATGGCTCGGAGTTGATCTTCTTGCATGCCCAACAGTATACATCCGCTATGCTTTCTTGCAGATCCGACCCATCAGCACTGTGGCAGATGTACTTCGACGAAGATACGTCGCTGTAGACTGCGTATGCGTTGCACCCTTCTATGAACGAGGCGAATACGCAGTTCGGGTTGCTTACGAAAACGTCGTACGAGCCGGTCACCGAAACGACAATCCCGTCCTCGATGAGCCTGTCCATGTTCCTGTAGACGCTGTTCAGATTGCTGTTCAGGATCCAGTCCCCGTCGATGAATACTATCCTCTCGTCGTCGTAGTCCTCGAATCCCTTGCTCAGATTGACGACGCTGGTTCCGAAAGATATCGCCTGAGCGATATCGTTAGCATCTTCGTTATCAGTTATAATGAATACAGGAATGTCAGTGTTCATCGCGTTCTTGTAATCGTCTGTGGAAGTGATGTGCTTGCTTTCTCCCATGGATAGCGACAAGCTCACTGCAAATACGACCACAGCTATGATGATCGTCGCGATCGCTATTGATCTTTTCATCCAGATACCTCCATTAATCGGCTTATGCCGTAATTAAAGTATATATTGTATATATATAATGATTATCATATATACTTTAAATACGGATACGGGATATAGAGAAGAGAATGGAGTTGGTGATTAGCAAATCTGCAGGGAAACCGATCTACGAGCAGCTGGAGGTTCAGATAAAGAACATGATATTATGCGGAAAGCTCCGTCCAGGAGATCCTCTCCCGAGCATGCGCGAGCTCGCCAAGGACCTGAAGGTCAGCCTGATAACCACCAAGCGCACGTATGAGGACCTGGAGAAAGACGGCTTCATCGTTTCCATGGTGGGCAAGGGCAGCTTCGTTGCCGACACCGATCTGGGATTCCTGTCCGAGTGCAAGCTCAGCGAGATCGAATCCCTGTTGAGCAAGGCGGTGGAGGAGGCCAAAACATACGGAGTCGATCTGCATGAACTGATTGACATCATGACCATCCTTTACACGGGAGAAGAGAAATGAACGAAGGGATTGTTATCAAGGGCCTGAAGAAAGAATTCCGGGATTTCGATTTAGGGCCGATCAATGCTTCTATCCCCATGGGGGACGTCACCGCGATAATAGGCGCGAACTCGTCTGGGAAGAGTGCTCTTCTCAGATGCATATCCCACTCATGCCGTATCGATGCCGGTTCCGTGACGTTTACAAAGGCGAACTGCAGCGGCAATATCGGCATTGTTATGGACCGTTGCCCATATCCTTCGGGCATGGATCTCATGGACTTGTCCGGAATTATGTCCAAGCTCTTCCCAGACTGGGACCATAACGGATTTTTACGTCTATGCTCACATCTGGACATAGATTCCAGGAAAGAGATAGCGAGCATGTCCAAAGGGAGCCAGACCAAATTGCAGATCGCGGTCTCCCTATCGCACAGAACAGACTACATTCTGATGGACGAGCCGACTTCCGGATTGGACTCCAGCTCCAGGGACAAGGTCCTCGATCTTGTCCGGGAATACGTCTCTGACGAGAATCACACCGTCGTGATCGCCTCGCACGACACCTCGTTCATTGACGTGAACGCGGACTACGTCCTGTTGCTGGACAACGGCAGGCAAGTCCTGTTCAACGACATGAATTCCATACGCGACGAATACGGAGTGGTGGAGGGATCGACGGAATCGGTGCCTCAGCGTTATATCTTCGGCATGGAGGACGGGCCGTATAGCCATGTGGCCTTTGTCAAACATAGAACGGAGCTGTCGCAACGGTTCCCTGAGCTCATTGTGGAGAACATGCGCTTGTGCGATCTGGTCACGCATTGCAGGGGGTTGAAGGATTGAATGGTCCGGCGGTCGCAACGCTTTGCATTCTGAGGAAGACGACAATTCTGAGCATATCCGCGACGCTCCTGTTCCTGCTCTTGTATCATCTGGCATCCAATATCGGCGACATGGATTGCAGCTATGCCGTCTTCATTGTGGCCGCGTCCATGTCCAGCGTTTTTTCCATATCCATGATCGCCATGTCGAAGTGGATAGACAGCGGATGGATGGCATTCGTCTCATCCTCGTCCAGCGAATCGAGAAGAGCATTGAATTCTGTGTTTATAGCAGCATTAATGCCTCTTCTGCTGAACTGCTCTCTGATGGTCGTCTTCTCGCTCATCATCCCTCAAGCGTCATATTACATCATCTCCGGAATCATGATGATGGCCGTTCTGTTTTCTCTTCTCACGGCATTGTCCATGGGGCATTATTCGAGCACTGGGTCCTCTTCTGTCTTTCAATATGCTGCGCTCGCATCCCCGGTTCTGGGTATGCTTGTCATTTTCGCTTATGTTTTCAGAATTATTGTTCCTAATGGAATTTTTTGTATACTATTGCTGATTGCTTTCATGACAATCATAACTGCCACAGCAACTGCGAACAAATTCGGCCCTGGCTATTACATGATCCGAGAGGCGGCATGATGAAAGATACAAAATCGGCCTTGATTACTATGACGGTCTTCATAATCATGTTTCTGGGGACGTGCTTGATGGGGGTGGTCCATGATAACGGCACGAGTCATTCCGCGCAGAAGCTAGAGGCTGCCAGTTTCGATCTCCGCCCCGACGGAAATCATCTGCTGACGTCCGGTGTCAAAGATGTCAGGGTCAATCATCAGTTCATCCTGACAGAACAATCCGGCATATATGTACTGACAATTCTTTCTGATATCGTGACTCTCAACAATATCGACGGATTATCTGTGGATTGTTTCGGTGAAGAAAGGATGGATGGCATCTCCATTCTTTCCGGAGGCGGCATGACGGTCTATCAGAGCGAAATACGCGGTGGAACCACGGTACAGGCGGAACATGGCCCGAGTGCGAGGTCTGGCTCAGGATTCGTCGCAGAGTTTCTAGGAAACGGTTCAGGAGACAACAATGCCTGCAGCAGGTTCTGTTTCAAGATGTTCGACAGCGATTGCAATCTGAAAATTAAAATGCTGCTGCAGTATGGAAGTGAAGAAATCAATAGCTCGATTACTCAGGACATCAATATCAGAATAGTGGCTTGAACTTATATGATCCATATAAGATGATTGGATTTCTGCAATTCGCGTTATAATTCTGAACCTGCAGCACGTGTACGATAACGCAAATATGGACATTTCCAGAACATTGAGACAAAGACGTGTTATAGGCTCTGCTTCTTGACCTCAATTATTTTTAAACAGCTCAGTTCCTCATATCAGGATTTTTTTTGGTCATTCCAGATTAGCGTAAATAGTCGAGTAAGGGCTCCCCCTTACGGGGAAGTCCTCCTCCAAGAACCGTACTTGAGAGTTTCCCCTCATACGGCTCAAGCCGACAATAACCCTTGCTACCGGGCGGTCATACTGCGAAAGACTTGTCCCTGTATCCGCGCTCATGCTTCCTGAATTTCTGGCGTTCTTGAAAGTATGCCGTATCGATATGGGGGTTCATCTTATTGCGAACCTTTACATGGCGCTTCTTCTTCACATCTATCGGTCTGAACAGAGTGTTCTCCACGGTGCAGAACTCCCAGAGCCTCTTCCCGTTCGGATGCCAGTATCTATCCGCTATCCATTTCTTACCCTTGTCGGCATGCTTCCGCATGCCCCATCTGAACAGTGTCCGGAACACGTATGAGTCCAGATAGGCGAAGATCCCCAGGGCGGCGATGAACTCGCTCGGCCCGGAGGATAGGTTGGCGTGGACCTCGGCATCCGGGTGTTCCCTGCGGATCCGGGAGTAGAGGACGCTCAGGGCGCGGACCATCCTGGGAAGGTCGTAGACAGGGTCGTCGGTGTGCTCGGTCACGAGGCATTCGGGAAGGGAGGAACGGATCTGTTTGCAGACCGATTGGAAGTGGTCCTCGTAGAGCTTCGCGCAGGCGGTCCCGGGATCGCGGATGTAACGGAACAGGTGGACCTCGTCCGCCTTGTAGAAGATTGAGGGGGAGGAGACCATCACGGTCTCGGTGGTGACGCAGGAGATGACGATGATGTAGGGGTTTGGCATATACATCCGACTCGGGTTGTGCGTGAAGATTTAGTATGGAATTTTGATTCAGATTCAGTCGTACTGGAGCAGCTTGTCCAGCCTGTCCTGTATGGCCTTCTCTTCGTAGGGAAGGCCTTTTTTTGATTTCATCTTGGATGATGCGCTTGTACCTCAGGGCCTTGGCCTGATTGACGAAGGATCCGACGACGATGTGTTCGCCCTTCTCGGTCTGGGACGCTATGTCCTTGGCCTTGGATAGGGTGCGGGCGACGATGAGATCGGGGTTCTCGGACAGGAGGAGATAGAACTTGTCCCCTGTTTCTGTATGAGCATGTCCATGGAGAGCTCGTATTCCGGGCGCATGATGTAGATGATCACGTCGTCGCCGTCATCAAGACCGAGCTTCTTCACTTCGGTACCAACGGCCAGGATGCGTTTCCTCCCGGTCTTGGTAATCTGTTTCGGGGTCTTGATATAAGACATCAAGCGTAGTAAATAGGGGTTCGGAATATAATAAAAGCGATATACAAGTGTATACCGTTCATTCGATATACCATTCTCCGACCTCGAGTTTGGTCCTGTAGTATTCGATTACCGATGCACACCTTGGACATCTGAAACGGTATTTTCCTTCGAAGATTTCGGGATCGTGTTTGATGGATTTGACATCGTCGAATCCCGTGAATTCCATCTTCCTTCCGCATTTGGGGCAGTGCATTTCGATTTGGTCTTCATTGAGCTGTATGGTACAGGAGAAGTATTGTTACGATAAAGCGATTCGTCACGAACTGATTAATACCATCGTATCGTTTTTTTCACACAAGGTATACACTTGCAACCTGACGTCGAAACAAGAAAGGTCTTCATATCCTATTCCTGGTCAGATCAGCCCAGGGTACTGAACATCGTCGAAAGACTGCTATCCAGCGGTATCGATGTCGTGATGGATGTTTACGATCTCGAACCTGGGATGGATAAATATCTTTTCATGGAACGTTCTGTGAACGATCCTGCTGTGGATTACGTCCTAATATTCAGCAGCAAGGTGTATGCAAAAAAAGCCGACAGCCGCGAGGGCGGAGTCGGTGACGAGGCCCAGATTCTCAGTAAAGAGGCTTATGATAGCCATAAAAACAAGGTCCAGGTCATACTCCTTGAAAGGGATGAGAAGAAATCCGAATGCGTACCCGCATATCTGAACAGCAGGAAATACTTCGACTTCTCCACGCCTGCGGCAGAACAGCTGGCATTCGAGGAACTGATCAGGTTCCTTTACAAGAAACCCCTGTTCAAAAAACCTGCATTGGGTCCGAGGCCATCGTACTTAGATGAAGAAAAGGTGGATCTGTTTCCTCTGAGAGAAGAACTCTCCAGACTCCCTGTTGGAGGTACCCGTAGATTCTCAAGATTCATCGACGAAGTTGCTAAGAAGATCCATGAATCGATTTTTGAAGCCGACATCGACATTGACAACTATCTCGAATACTACGGCCAGCTTCAGAACATCAGAGAGGTTTGTGTCGACTATGCGGTCAGATATTATGAGAATGACGGAAGAATCTCAGATCTATCGAAGAAACTCATAGAGACCGTTGTGAACTGCTGCCCCATCGGGATGCCGGAAATCAAGATAGATCTAGTTCGTTCCTTCGCCCACGAGCTTCTCATCTGTATGGTGGCCATCATCCTTTACTACGATGAACTGGAAGATTTGAGGGCGTTGCTGTCGTACAAATTCGAAATGAAAAGCCCGTACCGCAGTGGCAACAGTTTCGTTACCTATTCCGACATCTATCATTACTCGAATGTCTTCGAACAGATCAATCGTAAGGAGCAGAGGAAAAGAGTGTGCCTACACGCTGATCAGATGATCAGCAGACAGCAATATCCATACATCACACAGGAAACGCTCTCCACTGCGGATCTTGTCATGTATCACCTCCGTCCCATACTGTCTATGAAGGAACACTATTGGTTCCCGTTGCTGTACGTTTACTTCGACGGCGGGATCAAGATGTGGGCCAGATTGGAATCGAGGTCGTATTTGGATTCTTTCCTGAGGACATTCACCATTGAGGAAAAGAGGCTCATAGACCTTATCAGCAACAATCCACACAAGGGTCGCATGGGGCATACCAATACCTGGGGTGAAGCCCCTTGGATCTCCGCATTCATAGAAGTAGAGAAGATTGGGAAAGATGCCTGACGTATCCGATTTCAATTAAGTCCCCGGATCCATCATCAGATGAGGCCGTTATCCCCACATGATATTGCGGTGAAGCCCTTTTTCATCATCTGTCCACCAGATGAACATCGGAAGCGTTGGTTTTCCATCAGCAGGTTCGAGCGGGATTAGATCTTCTGAAGAATATGATGTCGTTTCCATGAGACAATGAGGGTCACAGACAAATATCTGGGCAGGATAATTTCCGTCTGGAGTAATCCTGTAAGGCGTGAGCCATATAACATAATCAATGTCGGCATTCCGAATGATGCTGTTGAACGACTCGTCGTAGATCGGTTGATATATGCGAGTGTTTCCTACTTTCTTTTCGTTTACAATATAATACGGTGTAGACTCATCATTAATTAAAAAAACGAGTTTGTATCCAGGATGGTTTCTGCGATACGTTTTGATTTCATCTATGTGGTGCCCTACGACTCTGCGAAAACTGTCTAAGTATACTGTTGGTAACTGTGAATACGATCAGGATCATTCTCGTTGATAGTTTTGACTACATTATTGAGTTCGAAAAACCGCTTACATAGTTCACTATCTGTTGAATACAATTCCTCAATGCATTTCGCTACGCCCTTAAAGTCTGGATCGTATTTGTTGCCATTCATGAGAATCTGCAATAGACGTCCTGAATGCCCTATCAATAAAATATGCGCATGATGTTCGAGTGATCATGAGATCCGAGTATCCTGTGGAATTCTTTGTGAACATCCATCGGATAGCCATATCCATCAATCCGTCCGAGGCGGATCTGGCTGGGCGCGTCCGTTCTGAATCGGACCTCTATTTTCTCGGCCAGAGGTTGGAATCCTGCACAGACAAGTACGAAAAGGCTGCCATTGCATTATACGGCATCGCGTACCACCATCCGTTCTATGAGGGAAACAAGAGGACGGCCCTTCTGACCTGCGAGCTCCTGCTGGACGACCTGGTCATATGTGCGGAGGAAGAAGACATCTACCGCTTCGTGCTGGACGTGGCATGCGGCCGCGTCGATGTAGAATCCATCGCGGAATGGCTCAGGGAAAACACTCACTGACCCAGCAACGACAGGGACTTTTCATGGATCTTCATGGACATGTTGAGCTTCCCGATCTCCCTGTCGGTCAGAAGCCCGGGATCGTCGCCCGGATTCAGAGTCACATCCCAGTGCATGACCTGAGCGGAATAGCCCGTCTGGGAGAATGCGGATGCGGAATTGCTCACGTTGGTGCCGTAGTAGGACATGCTATCATCCCTTTTATGATCTTACCCATCCCAAGGCAGACGAGACCACGTTGAACGACATGTTCACGCCGCTGCCCGATCCGAGTATCTGGTTCCTCACATCGTAATGGCTGGAAAACCGCTTGCTTTCCACAACCGCTATCTTCTGCACTTCCGAGGCTGTAAGCGTGTAAGGCATGCCTGTGTTTATATTATTCGCCAACGCGGCGCTCATCTTCGGATTCGCAGTGAGCGCCATCAACGGATCGAACGGGACGTCGCATTTGAGCTCGGACGAGAGGTCGGTCCATACAGCCCACATCAGCTTTTCCAGCTGTTCGGATGGGTATTCCACCGGCAATCCGGACTCCTTTGCTTCCTTGCGTCCGATAGTGTAGCCGTGATGGGTCATCGTGTTGAACTTCTTCACGATGCTCTCCACCTGTTTCGTATCCGTCATGTGCAGCAGCAGTTTCTCCGCAAGCCCCTCCGACAGCTTCATGCTCTTCTTAACGATGCCTATCTGCGTGGGGCTCAGTTCCTTGACCAGATGGTCGAGGACGTTGGGGTTGAAACCGGGCGGCTCTGGATCAGCGGCGCTGTTCTTCGATGCCGTGATCCCCAGGTCGTTCTTCACGAATTCCAGGTATGCTTGTATGTCCTCCACCGAGAACGTTTTCGGTGGTGTCTGGAGGCTATCGCTTTGGATGGTTATCTGCGGATCTATCGGGCCCAAGCAGGAGAAGGGGTGCATCACGATGTGGTCGGCGCCGAACGAGAGGACCGTCGCGGCGCTCTGGGCCACATAGGGGACGAGGACGTCCACCTCCTCGAAGCGCTCCCTCAGGAGATTGATTATCCTCCATGAGACGATCGCATCGCCCCCCTGGCTCACCAGCAGCAGGTCCACCTTCCTCGAATCGGACGGGGCCTGGAGAAGCTGCTCGCAGAATTCCGGGATGGAATCCATGCTCATGGAGCCGCTGTTGTAGTTGGAGAATCTCGTGGAATAGACGATGAGTGGGCGCTTCCTCAGCCTTTCGATATCTTCGTACAGTTTGACGCGGGCCTCGTACGCCATGATTCCCAATCGCCTCCTCGATATTTAATCGGTGCAGAAGAAGGATCCGTTCAGCACGAGGCGGACCATTGCCCATATTATCAGAAACGGCCCTGTCCTAAGGGGAATCCCACAGGCCTCATATGGCGGAGATCTGACCTGCAGGGACAGGGGCCGCCGACGCCTCTCACCTCGCCTGCGCCACGTCGCCGGATGCGATTACCTGACGACCACCGACGACTGGATGCTCGGATTCAAGGACCGGAGGATGAAGGCGATGGCCCCGGCCGACATGGCGTGCCTTAGGGCGTCATGAGGATGGACGCCCGCCTCAGCGTATGCGTCCCCGACGAGACGACGGCCCTCGGGACGGCGGATAGAAATAGTCGCAGGCAATCTTGTGCACGGGGTATCGTTTGAAGCAGGTTCCATCCGATCATCTCGTAGAGTGCCCCTACTGCGGGATGCTCTTCCGCGAGGGGGTCACAGTGAAGCCGCGCTGCACCGACCGCATGTGCATGGTATGCGGGCACGCCTGGAGGAGCCGTGGCGATGCCCTACCTCGCAGGTGTCCCTCGTGCAGGTCGACGGAGTGGAATGTCAGCGCTAGGGAGGAGGTCGAGTGCGTGCGCTGCGGGCATCGCTGGATCCCCCGCGGCGGCTGCGTCCCCGCGAGGTGCCCCAGGTGCAAGTCTCCGTCCTGGGACAGTCCGAAAGGCGGGTACACCAAGGAGGACGACCTGCGCCGCGCGGTCTCCATGTATTCGGAGGGGGCAGGCTGCGTGGAGGCGTCGCTGGCCACCGGCGTGCCGGTGGAGACTCTCGTCAAGAAGGTGATGTCGCTGAGCGGCGGGCCCGTGAGGATGCTGCCAGCGGATCCGGAGCGGCGATTATTCCGGTCGTGGGATGCGTTCATCTCTTCCGGATGTCTGGCGGAAATCCGGCGGAACAGGGACCGCTCATGGCGCCAGCAGGGCAAGGGCGGCGGAGTTCGACGCCGCCGACGCCATCCTGGGGCCCGTGTCGCTGCCCCCGATGAGGACCACGTCCCCCTCCTCCACATCGTACCGGCGAATCTGCGAGGCCAGGGCGGGGGACTTCTCGTCGATGTTCCAGTCGGGGGGAAGGACGAGGGCCCCGCCCTTGCAGACGATGGTCGTGCAACCATCGGCTCCGACCTTGATTGCGCAGTTCCTCTGCTCTATCCCCTTCTCGATCAGGCCAGCTTTCCCCTTGATCAGGAGGGGGACCTGGTACGCCCCGATGGCCGAATCGGTGTGGTCAATCCTGATGAGCGTGATGCCGACAGCGCTCAGGAAGTCGATGCCCGTTTTGGTCATGCCTATGCCATCGCGCGAGACTTCGAGGAGCCCCATGGACCTCAGCCTTTGGACGATGGTGCGCACCGTGCCTTCTCCGATACCCGTGGCGCGCGAGATGTCGGCCCTGCCGATGACTTCGCCGAAGAGGAGGGCGTCGTGGACCTTTTCGAGGACGAACAACGCGTCGTTGTCGTCGAAGGTGGCTTTATTGCTTGTCTGCGACAGTATCGTGAGCACGATTGACGCCATAGTCGGAAAGTATTTAAACATTTTACTTAAGCATCCGTAATGTAATTCTAATAAATGGATATAGTATATAAATAATATTTAAAACAAATCGACATATGCAAATTAAGTAATGCTATTATCCATCCAATACTATTAAATGCTAAAAATCATCTTATTTTTTTCGGCATAATCATCCAAACGCATCACGATAGGCAGCGTTCCGACGGTGCAGGGGAGGGTGCGCGAAGGGCGAGGATGTCGAATTGCAAAAGTGAGATCAATGAAAGGATGCACGAGGACAATGCTCGCATGCATGGTGGCCGTCATGATGGTGGCCGTCGGCGTCCCGTTCATGGCTCCGTCGGAGGAATCCGACGCCCTGACGCACGACGTCAACATGTCTCTGGATTCCGACCGCGCGATAATCTACATCTCCGCGGGAACCAACCACTCCTTCACATTCACGGCTTCCTACACGGACAGCTGCACCGACACCATATCTTGGAAGCTCAACAACATCGGCGACGGGGCCGACAGGGTCTCGTTCAGCGACAGCACCAATACCTACACCGCGACCGGAACCTCTGCCACCGTTTACGGCAAGCTCAAGGGAAGCATCGAGATCGAGGCCTACGCCACCAACGACGAGTCCGGGCACCACGCCGCCGCCGTCATCGTCGTCCTCGACTCCCCCACCGCGACCGCGACCGAGTTTTATTTCTGGTTTAAAACCTACAGCGATCCTGTGACGGCGTCGTACGTATGGGCTCACGGAAATGCTGCTATCAAACAGAACATTAACACATGGAATGGTGGATTCTGGGTAAAAGTCACCGATTCTCAGGTGCACAGCTATTTTAATACCACCGATTTCAACGCAAAGCTCGCATTGGATTACATCGTCGCCACCAATAATGGATGGGCAATTTCATACTCCAGCTATGGATGGATCAACACATTCATGGGTCTCGGGACATATTCTTCTGGTACTACATACTATTACTGGGCACAGTATCACTGTGCTGCCGGTGGAGGGTCCTGGGCGTTCAACAACACTACACTCGAGTTCATTACGACCCAAGATCACAGTTATATCGGTATGGTGTTCTGGGGATCACCTAACGCCACAACTATGCCAAGCCTGCCGACTACGCTGCCTACCGCCTGAAACCCTATGGCGGAATTGTTACTTTTAGCAGTTCCGCCAAGGAACACATAGCTGGAATCAGTATGAAATCGTTCAGATTGCTTAGTATTGTTGGGATATTCCTGTCTGTTATTTCGATTAGCATAATGGTGTCCCCCGTTTCTGCTGAATCGTTTACCACCGAGGGTGTTGTTTATGATTTGGTGGAAGGGGGGGGGACTATTATGCAGAGGCTTCAGCTTATGACGGGGAGTCTCAAGAAGTTGTAATAAAATCCGTTATAGTGTATGAGGGGATTGAATATCCAGTTATACTCATAGAAGATGACATTTTTAACATACTCAGCGGAACCTCAAGTGCAGATACCGAAAAGAGAGCAAATATCGTGTCCGTAACAATCGAGGACAATGATCAGTTGCTGTTACCATCATCGATGCTCGAAGGGCTGAAGAATCTCGAATCAGTTACGGTTGGAGAAGGAATTACTGAATTGCCAGTGTCCTTTTGTTATGGATGTTCTAAACTGGCAGAATTAGTATTGCCCTCCTCTATCGAAAGAATCGGAAGCTCGGCATTCGCATACGACAAATTGTTGACAAGTGTTACGCTTGGAGAGAATGTGCTCGTCATAATGGAAGCAGCATTTATGGGATGCGAGTCTTTGACTGAAATCACCATACCTGACAAAGTCACCGCAATAGGGGCACGCGCTTTCAGTCAGTGCTATAACCTGTCGAATGTTGTAATTGGAAATGAAAGTGATTTGGAATCAATCGGCATCACTGCGTTTGGCGAGTCTTTGATAACGACCATTTTCATTCCTTCGAAGGTATCCACCATTGAAATCGGCAGTGGAATCCTTTCGACTTTTTCTGAAAAACTGGAGGAGGCTATCGTTTCTGACGATAACGGTACCTTCTTTTCAAGTGATGGAGTAATCTATAACAAATCAGACGGGTCATTGTTCTATTATCCGCCAGCAAAGTCTGGAGTTCTGACCATAGATTTTAATCCTGGTTTTGGTCTATTTTTCGGCAATTCTGGGATCTCAAAGGTAATATTCCTTGACGGTGTAGACAACGTAGGGATGATGGCCTTCTTCATGTGCAGTTCTTTGAGCGAAGTGGTGATGTCAGACACCATCACTACGATGGACATGGCTGCTTTTGGCTTATGCCATGAATTGAGTAAGGTCACTCTATCTCAGGGAATCAAGACAATACCAAATGCGGCATTCCAAGAAGCTTGTATTGAGACAATAGACCTATCAAACGTAACCACAATTGATGGTAATGCGTTTTGTGGATGTACCGACTTGGTTATTAAAGAATTGCCCAGTGATCTAGTGTCTTTAGGGCCTAGTTCATTTTACAATTGTTCCAAGGTGAGTGTCTCTTCGTTGCCTCCGGGCGTCCTGGAACTGGGCCCCAGTACATTTTGGAATACTGGGGCGATGAGCATGGTCGTTGGAGAATGGGACAATCTGAAATTGACCACCGAAAGCGGATGCCCTATTTTCGGAGGCTCTTGTCTCAAATCGATTACGCTTGATAATGTGACTGTGGATGATACCAATGTGCGCAACGTATTCGACTTTTCGATATCGCCGGCACTTGGAGAGGTTGTGTTTGGAGCCCGGTTTTCGAACGAAGACTTTATCGCTAGCACATTCGACGCTCTCGTCTCCGCCTATCC
>JAEEGL013537772.1_pt1 | contig 16157 bp, 10 predicted proteins | sample 9134231 | NCBI WGS metagenome assembly JAEEGL01 (sample SAMN16246548, study PRJNA631951) | gut metagenome | biome: gut microbiome; feature: rumen; material: fiber-attached | host: Bos | place: Iran: Karaj | collected 2018-10
GGAATCTCTTAATTCGAGATTCATATAATTACCACCGGAATTATTTACGCATTTCGCCCCAGAGACGACGAGGAATTGTCCATTGATACGTTCGCCATCTTTAAATTCAGAAATCATTTTCACCATATCTTTTCTCCCACATATTCATAATATCTTTTAATTTATAACCCTTAGTTCTTAATGAACTAATCACTTTGTTCTTTAATTCATATCCCTCATAGGATCTTTTTAATCGAATTAATGTCTTATCAAAGTCTTTAACTAATTTATCATGTTCATCCCTTTCTTTAGGAAGAGACATACGATTTATCGTATTCATCGCGATATCATTATCAAATCCTAATGATAATAAAGCGCGATAGATATGTTGTTTCTTTTGTTCAAAGGGATATTTGCTATATTTCTTTTCTAATTTAGGTAACTGATTAAGAGCCTTTTTCTTCTCTAAAGAAGAAGAAAATAGATTCTTATTAATATTCTCTTCAAATATGCCTTTATTTAATAATTCTTGGATGATCTTGTTTTTACCAAGATTACGTTCGTGACCATATTCGATTAAATCTTCCATTAAAGCTTGATCGTTAATTAAGTCATTATTCTTTAGCGTCTTGATGATTCTATCGACATCTTTTTTGCTACCTTCTTTCGCGTAGAGTTTCTCGCGCATCTTCCATTCGGAATAATGATTTTTCTTTAACAAGCTTAATGCGTACTTCATCAAAGATGCTCCGGCATTAAAGTCTTCAATCTCTTTAATCTCTTTATAAGTCAAAGTTTTGCCAGTATAGAGATAGAAACTCGCTAAAACTTCACTGACACAAGTGAGTTTGCTTTTATCTTCAAATGTGATGACCACATTCTTTTTATTAATTTTGATTTTTAAGATTTTCTTACCAATATTTTTTGAGGGCACGATTATAGACCTCCATAATATTGTCATAGAATTTATCTATCGAATAGGTATCGACAGTCTTATAAGCATTATTGATAACAGTTTGTCTCCCCTCATCAGAAAGAGCCAAAATTCTTTCGACTTTTTCAACGAAACCATTTTCATCAGTAAAGAAGAAACCATTTAATCCATCGGTGATTGTGTCTGCGAGGTTCGTGTCATATCTCGCTAAAACAATCGTGCCACTGGCCATGGCTTCCATAAATGTCAAACCTTGAGTCTCGGTAATTGAGGCGGATGTATAAATATCCGCAAGATGATAATAAAACGGGACTTCTGAGGCTGGAACCTTGCCGATAAAGTCAACTTTATCAGAGATATGTAATTCTTCGACGAGAAGCTCTAATTCCGTCCTTTGAGGACCATCGCCGACGACGAGCATCTTCGTATCGGAGTTAGGATGTTTTCCTAAATACATCGCATAACCCCTAAGAGAATAGTCCATGCTCTTTTCTTTGGCGACACGGCCCAAGATTAAAAACACTTTTGTGGTCTCTTTAATACCGTGAGCTTTTTTAAATTCTAATTGTCTTTCTTTGTTGATGTTCTTCTCATCAAATAGTGAGAAATCAATACCAGTAGGAACGACATTGATATAAATATCACTCCCGATACTTCTCATATATTCTTTAGTCTTAATAGATGGAGTGATAAATTCTGTGCAATTCTTAGCTACAGTTTTCGCGTATCCACGCATCGCTTTTTTGCCAATTCTATCCATGATGCCATGAACGACATAATAGGTATAATCCTCATACGCAGTATGATAGGTATAGACTTGAGGAACTTTTAACTCACGAGAAGAAATTCTCGCAAATTGTCCGATACCGATATCGGTTTGATTGTGGATTAACTCCACACCAAACTCTTTTAAGAGTTTCACAATCTTACGATTATAGATATTGGTTATCCTATAACCATACATCTTTTTAATTTCAATACCAGGAACCCAGATAACACCATCTTTGACTTCAAGTTTACCTGCGGTGGTTCTCGGAGCCACGACAATAACATCATGGCCGTTTTTCTTTAAGACTTGAACCAAGTTATAAGCCGATGTGGAAACACCATTGATAAAGGGAGGATATGTATCAGTAAAAATCGCAATTTTCATTATAATGAATCATCCTCATCTTTGATGTCGACAGTGCTATATTCATCTTCTTTAACCATCGCTGGAGTATCATCGACTTTCTTATTCTTTTTCTCTTTTTTGTTTTTATTGCCCCCTTTGAGCAATTTCAAAACCGCTTTTCGTGACAAAGTTGTGGTTTCAACAAGAGCTTCGACCTCTTCTTTACGCATCACATAGGTTTCGTTTTGTAAAGCCACGAAGGTTTCGCGGTTGGGGATATCGCCTCTTTCTCTGACTTCGTTCTTCGGAGAAGCACGATAAAACGCGGTGGTTAAACCCGCCACTAAAATTGGAATGATAAAGGTAATGCTTCTCCAAAGCAATAACGCGGATAGTGACAAAGATGAAGATAATGAACGAGTTTCATTTAAATCCACACCTTGGATGTAGAAGAAGCCTAATTTCGGATCATCGGCTTTGTAGAATAAAGCATTAAAGAAATATTCCGAAACACCCGCGCTTCCAGGAAGAGGAATTAAACCAGTGATCATCTGGTGATAATTACCTAAGAAGATGCTCTCCCAGAAATAAGAGAAATCAGTATGTTGATTACCTAAGGCTAAACCGACGAAGTATGGAATAGAGAATTTCAAAGTCATATAGATTCCAAAACATACAGTGACGAGAATGAAGAAAGGAATATTGGCCCATAATCTTCTAAACTCAATTTTGAAGTTTTCCACCTGAATTCGGAGATTTTCCCTAGTTTTGTCGGGATTTTTGATGATTTTTATCTTTCCTAAGAAGCCCACGATCGGTCCCATGATAAAGTTATGGAATCCATGCCAATAGGCCATTAAAAGAACGATTAAGATGACCGAGACGTTAAGCATAAATCCAATAATGGTTAGAACAATCGCCTTAATTTCAATGGTCACTTCATTGATGGAAAAACTAACCGCTGGAATAGACATAATCAAGTCGTATTTCACAATGAATGATATTGTTCCATAGATGATTAAAACGATTTGAAACACGATGGAATACATCGCTAAAGCACTAACTGCGGAAGAGATATGTAGACCTTGTTTCTTATATGTATAAGCCTGCATAATCTGACCGCCAGAAGCACCAGGAGTCACCGCGTTATAGAAAACACCGACTTGATCAACCGCGAGAGCTTGATGGAAATGATATTTACGAGTATATAATCTGGCGAAGCAGAATAAGATAAAGGATCTAATGACGATAGAACCCGCCATAACGCCAAGGATGGCTAAAAGCCATTTAACATCTGCGGTTTGAAGTAAGTGCCAGATGGTTTTGGCTTTTTCAGTACCACCACCGAACAATGTGATGATAATTGAAGCAACGGTCACGATTAAAATAAAGGAGAGATATAAAATATATTTTATAACACTCTTCTTAGATTTCTTTTTTCCGGTCTTTTTATCTTGTTCGTATTGTTCTACTTGTTTCTGTAGTTCTTCTGAATTAGTGGCCATACTGAAATGATTATACCATATATGAATCCAATTTTTGTATTCATATCGAAATTATGAGACTTTAAAAAAGGTTCTCAAACAAGAACCTTAACTTATAATTTAAAAGCGAATTTACACTTGCTACATTTGAAGTCATAACCTCTTTTGATAATTGCGGAGCCACACCAAGGACATTTGTTATTTTCAATAGCAAACGCCATATCCCTTCTAAACTCCTCTTTCATCTGTTTAAGGTAGCCTATCGTTTCTACATGTTCATCCTTAGAAACATTAGATATATTCTTTAAAAGAATATCTTTGATTTCATCGATACTTTTATCACTTAATTTCTTCTTGAATGGATAGGAATCAATAAAGAGTAATAAGTCCTTTAAATTGATGACATTTTCATCACCCATATATGGAGCGTTATTCTTCACAAAGACCACGACTGGAACAACTTCATATTTACCCTTCAAAAGTCTATAGACCACGACCGCATGAGATTTGTTTTGTTTTAAAGGATTGGAGATTTTAATCTCTTCATCTTTAATAACTTTTAACCAGAAACTATCTCCAGTATCAGAGATGATTTTTCCATAATAGTTCTTTGTCTCAATGACAAATACACCATGAGGGTGAATCAAAATATGGTCAATTTGATGAGTCATCTCATTCTTGCCAACTTGAAACATCACATCATTTAGTAAATGATGCTTTGCATTAATTATATTTAAGGTTTCAGTGACAATTAATTCGCCTTTATCTCCACGACTTTGCTTTGACATATTTAGTATTCCAAGTGTAAACCATTTTATGTGTCAAAAAAAGACCAGGATTGCTCCTGGCCTTATTTTTTGAGATGTCTAATTATAGAACGTCTTTAATGGAAACTGTACAGTTGATTGGGCCGACATAGCCAAATTTATTTCTGGCATCAAAAGCGGAGGTGAGATTCCAGTCAACAGAGTATGATTGACTCTTGCTTATTGAATAAGTTAAACCAGTCACTGAATTGATAATATCAATTGTTGATGAGGCAGAATTATTTCCATTATCCACTAAAGCAACATGGATGATTAATGTTTCATAACCAGTTGGTCTCATATTTCCTTGAGATTCAAATCTTGTACCAGCATCACCAGCGTTTCCTAAAGGACCGCCGTAGATATAACCACAGACTCTAGAATCGTTTCCAGGATTATTATCAATACGAATCATTAATCTGGTCGCAGCATCGATATAATCGAAGTTTAAAGCAAAGATGAAATAGTTGTCAGCTGATTCTTGACTGATGTACTGATAGGCCATATAGAAATCAATTCTATTGCCGGTATTGATGGAATATGAATCTGGAGCTTGCACAGAAGGATCAGTTGGACCTAAAGTGAGCGATGAATTTAAACCGACATCGGTTAAGGAAATCATGTTAGGTCCTCTATCCGCAAAGATTGGATGGACGATAGTTTTTCTAGAAATGGTTTGACCATTTTCCATCTTGTTACCATCTTGGTCATACCAACCAACGAGGATCTTGCCATCAATGTTGTAATTCACAGATGTGAAGGTTGTTGTGGCTTTCTTACCAATAACATTGCCACTGGCATCTTTATAAACCACTCCGACTTCTTGGGCATCAGCATCGACATCTAAGATGGTGTTACGTGTGGCGCTTGAAGAGGAGAAACGAATTCTTCTATTGAAGCTGTTGTCGAAGTATGTAGCGCCTAATTCAATATCAAAATATGGAATTGCGGTGGTATCATCACCTTCTGGTAATGTATTAGGATAATACATTGTTCCACCGGCAACACCTAATTGAACGGAAACTCTATAAGTATTATTGGTTTCATTAATGCAGTAAGCTTTCACGTGAATGAGGTTTGTGGTGGTTGTCTTAACACCCGCCCAACATGGATACCAGAAGACTGTTCCATCAGCACCTGCGGTTTGCTTAACTGTTGTTCCAGAACCATATGCATTCACAGTGTAGATATGAGCTGGAGTATAGCCGTCATCTTCATTGCGGTTATTAAATCTAAAGACGATACCACCTTCATCAAATTGATTGAAGAGATAGAAGTAGAAATATTGGCCATTTTCGTTTTCATAGTCATATTGGAACCATAAATCGATACCACCATTGGCGACATAATCATAGGTGCCGAAGACATGGTCTGCACTATGTGATGGAAGTGTGTTAGGACTGGTAATTCCGAAATCACTAATTGTGGTTGGGACAATACCATCCGCTGGAGTAGCGGCATCAAGTTGTAAATCATCAAATGAGGCAAATTGTAAATTGCTGATATAGAAATGTCCTTGGAAACTGTGAATTTTAATAATGACATCTTTAAGGTCGGTATATGAACCTGCAGGTAATGTCATTGTATGCCAGGCATCATCATTAATAAAATCAACAGCAATTGGATTGTAACTAGCATTGTGTAATTGCGCAAAGGCATGAAGATAACCAGCAGAACCTGTATCGGTTGTGGTGGTATTGAAATCGTGATAACGATATTCAAAAGTCACCGCTGTGAGGTTTGTTGCTGAGAAACTGAATCTAAATTCAGAATCTTCGGTGCCAGTTAAATTATTACTTCTTGAGAAGAATAAGGCTTTATGGCCACCATCATTGACATAGACTGGTGTTCCACCATCAGTGCCTAATGTGGTACTTTGATCTAACCATTTGATTTTGGCATCATTAATCAAAGTAATTTTGTCAGATGCATCAATTTGAGAAGCATCAATGACGTTGAGTTGAGGGATGGTGATATCCGCTTCTGTGACATCCACGAGATGTTCAGCATCACTCGTACGATAGTTGCCTGGACAACCTAAGAAATAATGCTCATAGCCCACTCTCTCACCAGTTGGTGCTTCATAAGCTTTCTCAGTCCAGGAATCGGCGGCTTTAGCACCCAAAGGATTATTAGCGATGACTTTGCCTCCGATAACCGCTACTGCGGTTCCCATCGCTAAACCAAGTGTTAAAGCGGAAACTAAAATAATGTGTTTAGCTTTCATAATTTATTTCCTTTCTTTGAAACCATTTTAATTTATTTACCTTTAAATATGAATATTTATTTAAAATACATCACTAATTGTGGCCTTACAGGCAATAGGACGAGGAATACCAAATTTGTTTCTATCAGCATATTCAGAAGTTAATCCATATCCTAAAGGTTCACTTGTGGGAGTAAATGTCACTTCTCTAGAAGTTTCAAATACTTGCCCATCGTTGATATTAGTGACTTCCACTTTGAAAGTAATTTGATTATTGCCTTTATCAATCACAGTCATGTGAATCAATAAAGTTTCATAGCCAGATTCTCTAAAGTGCACACCAGAATCAAATCTTGTGCCTTCCGCACCAGCACCACCTAAAGAAGCGCCATAGATGTAACCGCTTAATCTGGTATCTCCCATACCTGGAGTGTTATTAATTCTAAACATCACTCTAGATTGCCCGTCGATTCCATCATATGGAACACCAGTGATGAAATAGTTATCACCACCACTGATAGATAACAAACTATAGGTGTAATAGACATCGATTCTATTACCGGATTCTATAGATACTCCATTAGGAGAAATAATTTCGCCGATTGTGTCGGTGTTACTATAAGTAAGATCACTATCAAGTCCATAATTAGACAATGTAAACATATGGTCTTGAGTTTCAGTAAAGAATGGTCTAATGACTGTTTTATCAGTTATAGCGTCACCTTCTTTAACTCTATTACCGGCATCATCAAACCAACCCACTAAGGTTTGGCCTTCAATTTGATAATTGATTAAGGAAACAGTATCAGTGCTCTTCTTACCAATCGCATTACCGTTTGTGTCTTGATAAACAAGAACACTCTCGTTAGGTGAATAATCAGCGATAGTAACTCTATCCGCACCATTTGAGGAGAAACGCACAAAGTTTTTCACAATGCTGCCTGAGAAATAATTGGCTCCTAATTCAATATCATAATATGAAGGTGTATTGACTGTGGCTTCTGGGTCAGCATTTAAATACCATTGAGTGCCACCATTAACACCACCAGTGATATAAACACGATAAGTATTATTGGTTTCATTAATGCATTCCGCAGTGATGTGGAAGACATTATCCGTTGTGGATTTTAATCCACTACTTCTTGGGAAGTAAGTTTCCGCAGAAGCATCTTCTGCACGAGCACATGTTGTCGCGCTACCCATATTGCTATTTTTGGTGAAGACATAACAATAGACAATACCATCATCTTCATTTCTACTATCAATTCTGATGACTAAACCATCTTCATCACGTCCATTGAATAAATAAATATAGGTCCATTTGGAAGCATTTCTGTCGTTCCAATTCATCTTAAACCATAAATCCATGGCCTTTTTGCCGGAGAAATCATAATTTCCAAACAAATGTTGAGCGGTAGCTTGATCAGGAATTGTGGCACCACTAGTTAAACCCATATCACTAATCGTGGTTGATCCAATTGTGTCAATCTTAGATGCATCATCTAAATCTAATGCTTCCTTGACTGTCTTATGACAATGGACACATTCATTATTCTCATCGAATTCATGACTGAGTCGAGGAATCACTAATTCAGAGGCATCGTTATATTTCTCAGTGCCTTCTTCATTCTTATAAAGAACGCCTTCTTCAAATTCACAGGTGTAATAATCTCTTTCACCTTCTTCATCACAAGTCGCAGGATGGCCTTGATGGAAAGTCATATGATGGGATAAAGGAATCTTCACATCATCATATGTGGTTTCTTGAGTGGCATTTTCATCTAAGAAATATTTTTCACATCTAGAGCACTGCCAGTACTCAATGTTACCGAATTCTTGGCAGGTTGATCCTTTTTCCTCATGATGCACTAAAGAATGGCCTAATTTAGTATTAGGAACAGTGAATGTTTCTTCCGATAATTCATGACAATGTTCGCAGTTTTTATAGTAAACTGCGTCATGTTCACAATCCGCAGGGCTCTTTAAATAAGCTTCATCTTGAGTTTCCACAAAGTGATGAGCCTCTGGATCACTATAACCTTTTTCTTTAAAAGCGGAATAAGTTTGCCCTTCAAATACCGCATTTGCGGTATATCTAATAGTGCCATCTGTCACACAGGTCGCTGGTACAGTGGCTTCGTTAGTGACTGTCGCATCTACCACCACTTCATGACCTTCTACGTTTACGTCGCAGGAATCACAAGAGAATATCGCTTTTGCGCTATATCCTCCATCAGCGAGTTCCATCCACGCCCATTCGATATTTTCGGTATCGTAATGATGGACATGTTCCTTCTCTTCAGGTGCGGGCTTTTGACACGCTCCTACAGCTAAGGCTAATAAAGGAAGAATAAAGAGTTTTGTTTTCATAATAAAACCTCCTACACTAATTTGATGCCTTTGACTTTATCAAAGACTTCAATATTATCAACATCGACATTAGCCTTGATTTCTTGGCCAATTTCGAGTTCTTCTTCTTTGTCTAATAAGATAACGATATTTTGTTCCTTATATTCACATAAGGCATATTTTTCGACATCGAAATCGATGATTTCTTTGACTTTTAATTCAAAGACTCCATCCTCAGCGATATGGATTTCATCCGCTTTAAACTTGAAGACCATATCTAGGTCATAAACGGATCTATCTTTATTATCAATAAATGAACGATATCCTATCGGATTATGACAAGGTAATTCTAAGTCATCGATTAAATAATCTAAGACTTTGACTTTCTTGCCACTTTCATCTTTTTCTTTGTGGTAATAAACCATACCTTCTAATTCATTTGTGACATTTAAGTGAGATAACACTAATTCTTTTTCTTTATAGAAATCTAATTGTCTTAGAGAAATCTCTAATCCCACTTTGTCTTTTTCTTTAAATTCTTCATCGCTTAAAGCAAATAAAACTTCCCCATCTTTGAAGAATGATAAGAGATATTTATCTCCTATTTGTTCCACTTTATAGATGGATAAATCTTTCTTTGATTTATCGACTTTAATGGCGTCAATAGGAACATATACATTATATGTATCATTTTCTAAATTAATCGCGGATGGTAAGTCTAATGATAATCCCATCATCTGTAATTTATTATCTTTAACTACGCCCTTAACTCTCGCGTGATTTGGTAAGTGAGGATTAATCACTTCTTCATCAATAGAATCAAAGAGATGCATATGTTCTAAATCTAAAGATATCTCGATGACATCATTGACTTTGCCATCATAATCAGCGTCAGTTTTAATAGTTAAGGATGATTTGATGTTTTCATCATCATTACCTAATGAAAGGATGTCTCTTTCTAAATCAAAATCCATCATCAATTGAGTCTCTGTACCTAATTCTTCCACGGAGACAATCTTCGCTTTGCAGCTATATGGATAGACTTTCTTATCTCTAGATAAATATTCTGGTCTAATGGCAAAGCTCACCACTGTTTCACCATCAAAATAGATAGGATCCACTTTCAAGAGATATTCTCTAGGCACCAAGAAGGAAGTCTCTGTACCTTTGACATCAATTCTTACCTTTTCTTTTTCATTAGAAAGAACGACATCAGTAAAGTTCATTTGAGGTGTTCCAATAAAATTAGCAACGAACTTATTCATCGGATACCTATATAGATTCTTAGGTGTATCAATCTGTTGAATGAAACCATCTTTCATAACCACGATTCGATCACCCATCGTCATCGCTTCTACTTGGTCATGGGTAACATAGATAAAGGTGGTTTTTAATTTATCGTGTAATTTTGTGATTTCACTTCTCATAAACGCTCTTAATTTGGCGTCCAAGTTAGATAATGGTTCATCTAATAAGAAGACTTTGGGTTCACGGACTAACGCTCTTCCAAGAGCCACTCTCTGACGTTGGCCACCAGAAAGTGCCGAGGGTTTACTCTTTAAATAATCCATTAAACCCAGCATTTCTGCGGCTTTTTTCACTTTTTCATCGATTTCCGCTTTCGGAAGTCTTCTCAGCCTTAAACCGAAGGCGATATTCTCGTAGACACTTAAATGAGGATATAAAGCATAGTTTTGAAACACCATCGCGATGTCTCTATTTTTGGGTTCTAAATAATTGACCATCTTGTCATCGATATAAAGTTCACCCGCGGAGATTTCTTCTAATCCTGCGATCATTCTTAGTGTCGTGGATTTACCACATCCAGAAGGACCGACAAAGACGATGAATTCCTGATCTTTGATTTCCATATCAAAGTCATTCACGGCTTTCACTCCGTTAGGATAGACTTTGTAGATGTGTCTTAGATTTAAACTAGCCATATAAATATCCTCCTATAATTTCATGCCAGAGGCGAAGTCGCCACTAGAGAAGAATTTCATAGATATCGCGGTGGTTATAATAAGTGGGAAGGAAGAGATGACATATAACATATACATCGCTCCCATTTGAGATTCTTGGAAGTTTTGAGAAGCGGATTGTAATGTCGGCATCATCAAGGTTCCAGGTTCCATAATCAAGGAAGCCCAGAGGTAATCGTTATAGATAGATGCAAAGCATCCGATAAAGTGATAGAGAATAATCGGCAATGCGAGAGGTAATGTAATCTTTAAGAACATATGGACATCATTACTACCTTCCACTCTCGCGGATTCATAGATAGATAATGGTTGTTGACCAAAGAATGTCTTGAATAAGAACAGCGCGCCAACTTGTCCACCCGCGAGCATTGGGGCTAAATATCCATATATAGTGTTATTCCATCCTAATGTCTGTTGCATAAATGGCACTAAGATGGGCATACCCATAATTGAAGGTAATAACATGACGGAAATATATAGAGTGAATAAGAATTTCTTAAATGGGAACTCCTTAAAGGTGAAGACATAGCCCAAAATGGCCCCAACTAGACAATCTAAGAGAGCTCCGACAAAGGAGAATAAGATAGAGTTCCAGAAAGATTTTCCAATCTTAGACCACGCCATTTGGAAGTTATCTTTGATAATTTGGAAGACATTGCCTTCTAATAAACCGAAGATACCATTGCTCACGATATTTGCATTAGTCTTACAAGCATTGAGAATGGTAATAAATAATGAGAGCAAGGAGAAAAGTGTGCATATCGTTAAGTAAATAGCGATAAACACTTGGAAACCACGATGGTTATATGAATATCTGATATATTTCTTACCCATCTATTTCTCCTTAATCCTATTTCTCATACTTAAGTATGTTAAACCGAACAATATCACGAATAATATCGTCGCATAAGCACTGGCCAAGCCATAATTTCGCTCACTACCGTTCATGAGCATATACATCTCCACGATCGGTGTACTCACCACATTTTGTGTTCTTCCCATCGTCACATAGACACGCGAGAAGTTTTGGATGGAGGCAATGATGCACATGATCAAAACATATTTGATTTGAGGGAAGCATAATGGAATATCAATCTTCACAAATCTCTTGAAGACAGATATGCCATCGAGTTCCGCGGCTTCATAATATGAAGAAGGAATATTCATCATCGCTCCATAGAAGATGAGATAGCTACCGACGAAGGGGAATCCCATGAGGATAAGCCAGAGCATATTCAAATAATCATCACTTCTAAAGAAGAGAATCGGATCTCCTCCTGTGGATTTGACAATCAGATTGATTAAACCATAATCCCCATAGATACCTGTCCTCCAGATAAGTAATGAGGCAATTCCAGGAATAATTCCTGGTATAAATAATAGTGTTCTTAATACACCGGATATCTTCTTACTTCGCATCAAAGTTAAGAAATAAGCGAATATCAAAGGAGGGACAATGGCTAAGACGACATCCGCGACAAGGAACAAGACCATGTTTCCAAAATGTCTTAAGGAATTCGCATTACCAAAGATTTCAATATAGTTCGCAAAATTATTCCAAGTCTTGATATCACTGATACCCGCTTTGTAATCAAAGAATGAGGTATAAATCGCGGCGATACCAGGATAGTAACAGAATAAGCAAAGGATGAATACGGAGGGGAACAATATAATATATATTGGCCAGAATCTCTTTAATCCCTTCGCCGTCTTGATGACATAAATCATCACCCCTTTAAAGCCATAGCATAACCAGGCGATAATCGAGGTGATTAACGCGATTGTGGTTAATACGATAAAGACGATAAGAATCGGTTTGATATAAGAGATGGTTAACATCTTCTTCACACTACAGGTGGAGAGATAATTCACACCACTTTGACGATTGACGGGATCGGTGAACTTATAGATTAAAGTGCCTTTCTCTTCGTTATATAAGGCATCGTGAATTCTTAAAGAGATGTCCGCGGTATAGAGAATCTCATCTTTGGTTAAATCTAAAATGGAAATGAGAGAAGAACTCTCTTCGTGGAAGATAATCGCGGTATTACCTGTCTTGTAATAACAAAAACAACTAACGGAGACTTCTTGTCTCACTTTCTTTTTAAAATTGATGGTTTTGATGCGATGTAATTCATCTTCTAATAAATTAATCATCATCGGTGAATCATCTAATTCATCGACACCATAGGTATAGAATAAATCGCTTTTATCGGCGAAATAGTATTTATTTTGATATCTAAAAACCCCGCACATCTCGGGTAAACGATAAAAAGCGAAGTTATTTGGAGAGACACTATTTTTAGCAAGTAAGATTGTGTGAACACCATAGTCATAATCTAACCACCCATAAGTGGTCATACAGTTACTCTTCGCTAATTCTTGTTGTTCTTTTGCGGATAAATCTGGATTATCCACTTTAACCGTGGCTAATTCCTCTTCATAAAGAATACGGTAATTATTATTTTTCATATCCTTATGGATACGACGAATATAAGTGTTCGTAGCAACATAAAGATAATCACCGATAGCTTCTACTGAATAGATATACATGTTCTTAGAACACACTAAACTATAGTTATCTCCACGATTATTTACTTCGTAGATATAGCCACTGGCTTTAATGTTAAAAGCCTCATCATTAGGATCGAATCTATCAACGCGATATTGACTACCGATTTGACTGATGACCCATAGATCATCTTCGTCCGCGGCCACTTGAACAATTCTACCTAAGAAATTATCGGTATATCCCTCTAAGGTGAGGTTATATTCATTTAAACCAGAATAATGGAAAAGATATTTTCCAGAAACGGCATATAAAGAGTCATTATTAAATATTGAATAAAAGCCATCAAATGACGCTAAATCGGTGATAGCAAATTCTTCTTCAACATCATTAAAGACGGAAACTTTTTGTTTTAAATCATCATGCTCATCATAGAGATATAGATAAGCATTATCTAACTTACCTTCACTATCCTTGCTAGTCGCACTTACTATGTAACCATTATCTTGTAATTTAGAAATGGTATATAAGGCATTGCCTTCATAGATATTATCTATATCGTGCGCATCAGGATAATTTAAACCAGAAACGAGAACACCGACCCCAAATCCCAAAGTCAAAACCGAGGCGATAATCGCGACGATAAAAGATTTCTTTTGAGGTCTGGTCTTTCTCACTTTTCTGGCTTTAACCATAAATTATTAATTATTAATATAATCAGGATTGCCAAAATTACTCATATTATAGGAATCTTGTTTCCAGTTATGCATTTGAGCCACTTTGGGCCAGTTGGTCATTAAGCAATAATGCCATTGAGTTCCAAAATCATCAACACTAATTTGATTGTTTGTTCTTAAAGCGGATTGCCATAATTCCACGACTTTCATATCCACTTCACTAAGTCTTTGGAAGGAGATACCACCGATACCTAACATAGAGTTAGAGTCCGCTAAACCGGTAAAGGTGATCTTGTCAGTTTGAAAGAACTGTTTCCATTCTTCTGGAATGATGACTAAGTCATTTTTCACTGTGGTTAGACCTTTTGGAGAACCACCCTTTTCCGCAAGGGCCTTGTAATAAATGGTTTGTCCATAGGGAGAGAGGACGAATTTTAAGAAGTCTTTATTTAAATCTTGTTGTTTTTTCTTGGCGTAGTTGAATAAAGCGAGGTAACCACCGTTACCACCGACGTCTCTTGTTAAAGTACCCTCTTCCACAAAATCACTTTGAATAACGGGATAATCAAAGAAATCGAGATTGTTCTTTAAAGCATCAGTTCTTAAGAACGCTAAGCCACTACCAGTGTAGTCTAACATTATTTGTGGTGCTTCTTTACCACCACCATCTTTTTGAGCCATAAAGGAAGTTCTAACTTCGTTAAATGATTGGTTATAAGCACTGGGTCTAATGTATTTCGCTAATGCGGATAACTTGCTCACAAAGTCTTTGTATAAAGCACTTTGACCGCCACTATAATATGGGCAGCTCTCATCTAACATAATGCATAAACCTCTGCTATAAGAGAATGAGAAGGAAGAGAATGATTCGATATTTTCTTCTGTTTTATCGTAAGTGAAAACTGAATCAGTCCGAGCTAAATGATTAAAGGTTTTAGAAGTAAATTGATAACATTGACGGAAGAAATAATCGCCATAAATTCTTCTTAACCAAGCGAACTGGCTATTATTGATAGAATCACTATCAAGAGCTAAGCCTAAAGGATACTTATATCCCGCGGCTTGATACTTATCAAGAATCGCTAATAATTCATTCCAAGTGCTAGGAGTCGCATCAGTTACGCCCGCTTCTTGAGCGGTCTTGGTGTTGATAAACCAAGCGGTTGATAAACTCTCAGTATTTAACAAAATAGTAGAATCTGAAGAACCGGTAACATCGGTGACATAAGCGGATTCTTCAATAACATCAATCCAAGGATGATTTCCGGCATAGGGATTTTTAGATGAGGTGATGACATCTCTAAGGTTTAAACAGTGAGAGCCGGAGTCGTTTAATAAGTTACCTTGCACGATATCCCAATCAGTGTTGGGGTTCACTTCTTCATTGCGAAGTCTTTCAGTATATGAAGCAGTATCCAAACCAGTAACTAAGTTAACAGTGACGATATTACCACATAATCTCATGTATTCATCAGCGAGGACTTGCCAAGCTTCTTCTGTGCCATCAAAGTCTAAAGCGACATCGATTTTCATCTTTGCGCCATCGACTAATGAGGCCACTTTATTATCTTCTTTCTTCGGATAATATTCGGCATTAAAGCCAGCTCCTAAATCTAATGGATCTTGAGCTTCACCTGTTCCACCGGAATTTTTCTTATTATTCCCACATCCAGCAAGAACAGTCATTGCTAATAACATAGCGAACGGTAAGATTAATTTCTTCATATTAAAATCTCCTTAATTTGACATCTCTTGTATAGCTTTATCCCAAACATACATAGTTTGGTTATTAATCTCTTCTTTAAGATAAATATTTCTAAAGTTATTTCTAATAACTGGGAGGTAATCAACACTCAAAACATAGGAATAAGTAAATGGTAGATAATCTAACATTGCAGTCACGATTTCCGGTGCGGTATAACAAGTATTCGTGGTGTAACAACTCTGGAAAGCATAAGTGCATTCTTGTTTGTTATAACGAAGTTTTTCACTATCACCCATCGGAGAAGTAAAAGCATTTTGATTGCCTTTATAAGAGAAGTTAACAGAGACATTACTTCTACCAGAGGCATAGAAACTGACATCAGGGATATAGACACCCACACCAAAGCCATCAC
>JAEEGL013901723.1_pt1 | contig 16157 bp, 11 predicted proteins | sample 9134231 | NCBI WGS metagenome assembly JAEEGL01 (sample SAMN16246548, study PRJNA631951) | gut metagenome | biome: gut microbiome; feature: rumen; material: fiber-attached | host: Bos | place: Iran: Karaj | collected 2018-10
ACTTCCTTATAATCTGCGGGTGTTCTTCTGGAATAGGAGCCTTTTTCTTCCTCCAGAGTATAAGCACAAAGAGTAAAACTTTCTTTGTGTACATCCATTCCTACGTAAACTGTGGTATTATTCATTTGTTACCTCCTTTTGTATGCGGTAATCCCTGTTACCATTGTTATTAGCAACTATAGTATACAGGTAAATCCACGTTGCTACAAAATGGAGGTCATTACATATTGTCTATTCAGAACAGCACTTGAATTAAGCATTTTATTTGAATACCGGGCCCTTATATATTCCAAAATATAATTTTTTTCCTGAAATACATATTTTTCGGATTTTGAAAAAAACTCTTTAATCCAGTATTTTACTGGTCTTTCAGGTATCTGATCAATTAAAAAATCGATTTTTTTCATGCTCATACGTGTAATTCTTCAAATTTCTTAATTGATTTTTTGATTTTTCATTGATTAAATAATCATACCGGATAATATAATTATGTTCTGATTTCGTTGTGAGGTTGGATTGTATCTGTAAACCATTACAATAGATTTGATTATTCTTCTAGTGCAAAAAAATTTCAACAGATAAATTTTTCAATAGATAATAAATTATTGCTTTTTACACTCAACTTTCTTTGTTGTTGGTTTAAAAATCAAACAAATATTTATTCTATTTTTAATTGTAGAACCACAATGCGCTTAATAATACGTATCCAGAGCATGTTTGCAGTAGTAATTCGGTAAAAGATGCAGAAAAAAATGGGAAGAGAGCAGTATACAAATGGTACCGGTTGCGTAGAAAAAAGGTATTGATCTAATTATAAAAGATACGTCGTAAAAAAGGTTTTTTAACGTAGCAATACAGTCATAAATAAGTTGAGAAATGGATATTTAGCGGTGTAATTTGGGTGTTTTGCGTAGAATATTGGGTAATGCAATATTTAATGGCGTAGAAAAATGGGGCGTTTTGGAACTGTTAACGTAGAAATATGGTATAATTATAGTGAAATTACGTAGATTTATGGGGTGTTATTGCTTTTAAAACGTAGTAATGTGGGGCTTTTTTTACTTATAATAGAACACAATGGCCTGTTTCAGGATAATTACGAAGTGTAACCCCATATTTCTACGTTATTCCTAAGATCAAAAGAATTATAACTCCAAATTACTACGTTAAAACATAAGAATTCTTAACGAAATAAGCCTTAAAAGACGGATTTGGTTTGAAATATTATAAAATATGCGTTTTTGAGCTTTGAAGGCTTTATTTGGCCTTTTAAACGCACGTGGAGCCTATTGTTGCCCGGGTGTGTACGTGATCTTTAAAGGTATTTACCATTTTCCTACGTAATTAAGCTATATTCACACCAAATTACTACGTTTGTTCTTTGTGATCAGCATTATTTGTTTCTCTGAACTTAATAATTCAGAACAGGCTCACACTAGAAAGTTTTCATAACAGTTTAGAATAGCGACTTTCCGGATGCATTTCCATGCTTGCATTCATAAAGTCATATAACAGAAAATTTGTCGAAATATGAGATTATTATGAACCGGGTTCTGCTAAAAGCTTAGGCAGGTCATCAGGAATGTATGAATTCTGTATATTTTCCCTTATAGCATACAGAACCAATAATCTATAGAATAGCGAATTTCATCAGAAATTCGCTATTCGTACTGGACCAGGCTCTGCTGAAAGCAGAGGCGTGTCATGCGGAACGCATGATTTCTGAATGCATTTCCTTGTTTGCATTCAGAAAGTCATAAATTTACGCATTTTCAGGGCGAAATCCTACGTTAAAAGATGACCTGTAAAACCCTGAAACAGTGATAAATACTAAATATTGTGGTATTATGATTGAAAAGATTCCAAGTTTGACGTAGAAAAGAGGTTGACAATAAAATAGTATTGTTATATTATGTTTACCGTAGGGATCGGGTATTTAACGTAGTAAATGGTGGAGTATAAAATGGAATACAGGAAAGAAGGGGACTATGCTGTTGATTTTTATCAGAACAGCGATTACGTCAAGTCTAATTTTTTGATTGGGGCGAAGTACAAATCTTCCTTGTTGGAAAACAAGGTCATGGCTATTTCTCTTAACAAGATCAAAGATGCGGAGGAAGATAAAGAGGGTACGCTCATAGTGCGCCTTAAGGCATCTGAGCTTAAGAAGCTGCTTGATTCCAAAAGCGGCAGCTTTTACAGCCAGCTGGATAAGGTGGGAAGCTCAATGACCGGACGGGTCATCGGTATGTCAGACCCGGAAAATGAGCGTTTTCACTACATGTCCGTTATAAATAATGCGCATTATGAGAATGGTGTTCTTACGCTCGAGTACAATAAAAACCTCAACGGATATCTTAAGAATATCAAGCAGAACTTTACAAAGCTTAATCTTGAAACGATGCTTGATTTCAAGTCTGTTTACTCTTTCAGACTGTATGAGCTGCTTAAGAGCAGGGCATATTATCCCAAGGGAGTAAACCGGAAGGACAACAGCTTCAGGGTTACCTATGATCTTGCAGAACTTAAGCTTGATCTGGGAGTTATCAACGCTGAACTGGCCAATGTTAAGAAAATACTGAACGATTCGGCGAAGCCGAACTACGAAGCGGCTCTTGAAGCTGCTCCTGAAAAAGTTTTTACAACGTGGTTTGAGTTCAGACGTAATTGTATAGATGTTGCGGTTAAGGAGATCAATTCCAAAAAGGACAGGACTGAGATGTTCGTGTCCTATGAGCCCAGGAAATCCGGGCAGGGCGGTAAGGTGTATGCGGTTGATTTCTATATCCAGCTTTATAAGAACAATATGAAGGATGATGCGGAAACACAGGTGAAAGCTGAGGATCTTACTGAGGATGAGAAGCTCAATTTCTATGATGAGATCCGTGATCTGATGGGCTCGCAGATTAAATCAAAGGATGCCAAGGCAATTGCGGAAGCAGCTTCATATGATATGGGTATCATAAAGGAAAAATACGGTATTGCCATCAAACAGGAAGTAGAGAATATAGTTGGATTTATGATATCAGCAATTCGAAATGACTATGCCGATGTGCCTTCTGACAGGAAAAAATCAGGCAAAACATCCTTTAATGACTTTAAACAAAGGACATATGATTACGCTGAATTGGAAAAAGATGCGATATAAAATGTGTTGACCCGATTGGTTAATGCATAAGCAAGCCCCTCTGTGGTATTCCGCAGAGGGGCTTTATGGAAGGGATGGTTTGTGACTATTCATCCTTGGGCTTATATTTGTTTCATGATCAGCCTTCGATGGAGATATACTTGGCTTCGTCAACAACCGGTTTAACTTCCTTCTTGGGAACATTGATCTTAAGGATACCGTCCTCGTATTTGGCCTTTATATCCTCCTCAGTCAGTGCTTCGCCAACATAGAAGCTCCTTGAAGATTTGCCATAGTACCGCTCGCGGCGTATGTAGTTGCCGGCCTCATCCTTTTCGTCATTGTCCTGATTGATCTCAGCGCTTATGGTAAGATAACCGTCCTTAAGCTCGAGCTTCATGTCATCCTTTTTATAGCCCGGAAGTTCGATCGCCAGGTCATAACCCTTTTCGTTCTCCTTGATATCGGTCTTCATTATGCTGACTTCGGGGTTTTTTGCCGGGAGTGCCGGCTTACGCGGATAACGAAAATCATCAAAAAAGTCATCAAATAAGTTTTCTCCGAAAATACTTGGCATTAACATATGTCATTCCTCCTTTTAAAACACATTGTCTGTGTTGATTTGTTTATCTGTTGGGGGTGGGATATGAATTTGTATATCTTAAATCCCGCTCCTTCCGGCTACGATTATGTTATATCACACTTATTAGCACTCGTCAATAGTGAGTGCTAATAAAATTGTGAATTATTTGTGTTCTCTTTAAATACATAGATTATTTTAAACCTGTTCCGAATATTTACAACTATTTAAGATAAAGAGTATGTTTTACACTGATAAGGATTACAAAAGTATGAAAAAACCTCCATTGAAAACTACAGAAAAAACCGAAAACAGCAGAAACAGTGGAACCAAAGGAACAGAAATACAAGACAAAGATGTCGGAAACACCATTAAAAAGAAAAGCTGTCTTATTATATCCGGTGGCAGATTTGTTGATCCCGGATACTTAAAACCGCTGCTGGATGGTACGGGACATAAAGATGACAGCATTATTGACTATGTTTTTGCCTGCGATAAAGGCATAGATCATTCCGAAAAATACGGGATTGTTCCGGATGTGGCATTGGGTGATTTTGACTCTGTATCGGAAACGGGCCTTGCCTTTATAGAAGATAAAGGGATAGCATATGACCGATATCCGTCTCATAAGGACGATACGGATACGGTTATTGCCGTTAAGCGGGCTCTGGAAATGGGATATGTAAGCATTTATATCATATGCGCAATGGGAGGAAGACCCGATCATGCGTTTGCGAATATTCAGGCAGCTCAGTATGCGGCCGGTGCGGGGGCGAAGGTCTGTATCATCGACAATGGTTCGCAGTTCATCATATTCTCGGATTCCGCTATTGAAGCAGAGGCGGAAGATGACTGCGCATTGTCGGTATTTTCGCTTACTGACAGAAGTACGGGAGTATTTATAAAGGGAGCGGAATATGAGCTTGAGGATGCTGTCCTGACTTCGGATCATCCGATCGGTGTTAGCAATGAATTCATAAAAAATAAGGCAACCGTTTCTGTTGAAAACGGCTGCCTTATGGTAGTTGTTACATCAAAACTTCTTAACGACCACGATGTCGATTGATTTGTTTCTTGTACCTACGAGCAGGTCGTCTGAAAGACTGGCTATAACCGAATGTTCAAGTTCATCCCACTGAGGGGTGGCTTCATCGAGATCATCCTTATATTTACTGAAGGACCAGGTCATATCGTAGTCGGCGGGAGAGAAATACGGTGAGTATGTTTCGGAAAGAGCATATGATTCAAATCCCAGCATTTCCTCGCCGGTCGGTGTATACAGGAAGGTGTCGGCAACCAGACGAACCTTGCCGAGGAAGCCCTTATATGCTTCGTTCTTCTGGGTTTTCGACATGTTGACAAAACGCTCCTGGGTATCAAGATCAACGTTCATGTCAGCGTGAAGGCAAAGCCTGTATTCGTTGTCGGTGTTTTCGATATGAAAATCGCCCTTTGAAAAACCGAGCAGACCTTTTTCCATTCCAACAAGCTCTTCGGCAAGAAGTTGAAGCTTTTTTAAATCCTTGTCGGGAAGGTCGTTGAATTGTGCAACCTTTTCGATCACTTTATGGATCTCGGTAATGTCCGAGCTGTCGCCGGTAATTGTATAATTGTCTGTTTTCATTTGGCATCACTCCTTGTGCATTGTAGTAGTCTGATTCATAAATCTATGTCTCATTCGAAATAGTTATTATAAATTATACTTAAGAATTGCTTTATTGGCAATGATAAATTGTTTTAAATGTGATATACTTTATTCTGTGTAAGTGGTTTGGACTTAAAGCAGACGGTATGTTGAGTGTTTTTGACAGAATATGTGACGAACAGTATCTTTGGCTGACTTTAAGATGAATAGGGATAGGAAATGCACAGGAAAGAGACCGGATATCTCATAACCGAATATTTAAAAAAAGCACTGGCCGGGGTCCTGGCTCTGATCGTTGCGGTATCCATGACCGTGCAGGAAGCCAATGCTTCGGCGTTGCCTGCGCAGAAGACTGTGAGAGTCGGATATTACGAGAATGAAGTGTTCGAGGAAGGTGCAGCCGAAGGAGCGGTCAAGAAGGGATATGCGTATGAATACTATCTCAAGCTGTCCGAATATACCGGCTGGAGATATGAGTATGTGTATGGCTCTTTTGCCGAAATGTATGACAAGCTTCTTAACGGTGAAGTGGATCTTCTTGCGGGAATAGCTTATAAACCCGAAAGGGAAGGGCTTATAGGATTTCCCGAGCTGGCAATGGGAAACGAGAATTATAATCTTGTGAAGCATGACGGGGACTGGGAGATCACTTCGGATCCTCATACCATGAACGGCTGCAGGATAGGCGTTCTTAAAAGTGTTGTTCATGATGTACTGCTTAAATATCTTGAAGAACATGATGTGGAGGCGGAAGTCATAACATATGATGATTATGATGATCTGTTTGCTTCGTTTGAAGCTGATGAAATAGATGTAATGGCAGCGGAGGGCGACGGTGCTTACGGTAAGGAACATATGCAGGTTCTGAGTACATTCGGGGCATCTGACTACTATCTCTGCGTCAATATCAACCGTCCGGATATCCTTGAAGAGCTGAACAAAGCACAGAGTGAGCTTGCGGCGGAAGAGAGTAATTATATAATCTCCCTGAAGATAAAATATTACAAATTCGGTTTGTCCGGAAGGTCGAGCTCGGCTTCGGAGCAGGAATGGATAAAGTCTCATGAGAAGCTCAGGGTGGGTTATCTTAACAATTATCTGCCTTACAGTGACACAGCTCCCGACGGAAGCGTTAACGGAATAATAAAGGATCTGATGCCAAGGCTGCTTGAGAGCGTGGGTGTATCCAAGGAGATAATCTTTTCGGGATACGAGAGCTATGATGATATGATAGCCGATATGAGTAACGGGAACGTTGATGTGGCGTTTCCGGTGGGCGGAGGAATGTATTATTCCGAGGAGAGCGGTATATACCAGAGTGTTCCGGTGGCATCTTCTTCCACTGAACTTATCTTTTCGGGGAATTATAACGAATCAACCACATCAAAGTTTGCCGTAAACGAAAATAACAAGATGCAGTTTTACTTCGTGAAGAGCAATTTCCCTGATGCTCAGATAGTACTGTGCTCTTCGATAGAGGACTGTCTGAAGTCTGTGCTGGATGGAAAGGCAACCTGTACCACGCTTAACGGACTGCGCGCAGGTGATATACTTAAGAACCGCGAATACAGAGAGCTTTCCATGCGTCAGCTCAGCAGTAATGATGACAGATGCTTTGGCGTTGAGATAGGAAATGAGGGACTGATAAAGCTGCTTAACAGGGGGCTTAATGTCCTTGGCGACGATTACGCAAGGAATCTTGCGTTCAGATATACGGGCGGACTGTATTCCTATGATTTCATAGATGTCATGAGGGATCATATGGCGGTGTTCGGAAGTATAGTACTGGCAATTGCGATACTGATCATCGCATTCCTGATACGCGATACGAGAAGGAGCCATAAGGAGGTTGCGGTTAAGGAGAATGCACGGCGTATGCTTGAGCAGAAGAATGAGGAGCTCGCAAAGAGCCGTGAAGCACTTGCGAGAGCTCTGGATCTTGCCGAGAGTGCAAACCGTGCCAAGACTACATTCCTCAACAATATGTCCCACGACATACGCACGCCGATGAATGCCATTGTCGGTTTCACGTCACTGGCACAATCGAATATAGACGATAAAGAGCAGGTGGATGACTATCTTGCCAAGATCGCACTGTCATCCCAGCATCTTCTGTCCCTTATAAATGACGTGCTGGATATGAGCAGGATAGAGAGCGGGCAGGTGATCATTGATGAGGAAGAGGTATTTCTTCCGGACGTGATAAGGGATCTAAAGGAGATCATTCAGCCCAATATCAGGCAGAAGGATCAGGAATTTACCGTAGATCTTGACGGGCTGGTGAATAAGGATATCATCACGGATAAATTAAGGCTTAACCAGATATTACTGAATATTCTGACCAACGCGGTCAAATTCACTCAGGCAAAGGGTTCCATAAGTCTTAAGGTGAGCGAAGCTCCTGTTGATGAGAATGTAAGCAGCTACGAATTCAGGATAAAGGACAACGGGATAGGTATAAGTGAAGAATTCAGGCAGAATATTTTCGAGGCCTTTACAAGGGAGAGAAGCAGTACGGTCAGCGGTATCCAGGGAACGGGTCTGGGAATGGCGATCACCAAGAATATTGTGGATATGATGGGTGGAACCATAACTGTCGACAGTACGGAAGGAGAGGGTTCTGAGTTCATTGTGACCATTCCGTGCGCGATAAATAAGAATGAGAGAAAGATCAAACAACAGAACGGTTCCGCACTTGCCTTTGAGGGAAAGAGGCTTCTTCTCGCCGAGGACAATGAGCTTAACCGGGAGATCGCGATAGCCATCCTTGAGGAGGCGGGTCTTAGTATCGAAGTGGCAAATGACGGATCGGAGGCCGTAAAGCTGGTAGAGGATAAGCCTTCCGGCTATTATGATGCGATACTCATGGACATTCAGATGCCCATTATGGACGGGTATGAAGCGACTAAGCTGATCAGGGCCATGGAGGATACGAAGAAGGCCGCTATACCGATAATTGCAGTCACAGCCAATGCTTTTGAGGATGACAGGAAGGAAGCTATCAATTACGGAATGAACGGTCATCTGGCCAAGCCTTATGATGTGCCCAGGATGCTGGAAATGCTGGCTGATATTCTCGGCAAAGAGGATAAGAACTGAGGCGATATTTGTAATGAGAACAAAGGAATGGAAAAAAATGCTGTTTGTATATAATCCCTATTCAGGCAAGGGTGAGATAGGGATGGCTCTTTCGGATATCCTGTGGCGTTTTACGGTTTCCGGATATGATGTTACCGTGCATCCCACGTCTGCCGCAAAAGACGGAGAAGTGTTCATTTCACAGCATGCCGGTGAGTATGATATGGTTGTTACAAGCGGCGGAGACGGAATGCTTCACGAGCTTTTTGCCGGTGTGATAGAGTCTGATAAGGATGTCTGCTGCGGTTATATACCGACCGGTACAGTAAATGATTTCGCTTCTTCACTGATGATATCCACCAATCCGATAGAAGCTGCCGAGACCATAGTTAACGGCAAGTTCAAGCAGATAGATGCCGGTGTATTCAACGGAAGTGTGTTTTCCTATGTTGCGGCATTCGGACTGTTTACGGATGTGAGCTACAGTACGGATCAGGGGATGAAGAACATCCTCGGGGTAGCCGCATATTTTATTGAGATATTAAAGAGCATGGAGCCCAAGAGGATTGCCGAAGCATCCGTGCATGCGGTTGTAAGGATGGATGATAAGGAATATGAGGATGACTTTATCTTCGGATTTGCAGGCAACACTCTGTCTGTGGGAGGAATGACCAATATAGTTCCGGACGGTGCACTTATGAACGACGGACTGCTGGACTGTCTGTTTGTCAGGACGCCTTCGTCATTCGTTGAGCTTGACAGGATAAGACAGGCAATACTTATGGGAAAACAGGATGTTCCGGATATAGTGTCTTCGAAGGTCAGAACTGTCGAAGTGATAAGTGAAAAGGAAATTGCATGGACATTGGATGGTGAGTATGGCGGAAATACTGATCATGCGATCATCGGGATACGTGACAGGGCAATAAAGATAGCCGTACCGTAGATACAGCAGGCCATACCGGGAAGAAGTACAGGAATCATGTAATTAAATGTACATCTAAATACAATGCGGTACACTTGCGCGCATTAATTATCTTTGAAGAGTGATATTGTTAAGGCAGGCAAGCCATTTGCGTTCGTTGCCCTGATATGTGAGCATTCCCTGTTTGTAGGCGTGCCTCAGTGTATATTTCCCGTCGCAGATATCCATAAGTACATGCGAGTCGATCACAACAAGACCGTCCCTGTCGTAGTAATCATACGGCTCTACCGAAACCTGGCGTTGTGCAACCTCGAGGTACATTACACCGGAGCCTTCGCCTGTGATATTTATCTGAATGGCTATATGTTCAAATATATTCCGGGCATCGGCATCTTCAAATACATCCCTCATCCTGTCAACTATATCCCTGTATGTCATGGCCATTACCTCCGTAGAAATATAAAATATATGTGCTGCTCTGAATAGTTCCATTATACCATATTTTCTTATTTACACACAATACAGTACAAAACGAAAAGAACAACAGAATCTTAAAAAAGGAGCTGAAAAAAATGACTGTCGATGCATATCTTAATCCTGACTTTACCTGGGATAAGAAGCTTATATTTTTTCTTATGGCTTTTGTCATGGTGATCATGTGCATATCCATGATCCTCGGAGGTGTCGGACTGTCGGTTTCGGGGATGAGAGGTAAGAAACGTAAACGGGAGCTGTATGACCGCGCAAATAACAGGGTACAGCGTTTCTATGAAATGGTCATATCCGCAACGTCGGTCATGTCCTTCTCGTGCGCCTACATAATATGCAACCATATATACTCTCTGATACAGGCGGGCGTGAGCAGCGAGGAATACGCCCGATTCGGCGCTTTTGTCAACGTATGGGAGAATGGTAAGGATTTTGTGCTTCTCGTGCTTATTTGCCTGTCCTGCGTGCTTAACAGCATACTTGACAGGCTGATCATACCGCTTAAGAGAATAAACAGGGAGGAAAAGGCAACCGTAAGGATGCTGGCGATGTTCTACGTGATCTTTATACTGCTGTGGCTCAATGTGATCGGCGATGAGAGTGAGTACAGTCCGGTAATGCTGTATTATCTGGGTCTTATGGTCGGCAGGTTTGTGTATTTTGATGCATCCTTTCTTGATTTTATCCATGCACTCCAAAATGTGATCAGGAATATTTACCTTCTGATCCTCGGGCTGCTGATAACGGGAATGCTGTGTTATGTCGGGTTTTCCAACGGATACCTGCTTGAACGCAATTACTATCTCATCGGTGCTTTTTATACCCACCTCTTCATGCTTGCGGCCGTGTTTGTCCTGCATCACAGCCGGCTTATAAGCCTGATAATCCGTAAGCCTTCGGGATATGTCGAAGCATATGAAAGTGAGGATGTTAAAAACGAAACGGATCTTGAAAATGATCTGAACGGATATGATGAATATGAGGGTTATGAAGAGTATGAAGAATACGAAGAAGGCGAATATGAAGAAGACGGATACGAAGGATATGAGGATTATGGTGACTACGAAGATGAAGACAACGATGATTATGACGGATATGATGAATGAGCCCCTTTGCAGCCTGCCGGTCTGAGGTGTATGTCAGCTGTGCAAAGGATAAATCATTATTGAGTATACATCCTGAAAGTGATATCATGAAACTAATTCAGATCTGTTTGGTGTGATCTGTCCGGGAGGAACCATAATGTCGGGAGAACGAAGAGTATATTCAAGGCTTAAATCGGGGATGTCCTGTCTTATATACGTCACAAATAAGGAAATTGTCGGGATTGTTGACAATATCAGTGAAAACGGTATCGGGATCACGGTTAACAGGGAAGGGATCGCAGACGAACTGCAGGTTGATGACCGGATCGATGTGACCGGACTTGACTCGGAAGTCGTGGTTCAGTTTGAGGCAAGGATAGTCAGGCTTACCGAAAATGGTGATAAGCTTGAAATAGGTGCTTTGATCCTGAATCAGAAGCAGATAGAGCCCTATATCAACAGGAAAAGGGTAGAGATGTTCCTTAAGAGTATAGAATAGCGAATTTCATCAGAAATTCGGTATTATATAGAAAAGTAAACGTCAGATAGGAAACCTGTTTATGAATAAGATCAGAAGACATCGCTTTATCATTTCCGTAATCACCATCGCCACGCTGGGTTTGATCATTGAGAGTTATTTTGAGGGGTGGGAGTTCTGGGTGCTTCCGCTGCTTGCTATCGGGATAATAGCATTATGGACCGTATATTTAAGGCAGCGCATGGAAGACGCAAACAGCGAAATGCTTTATCTCATTTTCGGTATGCTGGCTGCTTTTTTTCACGGAGTTCATGAAACCAGCTTCTTTGATGTTTCGATCATCATCATGCTCATGCTTGTTACTTATTCGCTTCTTGACCGCATGTTTATGCTCAATTGCCTCATGGCGGAATATGCATTTATCATGGTTATCCAGTTCGTTCTTGTGATTAAGAGCGGAAGCATCATATTTGATTCACTTAACATATCGAGGACAGCCCTGCATATCGCAGCGGTCCTGTGCGTATATTTCTACTGCAAATACTCCGTTGAAAACAGAAAACTGGGAGTTCGCAAGGTCGAAGAGAGCAGACGCAATATTGATGCCTATGACAAGGATATGGAGGATTTCCTGTCCAATATATCTCATGAGCTTCGTACGCCCGTAAATGTTGTTAACGGTATGTCGGCCCTGCTTCTTAAAAAGGGAGTCGGCAGGGAAGTGGATGAGATAAGGAATGCCGGAGTAAGGCTTTCTTACCAGATAGAGGATATCCAGGATTACACAGAGGTTAAGCGCGGGAAGGTGGTCCTGGAGGAGGAGAATTACATAAGCACTTCACTCATAAATGATGTCGTGGCAGGACTTAAACTGCAGGATAAGATGAGAGAGCTCGAGTTCGTGGTGGATTTCGATCCCCTGATCCCGATGATCATGAGGGGCGATATAAGAAAGCTTGAGAAGATATTCAGACACCTGATAGACAATGCATGTAAGTTCACGAGACGCGGCGGAGTGTATCTGAGGGTATATTCAACGCCCAGGGAGTACGGTGTAAATCTGTGCATAGAGATAACGGATACCGGAATGGGGATGGAGAGGAAAGACATTTCCTCGACCGTCAAAGGGCTGTATCAGGCCAACAAGAAGAGAAACCGGAGTACGGGAGGTATAGGGCTCGGACTTTTCGTTGTGTACGGTCTTGTACACAGGATGGGCGGCTTTGTTAAGATTGAGAGTGAAAAGGGGAGCGGTACAACCGTGCGCGCAACGATCCCGCAGACTGTCATAGATCCCACACCCAGCCTGTCGGTTGATTCAAGGTTTGACGGAAATGTGGTATTCCATGTTCGGCCGGATAAGTATGATATCCCGCAGGTGCGTGAATTCTATAAGAGTATGGCTGTCAATATGGCACAGGGGCTTAAATGTCCTCTGTATTCGGCTGAAACGGTAAAAGAAGTGGAACGTCTTATGCACAGGCTGAACGTGACACATATATTCATGGGCAGGGAGGAGTATGAGCTTAACCAAAAGTTCTTTGATGATCTTGCCGGACAGGGAATAACGGTAGCGGTTTCCGCCTTTGATGATTTCATAAAGCCGGAGGGAAGCCGTATAGTGCTTCTGCCCAAACCCTTGTACGGTTTTACCATAACCAGACTGTTGAACGGTGCGGTCAATACAGACGAGGATCTGTCAAATGAGCGGGGTAAAGTGCTGTTTGAAGGGCTTAAGGTGCTCATAGTCGATGATGAACCCATGAACCTTGTGGTTGCTGCGGGACTGTTTGGCGATTACAGGATGATAACCGAGGTGGCCGGCAGTGGTAAGGAGGCTGTAAAGAAATATCAGGACAAAGACTATGATGTTATATTCATGGATCATATGATGCCTGAGATGGATGGTGTTGAAGCCATGAAACGACTGAGGGATGTGGCCAGGAACAAGGGCAGGAACCCTCTTATCGTCGCACTTACGGCCAATGCAGTCAGCGGTGCCCGTGAAATGTTTATTAACGAGGGGTTTGACGGATTTATTGCCAAGCCGATCGAGCTGGGTGATTTCGAAAGAGTGATGAAAAACATACTTCCGGAAACGGCAGTCAGCTATGAAGGAGGTGTGAAATGATAAAGCTGTTCAACAGGTTTAAAGACTACCTTCTTAATACCGAAAAAAGCTTTGAGGAGCGCATATTCGCGCTTCTTACCGTCATTGCCATATCGTCTGTGTTTGTTGCACTTGTAGGTGATATCCTGACCGGTGAGAATGTTCTTGAAATAGTGTTCCTTGTCGGAGTGATAGTGATCGTACCGATAATTACCTATACGTCCGTTACAAGGGGCAGGGTTAAGCTGGGAGTGCGTCTTATTGTTGCCGGACTGGTATTTGTGATCAATCCTGCCATTTTCTTCTTCGGCGGAGGCGTTGAGGGCGGCGGAGTGGTATGGGTCATGTTCAGCTATCTGTATATAGGCCTCGTGCTTACCGGCAGATGGCGGACCATAATGCTCATACTTCTGACGGGAATGGCAATATTTGAAAATGTGATCGACTATTATTTCCCGAATACGGTTCACACTCACTCGGACTTTATGTTTCATGTGGATCAGCTTATTTCGATCGTGCTTGTCGGAGTGGTGTGCTTCGTTATGGTTAGCTTCCAAAACAGGCTGTTTATGGAGGAAAACAGACATGCGAGGGAGGAGGCCGACAGGGTCGAGGAGCTTAACCGTTCGCAGAACAGATTCTTCTCGAGTATGAGCCACGAGATACGTACTCCCATAAATACGATACTCGGACTCAACGAGATCATACTAAGGCAGCCGGATGCATCTGAGGAGATACTGAGAGATGCGGGAAATATCGAAGGAGCCGGCAAGCTGCTGCTGTCCCTTATAAATGACATACTCGATTTCTCCAAAATGGAAGCGGGAAGGATGGAGATTGTTCCCGTTGACTATCGTGTCGGGGATATGATATCGGAAATAGTAAACATGATCTGGCTTCGGGCAAATGAAAAAGGTCTTGAGTTCACTGTGGATATTGATCCCGAGGTGCCTTCCGTACTGTACGGAGATGAGGTAAGGATAAAACAGGTGCTCATAAACCTCTTAAACAATGCTGTCAAGTATACACGTGAAGGGTCTGTAGGCCTGCACATTGAGTGTGATGAAACCGGTGAGAACAAGGTAATGCTTAAAATATCCGTCACAGATACAGGTATTGGTATAAAACAGGATGCCATCCCGCATCTGTTTGATGCATTCCAGAGGATTGACATGGAGAAGAACCGTTATATCGAAGGAACGGGACTGGGACTGTCGATCGTTAAGCAGCTTGTCGAGTTGATGGGAGGAAAGGTTACGGTCAACAGTGTTTACACGGAAGGATCAACATTTACCGTGACCCTTGAGCAGACTGTTTCGGATTCCAAAGCAGTCGGAGATATCAATATTGCCAATTACGGAAACAGCAGGGTATATAAGGAGTATAAGGCGGGTTTCAGCGCTCCCGGAGCCATTGTTCTCATAGTTGATGACAATGAGTTAAACCTTGAGGTGGAGAGTAAGCTCCTGCTTGGAACGGATGTGGTTGTCGATACTGCAGTCTCCGGTATCGAGGCGCTCAGAAAGACCCTGACCAGGCACTATGATGTGATACTTATGGATCATTACATGCCGGAAATGGACGGCATAGAGGCTCTTAAGGCTATAAGGGCACAGACAGGAGGTCTTAACAGAGATGTTCCTGTAATAGTACTGACAGCCAATGCGGGAAGCGAGAACAGAGAACTGTACAATGCTGCGGGATTTGACGGATATCTGATCAAGCCGGTATCGGGAAGCCGTCTTCAGGATATGCTCCTTAAGCATATTCCGGTGGAAAAGCTTACGTACGGAGCAGATAACAGGAATATACAGGATGAGATCAGTACGGCTAAGGGATACATAAGAAAGATCCCCGTGCTTATAACAGCCAGCAGCACAAGCGATATTCCGGAAGCGGTCATCAAACAGCTGCGTCTTGATATAATTCCGTTTTCAATATGTACCAAAGACGGTACATTCAGGGATTACTTTGAGATGGGTGGCGATGAACTGATCAATTATATACAGAATGGCGGAGAAGCAATATCAAAAGCACCGGAGATATCAGATTATACGGAGTTCTTCGGGAGGATGTTAAGAAAGGCACATCAGGTTATCCATATAGCCATATCCACCAGTATGAGCGTTGAGTACGAGAGAGCCACAGAGGCGGCAAGATCGTTTGAAAATGTTACGGTCGTTAATTCGGAAGGGCTTTCTTGCGCGGCCGGAATGCTGGTTATGATCGCATACAGGCTGGCTCAGCAGAATCAGCCGGCTGAAAGGATCGTTGAGGAACTTAATGAGATTAAGAAGCATATCCACTGCAGCTTCATAATCGGCTCAACGGAGATCATGGCAAACAGGGGATATATAAGCGAACGGGTCCACAACATAGCGAAGATGCTCGAGCTGAGGCCGGCGCTTGGCGTTAAGGATGATAAGATGTCGATAATGGGCTTCTGGATGGGATCGAGGGAACATGCCTTTGAGAAATATATCCATAAAGCTCTGCCTCTCCGGAGTGATCCCGATAAGGATGTTATGTTTGTTGCATATGCTGATCTTACTGAGGATGAGATTGAAATGATAGAGCGCACTATACGCAGACGGTATGATTTTGAGCATATAGTGTTTAAACAGATCACAGCTGCGGTAA
>JAEEGL014509942.1_pt1 | contig 16157 bp, 16 predicted proteins | sample 9134231 | NCBI WGS metagenome assembly JAEEGL01 (sample SAMN16246548, study PRJNA631951) | gut metagenome | biome: gut microbiome; feature: rumen; material: fiber-attached | host: Bos | place: Iran: Karaj | collected 2018-10
GTCGATGCAGGGGGCCTCGGCGAGGGTGCGAAGGAACCTGCCGTCCTCCTCGTACATGTTGAGGACAATCTTGTACTTCCGGTTGCTGCCGTAGAGGTCGTCCTCTATGAATTCGGAGCCGTTGTGGTCGGCCTGTTCAAGGTCGATTGCCACCGTGCGGGAGTTGTTGGGGCCCCAGTAGATCTCCTCGTCGCCCTCCATGTCGTAGGACATCTCGGGGAACCTGTCGATGAAGTGGCAGACGAGCCTGTCGGAGAGGAGGACTTCGACGTCGTCGCCGCTGGAACGCAGCTCGCAGTTGACCACGTCGCCGAGGTAATAAGTGTGCCGGAAGAGGGGTGAGCGCATTGTTTCCTTAATGGCGCGGGCCTCTTCACGGCCGCGTGGCGCGGGGTGGGGGAGGTATGAGGTGATGCCGACGTTCTCGCCCTCGATGATTTCCTGCTCGCGTTTGGCACGGTACGACGGGTTCTGCATGCGCTTGAGGTCGTAGTTGCTCAGGCACAGGCCGGAGATGACGTCGCCCCCGTCGATGGGGTTGTAATCGGGCAGGTCTATGACGTTGCCTCTCTGGCGTGCGGGGTAATTGGGGTCTTCGAAGATTATCCATTTCTGGTCGCCTTCGCAGCTGTACACCCAGCCGCCGGGGAATTCGGCCTCGAGCCAGCCCCAGTCGGAAACTACGCCGACATAGCTGCCGTCGGCCTCGTACATCAGTGCGCGGAGGGTGTAGAACTGGCCGTTGTAGGGATGCTCCATCCTGCCGGGATGGTCCTTGGGGTCGATTTCCGGCTCCAGGCGGATGAACCTGCCGTAGCCCCAGTCGACGGGAAGGTGGCTGAGGGAAGCGGCCCTGCCTGCGGTGGAACGGGACATCTGCGCGGCGCGTACGTTGTTGGAATGCAGGCGCCTGCCTACGCACCCGCAATGCCACGCGGCAGCGCGGACGTCATCCCCGAAGGTATCGTACGGCTTGACGCTGCCGGGACTCCTCAGTTCATCGATGACGTTGAGGTGGGAGTCGTATGAACGGACCGTGAAGTCGGTCGTGAGGGCCTCCAGCTTGCCATAGCCGTCGCTGACCGCAAGGTTCTCGAACGGCAGGAGCACGTTGCCGGCATTGTCTATCAGGCCGGCGCGGCCGTTGAACCCGGAAACTGCGGAGGCGACGCCCTTGCGGAACGAGGGCGAGTAAGTGAACTGCGGTGCGAATATCTCCTCGCCGGACAGGCTGTACACGCCCCAGAGAGGCTCGTTCACGCCGTTGTCGGGGTCGATGCCCCTGGCGGTGATAATCTGTTCGCCCTTTGATACGCTGACCGACTGGTACACCGGCGGAAGGACTATCCTGCCGGACGCATCGGCCAGGCCGTACATCTTGGTGCGGTCCACCTTGACCATCAGCTCGCAGAGTCCCAGCTTGTCGAACTTGCCGATGCTGTTGTACTCGGGACGCAGCACCCAGTCTCCATTGGTGTTGATAAGGCCCTCCAGGCCCTGCACCTCCACGATGGCATAACCGTCGATGAACCGTTTTGCCTTGTCGAACTGCGGGCTGATCACCCAGTTCTTGCTCTTGTCCTGGTACCCGAACTTCTTTGAATCCCTGTCCTTGACGGGCTTGATGTCCTGCGCCGACGCCGCCAGCGTCAGGCACAGCGCCGCGACCAGCGCTACGATTGCTTTCACTTTCATACCGCTAAGTTAGCAAAAAATAATCAGAATCACTCCTTCACGCTGCAACGTGGCTGCCGTAGCCGCCTGAGGGTGCTTTTTACAGCGGTTTGCCCGGTTTACCCGCCCGGGTGCTCCTGATGGAAGCATTTTTCTTCCATCGGGCGCATATCTGCCGCTTTTTTGCTCCTGATGGAACCTTTTTTCTTCCATCGGGCGCACTCAAGAATCCATCCTGGTCATCTCCGGCTCCTTCGGGCGGAAACGTGGCTACCCTGCTTTTTCTCCGGTCTACGCGTGATATTTTGATATGAGCGACTTTTTTCCTAAATTTGCAGGTTGCAAATACTAACTGCTATATATGTTAACATTAGCTTTTACCGACGGTACCGTCCGTCCCTGGGATGACGAACAGGCCAAACACATTTTCTGGCACTCATCCGCACACCTTATGGCCGAGGCTCTCGAGGCCCTCTATCCCGGCGTCAAGTTCGGCGTCGGCCCTGCAGTGGAAACCGGTTTCTACTACGACGTAGACCTCGGCGGCCGCACCATAGGCGAGGCCGACCTCAAGGCCATAGAAGACAAGATGATAGAGCTCGCCCGCACCAAAGAGACATTCGAACGCAAGGAAGTCTCCAAGGCAGAGGCCCTCGACTACTTCACCCGCAAGGGCGACAAGTACAAAGTCGAACTCATCGACGACCTCGAGGACGGCACCATAACCTTCTACACCAACGGCTGCTTCACCGACCTCTGCCGCGGCCCTCACGTCAAGCACGCAGACGACATCAAGGCCGTCAAGCTCACCGCAATAGCCGGCGCCTACTGGAAAGGCGACCAGGACCGCGAACAGCTCACCCGCATCTACGGCGTCACCTTCCCCAAGAAGAGCATGCTCGACGAATACCTCGTCATGCTCGAGGAAGCCAAGAAACGCGACCACCGCAAACTCGGCAAGGAGATGGAACTCTTCACCTTCTCCTCCCGCGTCGGCATGGGCCTGCCCCTGTGGCTGCCCCGCGGCGCCGTCATGCGCAACATCCTCGAGAACTTCCTCCGCCGCAAGCAGGGCGAACTCGGCTACCTCCCCGTAGTCACTCCCCACATCGGCGGCAAGGAACTCTACGTAACCTCCGGCCACTACGCAAAATACGGCAAGGACTCGTTCCAGCCCATACATACCCCGCAGGAAGGCGAAGAGTACATGCTCAAACCCATGAACTGCCCCCACCACTGCGAGATATTCCGTTCCTCCCCCCACTCATACCGCGACCTGCCCCTCCGCTACGCGGAATTCGGCACCGTTTACCGTTATGAGCAGAGCGGAGAACTCCACGGACTCACCCGCGTCCGCGGCTTCACCCAGGACGACGCCCACCTCTTCTGCCGCGCCGACCAGCTCCAGGAAGAATTCGAGAAAGTCATCGACCTCATCCTCTACGTCTTCAAGACCCTCAGGATGACGGACTACATGGCCCAGATTTCCCTGCGCGACCCCAAGAACACCACCAAGTACATCGGGTCCGACGAGAACTGGCAGAAAGCCGAACAGGCCATCATCGACGCTGCCGAGCGCAAGGGCCTCAAGACCGTAGTCGAGCTCGGCGAGGCCGCATTCTACGGCCCCAAGCTTGACTTCATGGTCAAGGACGCCCTCGGACGCAAGTGGCAGCTCGGCACCATCCAGGTGGACTACAACCTCCCCGAGCGCTTCGACCTCGAGTACACCGCCGCCGACGGCAGCAAGCAGCGCCCGGTGATGATCCACCGCGCACCCTTCGGCTCCCTCGAGCGTTTCACCGCCGTCGTGCTTGAGCACACCGCCGGCCATCTGCCCCTCTGGCTCTCGCCCGATCAGGTCAAAGTTCTGCCAATCAGCGAAAAATATGCAGATTATGCAGAAAAAATTTGTGAATTGCTGAAAAATTCCGATATTCGCGCTTCCATTGACGCGCGCAACGAAACGCTCGGCAAGAGGATACGCGAAATATCCCTTCTCCGCGTGCCTGTACTTGCGATCGTCGGTGAAAAAGAGGCCACGGAAGGCACCGTCTCTGTACGCAGGGAGGGGGCCGATGTGGGCTCTATGACTGCAGAACAGTTTGTACAATACATTAAAACAGCGGTAGCTGAAGAATTAGCTTGATGGCAGGACCATACAGACCAAAGCCGGCCCGTAAACCAGGGGGCCGCAGACCGGATCCCGGGCTTCAGAAGAAGGACGAGAACGAACTCAACATCAACGGCCAGATAACTGCGCCGCAGGTGCGTCTCGTCGGTGACAACATCCCCGAGCAGGGTATCGTACCCCTTTCCCGCGCCCTCCAGCTCGCCGACCAGATGGAACTCGACCTCGTCGAGATCAGCGCCAAGGCCGATCCCCCCGTCTGTAAGATACTCGATTACCAGAAGTATCTCTACCAGCAGCGCAAGAAGGCCAAGGAAATGAAATCCAACGCCGCCAAGGTCGTCATCAAGGAAATCCGCTTCGGCCCCAACACCGACGAGCACGACTTCCAGTTCAAGCTCAAGCACGCCCAGGAGTTCCTCCAGGAAGGATCCAAGGTCAAGGCCTCCATCTTCTTCCGCGGCCGCTCCATAATGTTCGCCGACCAGGGAGAGAAACAGCTGCTCCGCTTTGCAGTCGAACTCGAGCCCTACGGCCGTGCCGAGAACATGCCCACGCTGGAAGGCAAGCGCATGACCATGATGCTCGCCCCGCTCAAGAAAAAATCCGCGTGATGCGGACACTATATTATTAACAATTAATTTATAAAAACAATGGCAAAGCTTAAAACCCTCTCCGGTGCCAAAAAGCGCTTCGAGCTTACCGGAACGGGCAAAATCAAGAGGAAGCACGCTTACCACAGCCACATCCTCACCAAGAAGACCAAAAAACGTAAAAGAAACCTCGATCACTTCGCCGTCATCGAAAAGGCTGACGTCGCAAGGGTACGGGAAATGTTGGTTCTCTAAAAGTATTGAATTATGCCTAGATCAGTTAGTTCCGTAGCCTCAAGGGCACGCCGCAAGAAGATTCTTAAGAGAACCCGCGGTAATTTCCTGTCAAGAAAGAATGTCTGGACAGTTGCAAAGAACACCTACGAGAAAGGTCTTACCTATGCTTATCGTGACCGCAAGGCCAAGAAGCGCAATTTCCGCGCTCTCTGGATCCAGCGTATCAACGCTGCTGCACGCCAGTACGGTATCTCCTACTCCCAGTTCATGGGCAAGCTCAGCGCACAGAACATCGGTCTCAACCGCAAGGTTCTCGCCGACCTGGCAATGAACAACCCTCAGGCGTTCGAGGCTATCATCAATTCCGTTAAGTAGAGTAGAAAGTGAGCCGGAGGAAGAAATTCAGGACAAAGAGCAAGTTCCTGAACTGGATTCTTGACTGGGTCGACGCCATACTCTTTGCGGTCGTCGTCGTTACCCTGATCAATGTTTTCTGGTTCCAGTCCTTCAAGATTCCTTCCTCATCGATGGAGAGCAGCCTCTATACCGGAGACCATCTCTTCGTCAGCAAATTGACATACGGAGCGAGGCTCCCCATGACCCCCCTGACAATCCCGTTCACGCACAACGTCATCGGCAACGGCGAATCCTATTCGACGTCGGTCCAGTGGAAGTACAGGCGTCTGCCGGGTTTCAGGACGGTCCGCAAGGGAGACTGCGTAGTGTTCGGGTTCCCCAATGGCGACACCGTCCTCCGCAAGGCTCCCGCTGAAGACTACCACGCTGTGGTGCGCTTCATGGGACGCGAAGCGGCGGAGAAGGCCCTCGGCCCCGTCATCGTTCGACCGATGGACAAGAAAGACCATTACGTCAAGCGTTGCGTGGCCGCCCCGGGCGACACTCTCGAAGTGCGCGACGGCCTCGTTTGGGTAAACGGGCAGCAGCAGGAAGTCTGGCCCGGCGTGCAGATGAGCTACAGGGTCGTGACGACGGGAAGGGAACTGAATCCCAAGATCGTCGACCAACTCGGACTCAATGTCGCCGAACTGCGCTTCTCGCCCTCCCTCCCCGGTTATCCCGAACTGCCGCTTACGGCAGCGATGCTGGAGCAGGTAAAGGGAATGAAGAACGTAGTGTCCGTGGAACCGGTCCTTCAGACCGAGCCCGGCGACTACCGCGAAATCTTCCCGTTCTCGCCTCTCTTCAGCTGGTCCAGGGACAGCTTCGGCCCCCTCTGGATCCCCAGAAAGGGCGCAACCGTGGAGCTCACTCCGGCAAACCTTCCTCTGTATGAGCGGATTATCCGCGATTACGAGCACGCCGATGTCGATTCCGCTCTCGCAGCCGGCTCCTATACTTTCGAACAGGATTATTATTTCATGATGGGAGACAACAGGCACAATTCCCTGGACTCAAGGTACTGGGGGTTCGTTCCTGAAGATCACATAGTCGGGCGTCCGGCGGTGATCTGGCTCTCAACCGATGCGGGACGGAAATTCCCGAACAACATCAGGTGGCGCAGATTCTTCAATTTTCTGTAAAGACCTATTTGGAAATACGAGAAATTAACGCGATATTTGCGTCCCATTTCAAGAAAACAATAAAAATCAGATAGTTATGGCAAAAGTTTGTCAAGTGACAGGAAGAAAGAGAATGAAAGGCAACAATGTTGCCCATTCCAAGCTCCGCACCAAGCGTGACTTCTCCCTCAACCTCAAGAACAAGAGGTTCTGGAGCGAGGAGGAGCAGCGTTATGTTACCCTCAAAGTGTCCTGCAAGGGCATGAGGATCATTGAGAAGAACGGTCTCGAGGCTACGCTTCGCGACGCTCAGAAGAAAGGATTGATTAACCTTGTTTAATTTTTACGGTTATGGCAAAGAAAGCAAAAGGAAACAGGGTGCAGGTCATCCTCGAATGTACCGAGCAGAAGGCTAGCGGCGTACCGGGCATCTCCCGTTACATCACTACCAAGAACAAGAAGAACACCCCCGAGCGTCTCGAGCGCAAGAAGTACAACCCGTACCTGGGGAAGGTTACTGTTCATCGTGAAATCAAATAATTAATAGGAGACTGAATTATGGCAAAGAAAGCCGTTGCAACCTTCGCAGCCAAGGCCGGTGCCAAGAGCATGGTCAAGTGCATCCGCATGGAGAAATCTCCCAAGACCGGCGCTTATGTTTTCACTGAGCAGCTGGTAGAGGCCGAAAAGGCCAAGGACTTCTTCGCAAACAAGAAGTAAGTTCTTACTCTATACCCGAGGTGACCGACAAGCAATTGCCGGTCACCTTTTTTTGTGCTTTTGCCGAGGAAATCGTATCTTTGAAAAGTATGCGAGCAAGATCCATATTCATCCTTACTGCAGCCCTTTTCTTTCTGGCGTCCTGCAGGCCTGACCCAGTGGATCTTCCCGAGCCCGAGCCCGAACCCGATCCTGAGCCGGTAGTCGTTCCGGAAGAGCCGGGAGGCAAACCGGACGGCCCCGAGTATGCCGTGACGGGCGAGCCTCTTCCCGGGTGGGCGGAAGGATGGCTCGACATACACAGCATCAACAGCGGACGCGGCGAGGCGTTCTTCTACATTTTCCCCGACGGTACCACCATGCTGGTGGATGCGGCGGGCGCCTCGGATTTCGAGATTCAGGGCGAAGACGGCTCCGGCATCTATTCCAGGCCTTCGCAGGAGTACTCCAGCGGAACGGTGATAAACCGCTATCTGCAGCGATACATGCCCGAAATAGCGGAAGGCAAGCTGGACTATTTCATGCTCTCCCACTATCACAGCGACCACATGGGCGCGTTTACCAAGTCGCACGCCAAATACGGATGGAAGGCGGTGGACAAGGACGGCAAGCCGGTTACCACCGTGGACGTCAATTCCGGAGGCTTCCTGCTGAACGGACTGCCCGAGGTGGGCATGTCGTTCCCCATATCAAAGCTGATAGACAGGGGAGACTGGGACAATCGGGCCTCCAACGTGTGGAGCACCGGCCAGACCCGCCGGAAGAACTACATCAATTTCATCGACTGGAGCCAGCGCACACACGGCACCGTGCACGAGAAGTTCTCTGTAGGCGGCACTGACCAGATAGTGCTGCAGCACGCTCCGGGCCAGTATCCCGGGTTCCTGGTTCGCGGGATTGCCGCCGGCGGCGACATCTGGACCGGCAGCGGCAACTTCATCAACTCCACTTACGTTCCGTCCGCGGCCGACTGCCTTGCCAATATCGACACCTGGGACATCAACGAGAATATCTTTTCCTGCGTATTCACGCTCAGCTACGGCAAGTTCGACTGGTTCTCGGGCGGAGATATCCAGTATAACGACCGCGGCACCTACAGCTGGAAGGACATCGAACTGCCGATCGCCAGGGTGGTGGGAAAGGTGGAGGCTATGAAGGCCAGCCATCACAGCACCAGCAACACCAACGGATCCACCCTGCTGAATGTCCTTAAACCGGACTGTTATGTGGTCGGCGTGTGGACCAAGAACCAACCCAATCCCACGACCCTCAAGCGGGTATACGCTGTGAACAAGGACATCGATATCTTCGTTACCAACCTCTCCGGCAACATAATTGCCAAACTGGCCGAGCAGGGAATCGATTCCGGAACCTTCAAGGCCCGCGGCGGCCATGTAGTGCTGCGCGTCGCTCCCGGCGGAAACCAGTATTACGTCTTTGTGCTCGACGACTCCGACTTCGAGTACCGCGTCACCGAAATCCACGGGCCGTACAGCTGCAAGTAACATAGCCTTCAAAAAGGGCTGGGGATTCACAATAAATTATTATATTTGTGAATTATGGCATTCAGTTTCTTTCAGAAGATAGGCAGGGCCATTGCCGGGAGGTCGAGGGTCGACGACGACACCCTCGATGCGATAGAGGAGGCCCTGGTTGAATCCGACATGGGAGTGGACACCACCCTCAAGGTGATAGACAACCTTGAGGAGAGGGTAGACCGCGACAAGTACATGAGCCAGGACGAGCTGCGCGCCATGCTGCGCCAGGAAATCGAAGCGCTCATCCCGGATACGCCCTCCGGCCCGGACCTGAAGGGACACCCCCATATCATACTCGTTGTTGGCGTGAACGGAGTGGGGAAGACCACCACCATCGGCAAGCTGGCCCATTACTGGAAGAGCCAGGGCAAGAGCGTGCTCCTGGGAGCCGCCGACACCTTCCGCGCCGCCGCCGTGGACCAGCTCGACATATGGGCTGAGCGCGCAGGAGTGGAGATAGTGAAGCAGCAGATGGGCTCCGACCCTGCGGCTGTGGCATTCGACACCGCCAAGGCCGCCGTTGCACGCGGCACCGACGTGGTGCTCATCGACACCGCCGGCCGCCTGCACAACCGTATCGACCTCATGAACGAGCTGACCAAGATACGCAATTCGGTACGCAAGGTGGTGCCCGACGGCCCCCACGAGGTGCTTCTGGTGCTCGACGCCAGCACAGGCCAGAACGCCTTCGCCCAGGCCAAGGAGTTCGCCCGCGCCACCGATATCACAGGCCTGGTTGTTACCAAGCTCGACGGAACCGCAAAGGGCGGCGTCGTGGTTGGGGTTAGCGACCAGTACGGCATTCCGGTCCGCTTCATCGGAGTAGGCGAAAAGATAGAAGACATAAAGCCGTTCGACAAGGAATCCTTCGTCGCGGCGCTTTTTAATCCAGAAGAGATATGAAACTCAGTTACAGTTGGTTAAAGGACTATTTGAAGTGTGATCTCACCCCCGCGCAGGTAGCGGAGGCAATGACTTCCATCGGCATCGAGGTCGACGGAGTCGAGGAGAGCGAGGAGATTCCCGGCGGACTCGCCGGCGTGGTTGTGGCGGAGGTGCTCACCTGCGAGGCTCATCCCGACAGCGACCATTTGCATATAACCACCGTCAACACCGGTTCCGGAGAGCCCGTGACCGTGGTGTGCGGCGCCCCCAACGTGGCCGCGGGCCAGAAGGTCCTTCTGGCACAGATCGGCACCGTGCTGCCTGGCGACTTCAAGATTAAGAAGTCCAAAATCCGCGGCGTGGAGTCCTTCGGAATGATTTGCGCCGAGGACGAACTGGGCATAGGAACCAGCCACGACGGCATCATGGTCCTGCCCGCGGATGCCATTCCCGGCACTCCCGCCAAGGAATTCCTGCACCTCAAGACCGAGGCTGTCATCGAATATGAAATCACCGCCAACCGCGTGGACGCCGCCTCCCACTGGGGTGTTGCGCGCGACCTATACGCCTGGTGCAAGCTCAATAACGTTCCTTGTGAACTGACACTGCCGAAGGTTGACTCATCGGCGGCAGACTGCTGTGCGAGCGACTTTTCTCCATGTTCTCAGGAGCGAGTACAGCAGTCTGACGGAGCAATCGAGGTCGAGGTTCAGACTCCCGACGGCGCACCCCGCTACTGCGGAATCACAATCCGCGGCCTCAAGGTTGCCCCGTCGCCCGAATGGCTCCAGAAGCGCCTCATGAGCATAGGCAGCCACCCCATCAACAACATCGTCGACATCTCCAACTTCATACTGTTCGAGCTCGGGCAGCCCCTCCATACCTTCGACGCCGGCAAGATCCGCGGCGGCAAGGTCATCGTGCGCCGTGCCGTCGAGGGCGAGCCCATCAAGACCCTGGACGGCATCGAGCGCAAGCTGCATGCCTCCGACGTGGTGATTGCCGATACCGTCGGCCCCATGTGCATCGCCGGCGTGTTCGGCGGCGAGGACAGCGGCGTCACGGATGCAACCGTCGACGTTTTCGTCGAGAGCGCCTACTTCGATCCCGCATCCATCCGCAAGACCTCCAAGAGCCAGGGCCTGCAGACCGACGCCTCCTTCCGCTTCGAGCGCGGCGCCGATCCGTTCATGCAGCCCTACGCCCTCAGGCGCGCCGTCCAGCTCATCCTCGAGTGCGCCGGCGGCACCGTCTGCGGCGAAGCCATCGACATCTGCCCGAAACTCCCTGAGCGCAAGCGTATAGAGTTGGACTACAACCGCATACGCGGATTCGTGGGCAAGGATATCAGCAATGCCGACATGGAAACGATACTCGAGGCACTGTGCTATGAGTTCGAGAACCGCAGCGACAACGGCGCCACCGTGCTTGCACCTTCCTACATGGTCGACGTGTACCGCGAGTGCGATGTGGTGGAGGAGATACTCCGCATCTACGGCTACAACAACGTCGATCTGCCCGGACGCATGAAGATGTCCGTCGCCCCCACTCCGTCGCCCGATCCGGAAGCGATACGCAACAACGTTTCCAACTTCCTGGCCGCCAACGGTTTCACGGAGATAATGAACAACTCCCTCACCAAGAAAGACTACTACACGCAGCTCACCACCTTCCCTGCTGAGGCCTGCGTCGAGATAGTGAACCCGCTCAGCCAGGACTTGAACGTGATGCGCCAGACGCTCATTCTCGGAGGCCTGGAGGTGGTGGCCTACAATTTCAACCGCCAGGTGGGATCCGTGAAGACCTTCGAATACGGCAACGTTTACAGCCGCCGCCCCGGCACCGATATCACCAAACTCGAGAACTACGAGGAGCACGGATGCTTCTGCCTGGTGCTCGCCGGCACGCCCGAGAAATCCTGGAAGTCCGCGCCCGCAAAGAGCGACTACTTCCAGCTCAAGGGCTACGTGGAGCTGCTCTTGAAGCGCTACGGATGCGATCTTTACCAGCTCTGGACCGAGCCTGCGCCTGCGGACATCTTCTCCGACGGCGTGAGCTACCAGCTGCCCGGGAAGGGACCGAAGCTCGTAAGCATGGGTATCGTCAATCCGGCGCTGTGCAGGCGCTTCGGCATCAAGCAGCAGGTTGTGGCCGCCGAGATTTCGTGGCCCGCTCTGCTCGAACTGGTGACACGCGACAAAGTGGCCTTCAAGGAACTGCCAAAGTTCCCCGAGGTGCGCCGCGACCTTGCGCTGCTGCTGGACGAGAAGGTGAGCTACGCCGACCTGCGTGGCGCCGCTTTCAGGCAGGCAAAGAAACTCCTGCGTCAGGTGGGCCTCTTCGACGTGTACCGTGGCGACAAGATCCCTGCAGGCAAGAAGCAGTACGCCCTAAGCTTCGTGATCCGCGACGAGGAGAAGACCCTCACCGACCAGGATACCGAGCGCCTGATGGACAGGCTGCTCCAGATGTTCAAGAACGATTTCGGCGCCGAACTCCGATGAAGCTGCGTGCCGGTCATATTCTCCCAGCCTTTGCGCTTGCGTGCGTGCTTGTTTCGTGCACCGGGCGCTCGCGTATCATTCCCAGGGGAATAATGGCCGACATCTACGCCGACATGTTCCTGGCCGACCAGTGGCTGGCCGACCATCCCGACGAGCGCAAGAGCGTGGACACCATGCTGTTCTACGACCCCATAATCAAACGCTACGGTTACACTTTCGAAGACTACGACGCCTCCGTCAAGCGTTACATGAAGGATCCGGAGAAGTTCTCCAAGATATTCAGGAACGCTTCGAAGAAGCTCGGTGACGAACGCGAGCGCTTCAGTAAGCTGGCTGAGCGTCAGCAGGCGGTGATCGACTTCAACGCTGCCATAAAGGGCTACAAAGTCAAGGATTTCGACAAGGATACCGTTATCTGGCGCACACGCTACAAGGATGCCCGCGATTCCCTCAGGCGCGATTCGCTGCTTCGGGACTCCCTGCTCCGCGATTCCCTGAGGCTCGACTCCCTCAGGCTGGACTCGCTGCGGCTCGATTCCCTCCGCCGCGACTCCCTCAAGCATGTGGAGAAGATTGCGAAACACCGAAAATCAATAGATAAACCAGTTAAACATAAAGAATTATGAAGTATTTGGAAAAATACGGGTACAAACCCGATGGAGAGAAGATCAATGCCGGAATCAAGGCTATCGCCGACAATCTCGACAATCTTACCACTCCGGAAGTGCTCAAGCAGTGCTTCTCTATCATGGATCTCACCACTCTCAATCCCACCGATACGGTGGAGAGCGTAAGCAAGCTCGTCGAGAAGGTGAACAAGCTTCCCGAGGCGTTCCCCGGCTATCCCGCCCCCGCCTCCATATGCGTCTATCCCAACTTCGCGTCCACCGTGCGCGAGGTCAAGAACGACCCCGAGGTTCACGTGACCTGTGTCGCCAGCTGTTTCCCCTCCGCCCAAAGCTTCCTTGAGGTGAAGGTGCGCGAATGCGAGCTGGCAGTCCAGAACGGCGCCGACGAAATCGACATCGTGCTTGCCCTGAACGCATTCATGGCGGGCGACGAGAACCGAGCATATGAAGAGATCGTGGCCATGAAGAACGCCATCGACAAGGCCGCCGCAGCCGAGAAGCGCGAGGTGGTGCTGAAGGTCATCCTCGAGACCGGTCTGCTCGACACTCCCGAGATGATCGCCGAGGCATCTTTCCTGTCCATGGAGGCAGGCGCCGACTTCATCAAGACTTCTACCGGCAAGGTTTCGGTGAACGCCACTCCCGTCGCCGCATGGGTGATGTGCGAGGCAATACGCCGCTACTATGAGGTCACCGGCCGCAAGGTGGGCTTCAAGGCCGCAGGAGGCATCTCCAACGCCAAGGACGCCGCTTGCTACTACAACATCGTGGCAGGCATCCTCGGTGAGGACTGGCTCAACCGCAAGCTCTTCCGCTACGGTGTCAGCCGTCTTGGCAACAGCCTCATCAGCGCCATCGAGCAGAAGACCGTCAACTTCTTCTAGTATGTATCAGTACAAGGAAGTGTCGCCCGGCCGCTTCGTGCTCAGCCTCGACAACCATGTCGAGGTGTCCGAGGCGCTTGCCGCGTTCTGTCGCGAGAAGGACATCCGCGCCGGCGTGGTCGGAGGCCTGGGTGCCATCTGCGAGGCCACGTTCCGCTTCCTCGACCCTGCCACGAAGAAGTACGTGGACAAGACTTTCGGGGAGCAGATGGAGATCACCAACCTCACCGGAAACATCTCCCGCAAGGACGGGCAGGTGTACCTGCACCTACATGTGACGGCGAGCCGCCGCGACTACACCTGCATTGGCGGGCATCTGCTTACGGCGCGCATCAACGGGGCCTGCGAACTGTTCGTAGAGAGTTTCCACGGTGCCGAAATCGGGCGTCGTTTCGACGAAGAAACGGGACTCAATCTGTACAAGTTCTGAAAACAGGCTTCTTTTTTGCCTGTTTTGGAAAAATGAAACGGCTTCCGGTATGCACCGGAGGCCGTTTTTGCAATTAAGTGTTGCAAAACGGAATAAAACGGATAATTGTTCTCACCTTTGCAACAGAAAAACTTGTGACTATGAAACACTTGATACCCATCTTTATTTTCCTGGCCCTGAGCCTGAGCGCCTGTACCGGAAAGGACTTCCTTTCCTGGAATGTGCCCGGCGTCGAGGAAGAGGGCGTTTCGCATGATATGATAATACTCGGAGAGCGTCTGCCCGATCCGTATTCGGTGGAGAATATGACAAAAGCGCTCAATGCCATACACCCCTCCGGGGCCGGGCGGACAACCCTCGATCCTACCGATTTCTATGTGCGTTTCCTGCCCAAGGACGATGCTCAGATGCAGATACTGGCCGACGCCGGCCTCCAGTTGCTGGACCACCCGCTGGATTACCGCATCCTGCGCGAAGGCGACTGGTACCACGATCCGTCACTTCCGGAGGGCAGCATCACCTGGCAGTACGGAGTGGTGCCGGTGGACTTCGAGTTTCCGCCTTCGGTGCGGTATGAGCGTCTCGACAACTGCTATCTGCCGGACAACGATCCAGCCACGAAGGCGGACGGCATCGACTGGGCGGCAGTAGAGCGTGAAGCCTACCGCCTGACGGGCAACGGCGATATGCTGCTCCCTGACTCCCGTGCCGAAGGCGACGCCGGCAAATACTACATGCCCGAAGGGCGTATCGCCGTGATGGATCCCGATTTCAGCGCCGAGCCCGTGGGCGTGAAAGGCGTGACCGTGTGCTGCAATTCTTTTGTCAAGATTGCCACGGCCTATACCGACGAGCAGGGCTACTACCATCTGAACAAGAGTTACAATACCGATATACGTTACCGTTTGATTTTCAAGAACGTAAAGGGCTTCTGCCAGGGCCTGAACCTGATTCTTCTTCCGGCTTCCGTGTCTACTTTCGGCAAGCAGCCGCCGACCGGTTTCAGCGTGGTGATCGACAATTTTTCCGAAGATAAGCTCTTTGCGCGCTGCGTGGTGAACAACGCCGGCTACGACTATGTGCGTGCCAGCGAGAAGTCGGCCGGCGCCATCGCCCCCGCGCCGCGTGACCTGCGCCTGTGGGTGCTTGGCCTGCTGGATTTCCGCCTCAATATCATGATGCACCAGGGCGTTATCATCGAGACCTGGGAGCCTCTGTCTTCCGGCCTGGGAGAATATCTCTTCATGGCCAAGATAGTGCAGCCCGACGTGTATCTGGGGGTGAACGGTTGCTCCAGCTACAACGAGATCTACGAGCGCGCGTTGCTCGCATTCGCCCAGGCGGGGCATTTCTCGAGGGTAGGGAAGGACTGGTGGCACCATTATGTGGTCTATACCCTCAAGTCGCTGGCCGGTTCGTCGCTTGCCAATCCCTACGGAGATCGCGGAGACGAGGACTCTCCATACTGCGAGCTTGTGCAGTGCTATTCATGTTACTGCCAGAGCGTGCTTTACCGCCGCCATTATCCCGATTCCGAGGCGCTGTTCGGATCGGGGGAGTGGTTCTCGCCTCAGCTGCTTATGTATCTTGACGAGAGAGGCCTAGGCCTGGAGAAAATATCGCCGCTGTTTACCACAGACGTGGTGGACATGGAGATCCTGAAGCTCAAGATGCTCAGCTATTATCCTGAATTCAAAAGTGTTATAAACGAGGCTTTCGCCCGATACGGAGAACAATAACTATACTATGAAAAACTTGTTGTCTGCAGCCGCAGGATTGCTCCTGTGCTGTTCGGTCGCTGCACAGAATTTCGCGATTGCGACCAATGTGTTGGACTATGTGGATTTGGGGACGTTGAATGTGGAGGCGTCCTGCGGTATTGCACGACACTGGAGCCTTCTGGCCGGGGTAAAGTACAATCCCTTCCACTACGGGGAGGGGAGTGCCGAGGTCGCCGACTGCCAGCGGAGCGTCGAAGCCGGCGCCCGCTTCTGGCCCTGGCACATTTACTCCGGCTGGTGGCTTGCCGGCAAGCTCAAATGGCAGGAGTACAACCAGGGAGGCCTGGTTTCTCCCCAGGCCTCGGAGGGCGACCGCTATGGCGGCACCCTTGGCGCCGGCTACACTTTTATGCTGAATACTCACCTGAACCTTGATGTCGGTTTCGGCCTGTGGAGTGGCTATGACAAATACACCCGGTATGAATGCCTCCACTGTGGAAGGGTTGTCGACACTGGCGAAAAAATTTTCGTCCGTCCAAATGATATTCTTCTCACATTATCATTCATTTTCTAAAAAAGTTGTATATTTGCAGTCCAAACCGACTGCGCGGGTGGCGAAATGGTAGACGCGCTAGTTTCAGGAGCTAGTGGGGTAAAACCTGTGTGAGTTCGAGTCTCATCTCGCGCACAA
>JAEEGL014679439.1_pt1 | contig 16157 bp, 10 predicted proteins | sample 9134231 | NCBI WGS metagenome assembly JAEEGL01 (sample SAMN16246548, study PRJNA631951) | gut metagenome | biome: gut microbiome; feature: rumen; material: fiber-attached | host: Bos | place: Iran: Karaj | collected 2018-10
AGAGAAGATGAAGTCGGTGGCTTATTGGCAGCAGCATCCGATTTCGCACGAAGCGTGCTTGAGTCAATTCAAGCGCTTGCGGGAACAACGTCTTGCAAGGGAGTCCAAATCGCAAGACTAAAAGAATGGGCTATCAGCCATGAATGTTGGATAGACAAAGATATACTTGGTACATATTCTGATCGTGGTTCTGAAAATGAAGTTTATCTATCCCCTGATGGTACGGATATTTTACAAACCGGCATCTGAGAATCGCGCGGAATCCACCAAGCTAAACTTGGGTCAAAAATACGCGAATTATGAGCTATTTTGTAAACCTTTGACTATCTGAGGCTTACAAAATCGACACTTTCTCGGACATGAATAATCAACCCGAAAAGTAGCTTTTTACACCTCAAAAAGTTACTTTTTACTATTAATTCCAGCACTTTTTACATTTAAATCTAACACTTTTTCCCTTTAATGGGAACAATTTTTCCATAACTATGCAGTAAGTTTTCCATAGCCAAACAGCATATTCCCTTCCAGAAAGAATCCTTTCTTTCCCTTTTCTTTCCTAGAACACCCTATTCCGAAGTGTTAAATTTAGGCACAATTCCTTTACAAAGAATTTTCTAGTCCATGCGTGAGCGGTAGTCTTCGTAGGTGAAGGTGCGCAGCGTTTCGAGCGTGCCGTCCTGATGGAGCATGGCGATGGAGGGATGGGTAATACCATTGAAGGTGTTGGTCTTTACAGTCGTGTAATGGATCATATCTTCGAAGACCACCTCCTCGCCAGGCTCCAGTTCATGTTCGAACTGCCAGTAGCCCATGAAGTCGCCACTCAGGCAGCTGTTGCCGCCCAGGCGATAGAGGTGAGCAATCTGCGGTGAATGCTCGGAGAAATGCTTGGCGCCACGCACCTCGGGATAGTAAGGCATCTCCAGACAATCGGGCATATGGCAAGTAAAGCTTACATTTAAGATAGCAGTCTTAATACCTTGATCTTCAACCACATCTACTACATGAGAAACCAGCGGTCCCGTCTGCCAGGCGAAGGCACTTCCTGGCTCGAGTATCACCTTCAGCCAGGGATAGCGCTGATGGAATTTCTGCATCAGCGAGATGAGCAGACCGGTATCATAATCCTTACGTGTCATGAGATGACCACCCCCGAAGTTGATCCACTCCAGCTGCGGAAACCAACGTGAGAACTTGGCTTCGATATGTGCCAGCGTGCGCTCGAACACGTCTGCCCCACTCTCGCAATGGCAATGGCAATGGAAGCCCTTGATATCCTCGGGCAACTGTTCGGGCAACTTGTCGGCAGAGATGCCGAACCGCGTACCAGGGGCGCAGGGATTATAAAGCAGCGTCTCTACCTCGGAATATTCGGGATTCACGCGCAGCCCCAACGACACGCCAGCGGCACGCTCGTGGAACCGCTCATACTGCGACAGCGAGTTGAACGTGAGATGCGACGAGCACGCCACAATCTGCGGGAATTCATCATCGGTATAGGCTGGCGAATAGGTATGGGCTGGCGCGCCAAACTCCTCGAAGGCAAGACGGGCCTCGGAGAGCGAGCTGGCTGTGGTGGAACGGATATACTCGCGGAAGATGGGAAACGTCTTCCAGAGGGCAAAGGCCTTGAAGGCGAGGATCACCTCTATATCTGCTTTCGCCGCAACATCAGCGATGAGCTGGAGATTGCGGCGAAGCAGGGTTTCCTCAATGATATATACGGGGGTTGCCATTATTCTTTCTTTAGAGGTACAAGGACGCTGAACGTACTGCCCTGACCTTCTACCGACTCAACGGTACATTCACCGCCGTTCTTGCGGGCGAAGTCCTGACAGAGCTGGAGTCCGAGACCTGAGCCTTCCTCACCACCAGTGCCATAGGTGGTCTCACCCTTATGGAAGATAGAGTCCAGACGGTCGGCAGCGATACCCACACCATGGTCGCGCACGCTGATCTTGGCGAAGTCGCCCTCGGTGGTCATAGAGATATCGATAGAAGAGCCCTCTGGCGAGAATTTCACGGCATTCGACATGAAGTTGCGCACCACCGTCTTCAGCATATCATTATCAGCGCGAACGACGAGAGGCTCATTGGAGTGCTCCAGATTGAGCTTGATATTCTTGGTCTCGGCGATCATCTTGAAGATATCCACCACACCAGGGATGATGTCGTTCAGGTCGAGATCCTGAGTCACAACCGTCAACTTACCAGTCTGACTCTTGGTCCACTTCAGCAGGTTATCCAGCAGGTCGTGCACCTCTTCCGACTCTTTGTTGGCCTTATCCAGCAACTCGTAAAGTTCGGGGCCAACGGTCTCCTTGGGCACGGAGGCCACCACCAGATTCAGCACCATGCGGATGCTGGCCATGGGCGAGCGCAGGTCGTGGGCAATCACGGAGTACATCTTATCGCGGTTGTTCAGCGTGGCGCGCAAATCGGCATTCTGTTTCTCGATGATTCGCTTGGCAGCCACCAGCGAGATCTGTTGCATCACACGCATCAGCAGCTCTTCCTTGTTGAACGGCTTTGTCAGGAAGTCGTTTGCGCCCACCTGGAAACCCTTCACCAGATCGGCAGGGGTGTTCAGAGCGGTGAGGAAGATGATGGGAATATCCTTCGTCGTTTCGTCTTTCTTCAGAATGACGGCAGTATCAAAACCACTGATGTCTGGCATCATCACATCCAGCAGAATCAGGTCGGGATGCTCCTTTCTGGCCATCTCGATACAAGCGGTACCATTGTTCGCCGTGCACACCTGAAACTTCTCGTTGCTCAAGAGGATCTTCAACAACAAGACGTTACTGACAACATCATCGACAATAAGTACTTTATACTCACTTCGGTTTATCTTTGATTCTAAAGTTTGTCCAGCGTCCATATATTAGGATAGTATTTGGGTGCAAAAATAATGCAATAATTTGAAATCACCAAATTATTGCACCATTTTTTTACTTAAACGCCTGTTTCTACTTATATTCTGCCCATGATTTGATACCGATCTTGTCTAATTGAACCGTACAGAAGGCATGGATAAAAGCACTTGCCAGGCGACTGTTGGTGATGAGCGGCACATTCAGATCGATGGCTGCACGACGGATTTTATAGCCGTTGGTGAGCTCGTGGGTCGTGAGGTTCTTGGGGATATTCACCACCATGTCGATCTGGTGCTGGTGCAACAGGTCGAGGGCTTTCGGGACGTCCGACGGCTCCTGGTTCTCTGAAGGCCAGAGCACTCGCGTGTTGGCAATGCCATTCTCAGTCAGGTACTTCGAGGTGCCGCCAGTGGCATAAAGCTCATAGTCATGACTCACAAGCATGCGGGCAGCATCGAGCATCTCAGCCTTCTGCTTGGCAGAACCCGTTGAGAGCAGTACCGTCTTCTTCGGGATGCGATGGCCCACGGAGAGCATAGCTTTCAGCAGCGCGGTATCGGTATTATCGCCGATGCAGCCTACCTCGCCAGTTGAAGCCATGTCCACACCCAGCACAGGGTCGGCTTTCTGCAGACGGTTGAAGCTGAACTGCGAGGCCTTGATACCTACATAGTCGAGGTCGAACAGGTTCTTGTGCGGCTTCTCTACCGGCAGTCCCAGCATCACCTTCGTGGCCAGGTCGATAAGGTTCAGCTTCAGCACCTTCGATACGAACGGGAACGAACGGGAGGCACGCAGGTTGCACTCAATCACGAGGATATCATTGTCGCGCGCCATATACTGGATGTTGAAGGGACCGTTGATATGCAGCGCCTTGGCAATCTGACGGGAGATGCGCTTGATGCGGCGAACGGTCTCTACATAAAGTTTCTGAGGCGGGAACTGGATGGTGGCGTCGCCCGAATGCACACCGGCAAACTCGATATGCTCGGAGATGGCATAAGCCAATATCTCGCCATCCCTAGCCACGGCATCCATCTCAATCTCCTTTGCGTGCTCGATAAACTTCGACACCACAACGGGATGATCCTCCGACACGTTGGCTGCCAGCTGCAGGAACTTCTCCAGCTCCTCCTTGTTGGAGCACACATTCATGGCAGCACCCGACAGCACATAGGAAGGGCGCACCAGGACAGGGAATCCCACGCGCTCCACAAACTGGTCGATATCTGCCATCGATGTCAAAGCCGACCACTCGGGCTGGTTCACGCCAATCTCGTTCAGCATCTGCGAGAACTTGGCACGATCCTCGGCGCCATCGATATCAATAGCCTGCGTTCCGAGGATGTTCACATGCTGCTCATCGAGATACATCGCCAGATTATTTGGTATCTGTCCGCCCGTAGAGACAATCACGCCATGAGGCTGCTCCATATCGATGATATCCAGCACGCGCTCGAAGGTGAGCTCATCGAAATAGAGGCGATCGCACATATCGTAGTCGGTAGAGACGGTCTCGGGATTGTAGTTGATCATCACCGAGCGCCAACCCTCCTTGCGGATGGTGTTCAGCGCCTGCACACCGCACCAGTCGAACTCTACCGACGAGCCGATACGGTAGGCTCCTGAGCCCAACACAATGATGCTCCTCTTGTCGTTCTCATACTGGATATCGCTTGCCACGCCCGAATAGGTGACATACAGATAATTGGTCTGCGCAGGATATTCGGCAGCCAGGGTGTCGATCTGCTTCACCACGGGCAGGATACCCATCTGCTTTCTGCGGTTGCGAACCAGCAGAAGAGCCTTGTGCATGGTGTCGATCTCACTCTCCAGACCGATGGCACGGGCTATCTGGAAATCGGTAAATCCATAGACCTTTGCCTCTCGGAGCAGATCTGCCTCAAGCGTGTTGATGTTCTGTTTCTTCAGGCGCTCGTCGATATCGATGATGTGCTTCAGCTTTTCCAGGAACCACTTGTCGATCTTGGTCAGTTCGTGAATGCGGTCGATGGTGTATTCCGGCAGATGCATCGCCTTGGAGATGACGAAAATACGTTTGTCGGTAGGCTCACGAAGGGCAGCGTCGATATCGGCAATCTTCAGTTCCTTGTTCTCCACATAGCCGTGCATGCCCTGTCCGATCATGCGAAGACCTTTCTGGATGGCTTCCTCAAAGGTGCGTCCTATCGCCATCACCTCGCCCACACTCTTCATGCTTGAGCCGAGCTCCTTATCCACGCCATGGAATTTCGAGAGGTCCCAACGGGGAATCTTACAAACCACATAGTCGAGCGCCGGCTCGAAGAAGGCGCTGGTGGTCTTTGTCACCGAGTTCTTCAGTTCAAAGAGTCCGTAGCCCATGCCCAGCTTGGCAGCCACGAAAGCCAAGGGATAGCCAGTGGCCTTTGAAGCCAGGGCAGAACTTCTCGACAGACGGGCATTCACCTCGATGACACGATAATCCTCTGACTGCGGATCGAAGGCATACTGCACATTACACTCGCCCACGATACCGATATGGCGGATAATCTTGATGGCCAGCGCACGAAGCTTATGGTATTCCGAGTTGGTGAGTGTCTGCGACGGAGCTATCACAATCGATTCGCCGGTATGGATGCCGAGCGGGTCGAAATTCTCCATGTTACAAACCGTGATACAGTTGTCGTAGCGGTCGCGCACCACTTCATATTCAATCTCCTTCCAGCCCTTCAATGACTTCTCCACCAGCACCTGGGGCGAGAAGGCAAAAGCTTTCTCAGCCAACCGGTCGAGTTCCTCCTCATTATCGCAGAAGCCTGAACCCAGTCCGCCAAGGGCATAGGCAGCACGCAGGATCACAGGATAGCCGAGTGTCTTGGCAGCCTGACGGGCACTCTCGATATCCGAGCAGGCCTCACTTTTGATGGTCTTCACCCCTATCTCGTCGAGCTTCTTCACAAAGAGCTCACGGTCTTCTGTATCCATGATGGCCTGCACAGGAGTGCCCAGCACCTTCACACCAAACTTCTCCAACACGCCACTCTGATAAAGCTCCACGCCGCAGTTGAGGGCAGTCTGTCCACCAAAGGCCAGCAGGATGCCGTCAGGACGTTCCTTCTCTATCACTCTTTCCACGAAATATGGCTGTACGGGCAGGAAGTAAATCTCGTCAGCCACACCTTCTGAGGTCTGAACCGTAGCGATGTTCGGATTGATGAGCACCGTCTTGATGCCCTCTTCACGCAAGGCTTTCAAAGCCTGTGAACCACTATAGTCGAATTCTCCTGCCTCACCAATCTTCAGGGCTCCACTACCCAGCAACAGGACTTTCTTTATATTCTGATCTTTCATTGTCTTTACCTTTTTACTTTTTTACCCTTTTACCTTTTTTAGAGCGTTTCTATGAAACGATCAAACATAAATTCTGTATCCACGGGACCTGAGCATGCCTCAGGATGGAACTGAGATGAGAACCAGGGATTAGTCTGGTGACGGATACCCTCGTTAGAGCCGTCGTTCATATTGACGAACAGCTCGCGCCAGTCGTTACCGAGGGTGGCGGCATCAACTGCATAGCCATGATTCTGCGAGGTGACGTAACAGCGGTTGGTACCTACCTCACGAACTGGCTGGTTGTGGGAGCGATGACCATATTTCAGCTTATAGATGGTAGCCCCGCCAGCCTTTGCCAGCAGTTGGTTACCCATGCATATACCGCAGATGGGTTTGCGTGAGGCCGACATCTGTTTCTGCAGCACTTCCACAGCTGCTACGCAACGGTCAGGATCACCAGGACCATTCGCCAAGAACAGACCGTCGAACTGCATATCGGTATAGTCGTAGTTCCAAGGCACACGGATCACCTCTATCCCTCGGCGAACCAGACAGCGGATGATATTATGCTTCACGCCGCAATCCACCAGCACGACCTTCTTGCCAGCGCCTTCGTTATAACGAATCACATCTTTGCAGCTTACCTTATCTACCCAGTTGATGGCGCTATAATCTAGGGTTTCTAGGTTTCCTTGATTATCTAGCCCTTCGAACTCTAGGCGGCCCATCATCACACCATGTTCGCGCAGCACCTTCGTGAGCTGACGGGTATCGATGCCTGTCACCCCTGGTACTTGTTCGCGCTTCAGCCAGTCGCCCAGGCTCTCGCAGGCATTCCAATGGGAATAGGCCTCGCTGTAATCGCTCACGATAATAGCAGAAGCGTAAATCCTGTCGCTCTCCATGAAGGTGGCGATACCATCAGCCTCCATCTTGAAAGGAGGCACACCATAGTTACCCACCAATGGGTAGGTCAACGTCATCAGCTGTCCAGCATAGCTGGGGTCTGTCAGACTCTCGGGATAGCCCATCATGGCTGTGTTGAACACAACCTCGCCAGCCACGGGTTTCTCATACCCAAAGCTCTTTCCCTTAAATGTTGTTCCGTCCTGCAGAACAAGTGTCACATCTTTCATCTTTTCCATTTATCTCATTTCTATCATTTTCAAAAAGAAGGGCGAAACGTCAATAAAACGAATCGCCCATATCACTATTCAACAGTAACTGATTTTGCCAAGTTTCTTGGTTGGTCAACGTTCTTACCTTTGCAAACTGCAACATGGTAAGCCAACAACTGCAATGGAATCGTAGCCACTAGCGGTTCCAGACATTCCAAAACGTCGGGCAACTCTATCACCTCATCAGCTATCTTGGCTATGGTATCGTCGCCCTTCGACACAAGCGCGATCACTTTACCCTGACGTGCCTTGATCTCCTGAATGTTCGACAGCACCTTCTCATACATGGCATTATGTGTAGCGATAACCACCACAGGCATATCGGAGTCAATCAAGGCAATCGGACCATGTTTCATCTCTGCAGCCGGATAGCCCTCAGCATGGATATAGGATATCTCCTTCAGTTTCAAGGCGCCCTCCAGGGCTACGGGATAAGAATAGCCGCGACCTAAGTAAAGGAAGTTGTGCGCGTAGGTAAAGGTACGTGCCAGATCAGCCACTTTTTCATTCGTCTTCAATACCTCACGGATCTTATCAGGAATCTCACTCAAGCCTTTCACGATCTCCAGATATTCGTCGCGCTTGATGGTACCCTTGGCTTCACCCATGGCCAATGCTATCATGGTCAGCACGGTCACCTGTCCGGTAAAAGCCTTCGTGGAAGCCACACCGATCTCAGGTCCTACGTGGATATAGGTTCCGGTATCTGTGGCACGGGGAATGCTTGAGCCGATGGCGTTGCAGATACCATAAATGAATGCACCTTTCTCTTTCGCCAACTGCACAGCAGCCAGCGTATCAGCCGTCTCACCACTCTGGGAGATGGCAACTACCACATCATCCTTACCGATGACAGGATTACGATATCTGAACTCACTGGCATACTCCACCTCTACAGGCACGCGCACCAACGACTCTATGATCTGCTTGCCGATCAGTCCGGCATGCCATGAAGTACCACAAGCCACAATCACCACACGCTTGGCATTCAGCATCTGACGACGATAATCGATCAAGGCGGAAAGCGTCACATGATCTGCCTCTATATTCACACGACCACGCATGCAGTTAGTGAGACATTCGGGCTGCTCAAAGATCTCCTTGAGCATGAAGTGAGGATACCCGCCTTTCTCTATCTGACCAAGATCGATATCTACTGTCTTGACCTTCGGCTCCTGTTCCTCACCTAGGATGCTGACTACCTTGAGCTCCTGACCACGGCGGATCACGGCAATATTGCCATCCTCCAGATACACCACCTTGTCGGTATATTCCACGATTGGACTGGCATCACTACCCAGGAAGAACTCGTCGTCGCCGATGCCAACCACCAACGGGCTTTGTTTACGGGCTGCAATAATCTGATCAGGATCACGCTTGTCGATCACGGCAATGGCGTAGGCACCAATCACCTGATAGAGCGCCACCTCAACAGCCGTCAGCAGATCTAGCTGCTTATGCTCCTTGATATATTCTATCAACTGTACCAGCACTTCTGTATCGGTATCAGATACGAAATGAACGCCTTTGGCCTTCAGTTTCTCCTTCAGGTCGGCATAGTTCTCGATGATACCGTTATGGATAATAGCCAGATTCTTCGATTCCGAATAGTGCGGATGGGCATTACGTGAAGAAGGCTCACCATGAGTAGCCCAACGTGTATGAGCAATACCGATGGTACCGCTGACATCCTTATCATTACAATATTCAACAAGATTATCAACTTTTCCTTTCGACTTATAAACGTTCAGGCTGCTATCGTCGTTAATCAATGCGACACCTGCGCTGTCGTAACCACGATACTCAAGTCTTCTTAAGCCTTTTATCAGAATAGGAAAAGCCTCTTTATGTCCTATATATCCAACGATTCCGCACATATTCCTTATTATGTTTGTGTTAAGTTTCGGCTTTAAAAATAGCCCACCAGAATCAACTGATGAGCTCTCTTTTGGCGGTGCGTACGAGATTCGAACTCGTGACCTCCTGCGTGACAGGCAGGCATTCTAACCTACTGAACTAACGCACCTTTTCATGCGTAATTAAAAAAGGTTGCGGTGCGTACGAGATTCGAACTCGTGACCTCCTGCGTGACAGGCAGGCATTCTAACCTACTGAACTAACGCACCAGAAAGCACTCTTTCTTCTTAGCGGGTGCAAAGGTAGAAATAAAATCCGAAACTGCAAAACTTTTTCTATGTTTTTTTCGCCTCAGCCGCAAAAAACTCTAAAATACGCGTTGCAACAGTACCGCATCACGATAATTCACGCCATCATATAGCCAGTCTTTGATGGTGGCAGAGAGTTCAAACCCCATCTTCCGGAACAGATGGATGGAGGCCTCGTTGGTCTTATCGATGAAAGCAAAGAGCTGATGGAGATGCAACACGCCAAGGGCATATTGCGTGACAGCCTGAAGGGTACTGCTGCCATAGCCCTGTCGGCGGAAGGCATCAAGGATAATCAGTCCCACCTCAGCCCTGCAGTTGCCGGGGTCGAAGTTTACCACATCCACGATACCCACCACGTCGTGCTGTTCGTTCTCGATCATCATCCTCACCTGACGATCCATATAGATATCGTCGGAGGCATGCGCCACATAGTCGTGAAGGGCATAACGGGAGTAAGGCACATTCGTGGTACCCACATTCCAGAGTTTCACATCATTCTCGATCCTGTAAAGCAGATCAAGATCCTCTGGCTCGATGGCACGCAGATGAACAGTAGGAAGACTTGAAATCATAGATGCAGTTTTTTACGTAAGATATCAATCAAGGCAATGGAAGCCCGGAAATAGATGGCCATCTTCACTGGTATCGTATAGACGAAGCTCAGATGACTGTAATGTTTCTGAAAGAATATCAGCATGGCCTGATAGAAGATGTGCACATAGCGATAATCCGACTTCAACGTTGACTTACCTTTATAATGGATGATGGAATACGGCAGATACCAGTTCTCCCACCCTCCTTTCAACAGACGATACGACAAGTCGATATCCTCGCCATACATGAAGAAGTCTTCGTCGAGCAGTCCGACACTCTTCAATGCCTGATGGCGCAACAGGCAGAACGCCCCGCTCACCACCTCTATCCTGCAAGGCTGGTCCCACGGCAGATCACTCATATAGTAACGTCTGGTGAAACCCAGCATCTTCCGGGCAGCCACCCAAGGTGTGGGCACAGCCCGACGGGACTCTGGTGCCCTCGAACCATCCTCGTAACACATCATCACACCAGCGCCTCCTGCCTTCGGATGCTCATCCATAAAAGCAAGTACGCCACGAAAGGTATCCTGACGCACTACCGTATCGGGATTCAGCAGCAACACATAGTCGCCTTGTGCCTTTCGGATAGCCTGATTATTAGCCTTGGCAAAACCAAGGTTCTCCAGATTCACGATCAGTTTTACCCACGGACATTCATTTCGGATGGTCTCCACGCTATCATCGTCGGAATGATTGTCAACCACAAACACCTCACCCTCGATTCCCTCAAGGGCTTTTTGCACGCTCTTAAGACATTCCTCCAGATAAGAACGCACGTTGTAGCTGACGATCACGACACTAAGCTTCATTCTTCCGTCTCGGCCTCACAACGGTTCATACTTGGATAGACAAACGGCAGGCATAATGCCAGGATGATACCCAGATAACCGAAGGTGGGGTTCATATATATATAATATAATAAGGTGTCAGCCCATAAAGGCACCAGGAGGATCTGCAGTCTAAGAACGCCCCATTTTCTAAGAGCGACAGCCTTACCTGTTGTCAGTTCCTGGTGTATCTTCTCAAACTTGAACAAGCGCAATGCCAGAAAAGCGCAGCCCAGCGTCATCAGTTCCATCAGAAATGTCAGCAGAAATTCTGACTGCTTATCTGTGGCCAAAAGACCAGCCTCCAATACGTTGGTCTCATATAGACACACGATGGCAAGAGCCAGCACAATGCCCGCCACATAAATGGTCATCAATAGTTTCTTCGTCTCTTTCATTTGTCTTTATCTTCAAACAATGTTCGGTTCATAATAGAGCGCCCAAGCGTCACCTCATCGGTATATTCCAGTTCATTACCTACGGCAATGCCTCGGGCAATCACGCTGATCTTCACGTCGTAGCCAGCCAGTTTACGATAGATATAGAAGTTGGTGGTGTCGCCCTCCATCGTCGGACTGAGCGCCAGAATCACCTCCTGGATATCTCCTTCCGCCACGCGTTTCACCAGCGAGTCGATCTCTATATCACCAGGACCGATACCATCCATCGGCGAGATAATACCTCCCAGCACATGATAGCGCCCATGATATTGCTGGGTGTTCTCAATCGCCATCACATCCTGCACACTCTCAACGACACAGACGGTCGTAGCATCCCTGCGCATATCAGAACAGATAGGACAAGTATCTGTATCGCTGATGTTATGACAGGTATGGCAGTATTTCACCTCACGCTTCAGCTGACTGACAGCCTCAGCAAACTGTTCCACATCCGACTCATCCTGACGGAGCATCCACAACACCAGGCGCAAGGCTGTCTTACGTCCGATACCAGGTAACTTTGAAAATTCCGCCACCGCCTTTTCCAGCAGTTGTGAAGGGTATTGTTGTTGTATCATATTTCTGAAAGTTCAAGCCAGCGCATCGATTTCTCGTCAAGTTCCTCGTTCAGCAGAGGCAAGCGCTTACTCATGTTCGTGATTTCCTCTACCGATATCGTACCGCCACAAAGGGCATCTTCTATCTGTTTCTTCTCTGCCTCAAGCGCTTCAATATCTTTCTCCAGTTGCTCCATCTCACGTTTCTCCTTAAACGAGAGTTTGCGTTTGGGGCTAGGTTGGCTAGGCTGGCTAGGGTTATTAGCCCGGGCCGATTGGCCCAGCTGACTAGGCTGAGCGGGCTCTTTCGCCTTGTTGAACTGGCTCCACTCCCGATACTGGGTGTAGTTGCCAGGGAAATCCTTAATCACTCCATCGCCATTGAACACCAGCAGATGATCCACCACCTTATCCATAAAGTAGCGGTCGTGACTCACCACAATAACACATCCGGGGAAGTCCTGCAGATATTCCTCCAAGATCTGCAGCGTCACGATGTCCAGATCGTTTGTAGGCTCATCGAGCACCAGAAAGTTGGGGTTTCTCATCAATACCGTACAGAGGTACAGTTTCCTGCGCTCACCACCACTCAACTTATACACATAGTTATGCTGCTGTTCAGGTGTGAAGAGGAAATACTGCAGAAACTGCGAGGCAGAAAAGTGCTTGCCACCCCCCATGTCGATATACTCCGCAATGTCTTTCACCACATCAATCACCTTCTGCTGCTCATCAAACTGCAGTCCTTCCTGCGAAAAATAGCCAAAGCGCACGGTATCGCCAATATCAAAGCGTCCGCTATCAGGCGCCACCATACCTAACAAGAGTTTAATGAAGGTAGATTTTCCAGTACCGTTATTACCTACGATACCCATCTTCTCAAAACGGGAGAAGTTATAGTAGAAGTCCTTCAGGATCACCTTGTCATCAAAAGCCTTCGACACATACTGACACTCGAAGATCTTCGAACCGATATAGACGTTACGCGACTTCAAGCGAATCTGGCGCTCCTCGATCCGTTGCTTAGCCACCTTCTCCAACTCGTAGAAAGCCTCCTCACGGTAACGGGCTTTATGACCTCGAGCCTGAGGCATACGGCGCATCCACTCCAACTCAGTACGATACAGGTTGTTGGCACGAGCTATCTCCGCCCGCTTGTTGTCAAGCCGTTCCTGCCGTTTCTCTAGATAATAGCTGTAGTTACCGCGATAGGTATAGATGGTCTGATCATCGAGCTCAAGAATAACCGAACATACCCGATCAAGGAAAAATCGGTCGTGCGTCACCATGAGCAAAGTCTTGTTGCCACGATTCAGATATCCCTCCAGCCACTCAATCATCTCCAAATCCAGATGGTTCGTCGGCTCATCGAGAATCAACAGGTCAGGATCAGTAATCAGCACATTGGCGAGGGCTACACGCTTTTGCTGTCCACCGCTCAAATGTCCCATGGGCTGTTGCAGGTCGCGAATTTTCAACTGGGTGAGAATCTGTTTGGCCTTCAGTACTTTCTCATCTTCACCTTGATGATTGAAGCAAGCATCAAGTACACTTTCCGCAGGATCAAACACGGGCGACTGCTCAAGCATTCCTACCCGCAGGTCACGACGGAAGATGATCTCGCCCGAATCGTAGCCCTCTTTGCCAGAGAGTACAGAAAGGAGCGTTGATTTGCCTGTGCCGTTCTTAGCGATCAGTCCCACCTTCTGCCCTTCGGCAATGGAGAAACTGATATTATCAAAAAGCACCAACGAACCGAACGACTTCGTCAGCTGCTGCACGTCTAAGTATGGAGTCTCCTTCGCCATTCTTTTATTTTTGCAACGGACTACACGACTTAAGGACTCTTGAAAGAGTCGTTTTAGTCCTGTTGTCCGTTGTTAAATCATTGATTTATTTATTTGTTCGATATAATCAAGAATCTCATCGCGCCCTTGTTTCTTTTCAGAAGAAGTAACGAAAATAGGTGGCAGTTCCTCCCAAGTCTCACTCAGCACCTTCTTATAAGCCTCAACATTCTGAATCACCTTGGCGGCACTCAACTTGTCGGCCTTGGTAAACACGATGGCAAAGGGCACACTACTGGCACCCAGCCATTGGATGAAATCAAGATCCACCTTCTGCGCCTCCAACCGCACATCTACCAGCAGAAACACGTTCACAAGCTGTTCTCTCTGAAGGATATAGCCATTGATCATCTGCTCCAGTTTTTGAACTTCCTTCTTCGAGCGCTTGGCGAAACCATAACCTGGCAGATCCACCAGATACCACTCATTATTAATGATAAAATGGTTGATGAGCAACGTCTTACCAGGCGTAGCAGAAGTCTTGGCAAGCTTCTTGTTGTTCGTCAGCATATTAATCAGACTCGACTTGCCCACATTCGAACGCCCAATAAAGGCATATTCAGGCTTCGTATCCTTTGGGCACATCGACTCCTGAGGCGCACTTAATGTAAATTCTGCTTTCTTTATTTCCATCACTTCCTTATTTTGGCTGCAAAATTACAAAAAAAATCCCAAATTATTTGGAAGTTCCCGAAATAATACGTACCTTTGCATCGTTTTTCAAAACATTGCTTCCGTTCGAGAAGCATTTCAATCACATTTTTTCAATTTCAAGGTAGAGTTTATATACTATCATTATGTATACAAAAGAAGAATTAGAATCTATGGAGATACCCCAACTGATGGGTATCGCTAATGAATTAGGCGTACAGGTCTCACAAGACAGTGCCCTTGAGGACGTTATCTATGCCATCATCGACAAGGCAGCAGAGAATAGTGCTGCCGGCGAAGAAGCGCCAAAGAGAAAACGTACTCGAATTGCGAAGAAAGACACGAGTAAAGTCTATACTGTAAAAGGTGCCGATGGCGAGAATCTTGATTCAAAGTCAAATCGCACCAAGAAGGTTGAGCAGCCCTCACTCTTCAGCGACATGCCTGTTGCGGCTCCTGCCGAGGAGGCATCAGAGGCTGCTGCTGAGGCTCCAGCCCCTAAGCGTCGTGGCAGAAAGTCAAAGGCACAGCTCGAGGCAGAGGCTGCCGCAGCAGCTGAGGCAGAAGCCAAGGCAGCAGAAGAGGAAGCCCCCGAAGCCCCTGCCGAAGAGCAGGAGATTATGGAAGTGCCTGAAGCACAGGACTTCACTCCTGCTGATGCAGAAGATACTGGTGTCGATGCAGACATCATGGAAAAGCTGCGTGAGAAGATGACCGCCCACAATAATCCAGAGCCGAAAGACGAGACGGATGAGGATGGTGTTTGGAGTGGTGACCCTGGTGATGGTACCGACTTCATCACGGTTGTCGATATCCCCATTGAGGACCAGAGTGCCATCCCTACCCTCGATATGTTCGATCGTCCCGTTGTTCAGCAGGAGGCAGAGCAGCCTGCCTTCGCCCGTAGTATAGAGACACCACGTTATGACTTCGCAGATATCATCACCGCCAATGGCGTCTTGGAGTGCCTGACCGACGGTTACGGATTCCTGCGCAGTTCTGACTACAACTATCTGTCGTCACCCGATGATGTGTATGTGTCACCACAGCAGATCAAGAAGTACGGTTTGAAGACTGGCGATGTCGTTGACTGCACCGTTCGTCCGCCGCATGACAATGAGAAATACTTCGCCCTCTCAACAGTAAAGACCATCAATGGCCGTGTACCTTCAGAGGTGCGTGACCGTGTTGCTTTCGAGCACCTCACCCCACTCTTCCCTGAAGAGAAGTTCACTCTCTGTGGCGACCGCGCCACCACGAACCCCAGCGTTCGCATCGTCGATCTGTTCTCACCCATCGGAAAAGGTCAGCGTGCACTCATCGTGGCTCAGCCCAAGACTGGTAAGACGGTTCTGATGAAGGATATCGCCAACGCCATTGCCGCCAATCATCCCGAGGCTTATATCATGATGCTACTCATCGATGAGCGACCTGAGGAGGTTACAGATATGGCTCGTACCGTTAACGCAGAGGTGATTGCCTCTACCTTCGATGAGCCAGCCGACCGCCACGTGAAGATTGCAGGTATCGTACTTGAGAAGGCTAAGCGTATGGTGGAGTGCGGACATGATGTCGTGATCTTCCTCGACTCTATTACCCGTCTGGCTCGTGCCTATAACACCGTTGCTCCTGCCTCTGGTAAGGTGCTCACCGGTGGTGTCGATGCCAATGCCCTGCAGAAGCCCAAGCGCTTCTTCGGTGC
>JAEEGL015840752.1_pt1 | contig 16157 bp, 15 predicted proteins | sample 9134231 | NCBI WGS metagenome assembly JAEEGL01 (sample SAMN16246548, study PRJNA631951) | gut metagenome | biome: gut microbiome; feature: rumen; material: fiber-attached | host: Bos | place: Iran: Karaj | collected 2018-10
CTAGACTTAATACTTTTTGTAAATAAATCATCATTTTATCATGTGATATTTCATTCATATATGGATTTTCATATACATAAGTACCATCTAATATTGCTTCTAAAGTACCCTCTAAATCACCAAAATCATTCTTATATTTCAATATATGTAGTAAATCTCTTTCAGCATTACGTTTCACTCTATAACCCCCATATATACGTAAATTATAGCACAATTGTTCGAAAATGTCAATTTTGTGTAAAAAAAAGAAGACTTTTTAGCCTTCTATTTATAATTTTTAATTCTTTCATCCATCATGCTTATGAATTCATCTAATTTAACTGTTTTAGTCTCTTCAGAACCATATTCACGATAGCTTATAGTATTACCATCTACTTCTTTTTGACCAATTATAAGTGTTAGAGGTATTTTTCTCATTACACTTTCACGCATCTTATAACTTAATTTTTCATTTCTACTATCAAGTTCAACACGATAGCTTTCTAGTTTTTCTTTAAGCATACTAGCGTATTCTAGGTGGTATTCATTATTTACTGGAATAATATTAATTTGAACTGGAGATAACCATAATGGTAATGCTCCTTTAGTTTCTTCTAATATAAAGGCAGTAAATCTATCAAATGTACCAAATATTGCTCTATGAAGTACTACTGGTATTTGTTTATTACCTTCACTATCAATATAGAATAATTCAAATCTTCTAGGAAGTAAGAAATCTAATTGGCAAGTAGATAAAGTTACTTCAGGACCAACTGCAGGTTTAACCTCAACATCTAACTTTGGACCATAGAATGCAGCTTCTCCAACTGCTTCATAATATTCTATACCAAATTCCTTTAATACTTCTCTTAATTTGTTTTCAGCAGCATTCCACATTTCATCATCAGGGAAATACTTTTCAGTATCTTCAGGATCTCTTAAAGATAATCTAAATTTATAATCTTTAATGCCAAAATCTTTATAAACATCTAGAATTAATTCAACTACTTTTTTAAACTCTTCACCAATTTGATCTGGTCTTACAAATAAATGAGCGTCATTTTGACACATACATCTTACCCTTTCAAGACCTTTTACTGCTCCAGAAGCTTCATATCTAAAGTCTGTAGCAAACTCACCAATACGAACTGGTAGGTCACGATAAGAATGAAGTGAATTAGCATAAACAAGCATATGATGAGGACAGTTCATTGGACGAAGTACAAATTCTTCTTCATCAACTTGCATCTTAGGGAACATATTTTCCTTATAATGATCCCAGTGACCACTAGTCTTATATAAATCTACTGTTCCTACACAAGGAGTATAAACATGCTTGTATCCCATCTTTTTTTCTTTAGCATAAATATAGTTTTCTAAATTCTTTCTTATAATAGCACCATTTGGAAGCCATAGAGGCATTCCTTTACCAACTAAATCATGAGACATAAAGATATCTAAATCTTTTCCTATTTTACGATGATCTCTTTCTTGAGCTTCTTCTAGTTCTCTTAAATATTCTTCTAAATCTTCTTCTTTTTCATAACATACTCCATAGATACGTTGAAGCATCTTATTTTTAGCGTCCCCCTTCCAATAAGCTCCACTAAACTTTAATAACTTAAAATACTTACATTCTTTAACTGTATCTACATGCGGGCCACGACAAAGATCAGTAAAATCACCTTGAGTATAACAAGATATAACAGTTTCTTTATCATCCATTCTACTAATTAAATCAATCTTATATGGATCATCTTTAAACATTTCTAAAGCTTCTTCTTTAGTTAATTCATGTCTTACTATTCTCTTACCATCTTTACTGATTTTCTTCATTTCTTTTTCAATTTTTGGAATATCTTCATTAGTTAATACCCTACCATTTAAATCAATATCATAATAGAATCCTTCTTCTATTACAGGACCAACCCAAAACTTAGCATCTGGATACAAATGCTTTACTGCTTGAGCAAGTAAATGAGCACAACTATGGTTTAACTTATGCAAATATTCGTCATTCATTATGTTTTTCATAATATTCCTTCTTTCTAAAATAAAAAAGGATGGTACACAAGGAGTCATAAGACGGTACCATCCTTTATTTTACTTATATATTTATAACGGAATCACCCGGAGTTTATTAAACTCTCTAGAAAGTAGTAATTATTAATATTTTTTATTAGTTTACACCAACACTAACTCTCTTTAAAAAAACATTTAATAATCATGTCTTCCCTTTGATTTACAAACATATTCTATCACTTATTTTTATTATTTGCAAGTATTGGAACTAAATCAACTCCACCCTTACTAAATGGATTACATCTAAGTATTCTTTTTATTCCTAAAATACTACCTTTAAATCCACCATATTTTATAATAGCTTCTTTAGTATAATTAGAACAAGTTGGATAATATTTACATTTACTATGACTATGTAAAGGTAATTTTTGATATATATCTATAATTTTCAATAATAATTTCTTCATAATCATAGTATACTACAAATTTTCCAAAATTAGGAATTGATTTTTTTATTAATAAGATTTATATTATATATGAAAGCAAACATTTATTCGGAGGAACTATGAAAAACATATATTTTAAAAGACATATATTATGTATTGATTTAAAGAGTTTCTTTGCATCTGTTGAATGCGTAGAAAGAGGCTTAGATCCATTTAAATACCCTTTAGTAGTGGCTAATCCTACTCAAGGGAATGGTGCTATTACTCTAGCAGTTACTCCATATTTAAAGGCCCAAGGGGTAAAATCTAGAGGTAGACTTTATGAAATACCTAAAGATGTAGAATACTTTATAGCAAAGCCAAGAATGAATTTATATACAGAGAAATCTAAAGAAGTTGTAAGTATATATTTAGATTATGTATCAAAAGATGATTTACTTATATATTCTGTTGATGAATGCTTTTTAGATGTAACAAATTATTTAAAATTATATAATAAAACTGATGTAGAACTTGCTAAAGATATATTAAATACTATTTATAAGAAGACTCATCTTACTGCTACTTGTGGTATTGGAGATAATATGTTACTTGCTAAAGTATCTATGGATATTGAAGCTAAACATAATAAAGATAATATTGCTAAATGGACTTATGAAGACATTGAAAGTAAATTATGGAATATTTTTCCCCTATCAGATATGTGGGGTATTGGAAAAAATATGGAGAAAAGATTAAATAAATTAGGAATATACTCTGTAAAGGAGTTAGCACTTGCAAATAAAAATATGCTAAAAGATAAGTTCGGAATAATGGGAGAAGAATTATGGAATCATGCTAATGGTATTGATTTAAGTATAATAGGAGATTATAAGAATGTTCCTAAAAGTGAATCTATTTCTAATTCACAAGTATTATTTAAAGATTATTATGAGAATAATGTGAAAATAATTATTAGGGAAATGGCTGAAAACATTGTTTTAAGACTACTTAAACTAAAAAAAGTAACTAAGTGTATTGGATTAGGAATTGGTTATTCTAAAGCAGTATCTGGAGGCTTTTTTCATCAAGTTACTCTTAAAGAAGCTACTAATAGTAAAGAGGAAATTATTAAATATTTAGAATTAATATTTGATAAATATTATGAATATTTACCTATTAGGAAAGTAACATTATCTTTAGGAATGTTACAAGATAATAAAAGTGTTCAAATAAATTTATTTGAAAATTATAAAGAAATTAAAAAAGAAAATGATCTTAATATAGCAATAAGCAACATAAAAGATAAATATGGAAAAAATAGTGTATTAAAAGTATCTAATTTACTTGAGGATTCTACTATGATAGATAGAAATAAAAAGACTGGAGGACATTATTCATGAAAGATAGAGGAATTATTAAATGGAAACCTTTTGATTCATGTTTTTCATCATTTAAAATACTTAATGAAGTAAATAAAGAAAAAGAAAAGGAAAATATTCCTATTCTTTCTGAAGATCAAATAAGTGTAATAGAAAATAAAATAATTGAGGCATATAACTTAAAAGAAATAGTTACTATTGAATTTTATTTTAATGGCTATATTAAAAAAGCTAAGGGAATTATCTATAATATTAATGAGAATCAAAAAAAGATTTATTTAAACAATAATACATTATATTTTAAACAAATCTTAAAAATATATTAGAATTTTCCTTTTTTTATGATATTATCTATATCACTTTTAAAATCTTCTTTTAAAAGATATAACATTTTATTAAGATGAAATTCTGTTGTATGATAGTCACTAGTAAAATCAAATGAATATTTATCATTAATTTCATATGATGCATCAACTATTTCTTTTTCTACATAAGCTCCATGCCATGATATAAGTGGTATTGGAATATTCCTTCCTGCACTATCTTTTACTTGAGGAAGTTTAACTTGTTTTTTATTTAATATAGTTACTATTTTATAAAATTGTTCTTCATGGCATTTACCTAATTTTAAAGTCATATCTACTAAATTAGAATTATATATCTTATTAGATATGGTATGCTCTGCTATTAGTTTTAAACCATCAGATACTTCTTCTTCTCCATTTATAAATAATGATGTGTGTAATATTTCTACTCCATTATTTATAAGTATATCAAATAAATTAAGTGTATTACTTGTAAATGTATCAATATCATCAAAAGTAACATTATCCATATTATATTGAAAATTAATTTGACTAAAAGACATATTAGTTCTTTTTTCATTATTAAATGCCGTTATAATTGGATTAATTAAATTATCTGTATAATTAAATACATTAAATTTACTATATTCATCTTTTAAACTTTTTTGAAGAACTTCTAATATTTCATTATGGTTAGTAAAAATATTAAACCAAAAAGTTACACTAAAACAATTTATTTTCATAATATCACCTAAAAACATTATATCATAAAAAAATGTCTAAAAATAGTTTTAGGCATTCATTTCAAATGAATTTAGCATATATTGAATTCTAACTCTAACACCTTCTTGATACTCTGTAGTATTAGGAGTTCTTACCATTACTTTATATGTAATACCATTACTAGATATATAATACTCTTCAGTATAATCATCTACTCTAATAAAGCAATTATTGTAATTATTATCTAGTCCTGTACTAGTACAATTACTTGGTGAATCAGCTTTAGAAACAAAAACCATAACTCTTTCATCATTTAAAAACTTATATAAATCTTGATTTTTTGCTTTTAATACTTTAAATTTTTCTATATCATAACGCATTGAATAATCTAAATCACTTACATATTTTTGAGTTGCTATTAATTCTTCTTGTCCCTCTATTGTTATATATTCTAATTTTTTATCAGTAGACATATTTACTTTAATATAGCTTTTATCTACAAAGAAATATTTTGACAAAAGAAACGCTATAACAAATAAAATAACTACTCCACCAAAAGTTAATACTTTCATAATAAACTTCATGTATTCAGAATCATATTTTGCTATTTTTTTATTTTTAGCCATAATATCACTATCCTTCACATTAACTATACTATGCATGGGTTATTTATGCAATAATAATTATATTTTCTATGTAAAATAAATATAAATAACTATTATTAGTATTATATTATTACTAAATATTATAGTAGTAATTATTGGTATTATAATAAGCAAAGGGGGTCGTGGGTACAAACAAAAAAATCTAGGTAAATCCTAGATTTATGTCATTATGGTGGAGGATGTGGGATTCGAACCCGCGACCCCCTGCGTGCAGGGCAGGTGCTCTAGCCAGCTGAGCTAATCCCCCAAACGACATGATTATCTTATCACATTAGGAAAAGATAATCAAGCATTTTATTTCTTTACTACTTTTATTAAGCCGCTTTCTAATTCTTCTAAAGCTCGTCCTAATTCCTTTTTACTTGTATATTCACTAGTTTTCATTTGATAATGATTTGTTTCAAGCATTTCTTTACTTCTTTTAGATGCAACATGAACAAGCATATATTTAGAATCAACTATATTTAATAATTTATCTATTGATGGATATAACATTGTATCACTCCTTACAATAATATCTTACTAAATATTTTATGGATAATACATTTTTTACAAAAAATTTTACATTAATTTTACTAAAAAATTAACTATCTACTTCTACTTCTATTTTTTCTCCATCTTTTTTTAATTTAATAATCTTACTATTTAATGTTTCTTCTTTTTTAATTGGATTAGTAATATTACCATCAGAATTAGGCGCTATATAACCTTTATCTATTAAATCCTGTATTTTTATATAAGCAATTTTTTCTTCCCCAAAAACATCTTTATTCTTAGTAGCATATACTTTAGCACACTTCTCTACTATTTTAATTAAGTTATCATAACTATCTTTAGGATCTATATCTGTTGTAAAAGCATAAGATACTTTGTTTACTGCAATAAAATATCCTATAGTAAACACTAATAATATAGCAATTAACGCTATTACTTTTTTATCTTTTAATATTTTCATATTACACCTACCTAATACACCTATATTATAATATATTTCATAAAATATGCCAATAAAAAATCTCTATAATAGAGATTATTTATCGCAATTTTCACAAACATTAACGCCATTTTTATTTACTATTAAGCCCTTACATTTAGGACAAATATCACCAGTTGGAACATACCATGTTGCATAATCACACTTAGGAAATCCTGAACATCCATAGAAAACTTTACCCTTTTTTGTTTTTCTAGCTACTATTGCTTTATGACATTTTGGACATTCGGCAACCTTTTCTTCTTCTTTAGTTTCTTTAACATCCTTTTTAATGTATCTACACTTTGGATAATTAGAGCACGCCACAAACTCACCATATTTGCCTTTTCTAATTACTAAATCACTTCCACATTCAGGACAAACTTCTCCAGTAGACTCTGGCTTTTTCTTCTCCATATTCTTAAGAGCATCATCCATTATTGGAGCAAACTTATCATAAAATTCATGTAATACTTTTTTACTATCCTTTTTAGCATCTGCTATATCATCTAAATCTTGTTCCATATTAGCAGTATATTTAACATTTATAATATTTGAAAAATATTCTTGTAATTTATCAGTAGTTTCAAATCCTATTTCTGTAGGAACAAACTTCTTATCATCAACTTTAACATATTCATGATCTTTTAATGTAGATATAATTGTTGCATAAGTAGATGGTCTACCTATTCCTAAACTTTCTAATTCTTTAATTAATGATGCTTCAGTATAACGACTAGCTGGTTTAGTAAAGTGTTGATATTTATTTATCTTTGACGCAACTACTACATTACTTTTATAATCTTTAAAGTTAGGTAATATTTTATCTTCACTTTCTTCATAATCACTATATACTTTTAAATATCCATCAAATATAAGTACACTACCAGTTGTTTTAAATATATAATCATTATTATCAAATAATACTGTTGTAGCAAGTACTTTAGCATCAGCCATTAAACTAGCAAGTGCTCTTGTATATATTAACTTATATAATTTATATTCATCATTACTTAAATATGCTTTAACACTTTCAGGTGTTCTATTAATACTTGTTGGTCTAATACCTTCATGTCCATCTTGCATATTAGCACTTTTCTTACCACTTTTAACATATCCTACATATTCTTTACCATAATTACTATTTATATAAGCATAAGTACTCTTTACAAATTCATCAGATAAACGAATACTATCAGTACGCATATATGTTATTAAACCTACAGTTTCTTTAGCTAAATCTACACCTTCATATAATTTTTGTGCTATTTTCATTGTCTTAGATGCTGCAAAGTTTAACTTACTTGATGCCATTTGTTGTAATGTAGATGTTTTAAATGGCTCTCTTGCTTGTTTTTTCTTTTCTTTTTCATCAATATCTTTAATATTAAAAGACATTGATAATTTAGAAATAATATCATCTGCTTCTTTTTCAGTATTTATTTCTATTTCTTTATCTTTATATTTAAATAATTCTGCTGTAAATTCATTAAAATCAGCTTCAATTGTCCAATATTCTTTAGGAACAAATGCTAATATTTCTCTTTCTCTATCAACAATTAACTTTAGAGCAACTGATTGAACTCTTCCAGCACTTTTACCACCAGTTTTTACTTGCATTAATTTAGATAATCTAAATCCAATAATTCTATCTAATATTCTTCTAGTTTCAGCACCCTTTACAAGATTCATATCAATCTTAGCATGTTCATTTATTGATTTTAATACTACATCTTTAGTTATTTCTCTAAATGTTACTCGATCATACTTTTCTTCTGGTATTCCTAATTCTTCTTTTAAATGCCAAGATATAATTTCTCCCTCACGGTCTGGGTCAGTTGCTAGATAGATATGATCTGCACTTTTAACTAAATCCTTTAAGTATTTTACATCTTTATTCTTACCTTTAATAATTACATAATTTGGTTCAAAATCATTTTCTAAATCAACACCTAGGCCATATTTACCAGTTGTTGCTAAATCCCTAATATGCCCTTTTGAAGATACTACTTTGTAATCTCCAGCTAAATACTTTTCAATAGTTTTACTTTTAGCAGGCGATTCAACAATAACTACGTTTTTCAAAATTATCAGCTCCTATTCATATTTTATACACTTAATTTTAATTATTGTCAAATAATATTTTCTATACTATAAGAGAAGTTACTTTTGTAACTTCTCTATTTTTCCCTTTAATAATTTTAATCTTTCAATAGATAATCCAGTAGTAGATGATATTACTTCAATATCAACATTAGACTTAATTAGTTTTATTGCCATATCTTCTTTAACAGCTTTAGCAGTATTCTTTGTAACTTCTTTAGTTACTTTATCTGTGACATCCTTTGTGACTTTGTCTGTGATATCCTTTGTTACTTCATCTTTAATCTCTTCTTCTAATTCTTTTCTAAATTGGCTTTCAAATTCTTCTTTATGATGCTCATAATATTTTTCATCCATGTCATCTCTATTATAATAAAGTAATAAATCTAAATCTTCTACTATTCTTTTAGAATTCTTTTCTACATCTTCCATTATCTTATCTCCCTTATATAACCTTTTTAAAACTTTTTCGTCTTTGCAGACAAATAAGTATAACAATTTTTTTAATTCATCATTCTTTATATTATTATACTCTTCATTTCTTAAACTATCTAGATTGATATGATATTCTTCAATAAACCCTTGTGTAATATTATATTTTTCTTCTCTTAATGATACTTTATATAAGAAATCACCTTTTCTAAACTGATCATATCCATCGATATTAATCTGAACAACTAACTTATAATCATTATAATCTTTGTTAGTGTTAATGTCCTTCAAACATAATTGGCATACATATGTCCAATTTTTTATTCCTAAGTCTTTTCTTCTTCCATAATTCACTTCTATATTAACATACATATTATTTGCTTCAAATACTAAATCTGCTTCACTATCTACTACATTTGCATTTACTCCCACATTGGGATGAATTATTTTTAATCTTTCTTCTACTTCATTAAAGTCTAATTTTAAAACCGCACTTATTATTCTAGCTGCATATAATCTTCCTGTTTCTCCACTTGCAAATATTTTCTTTACTACTTTATCGTTTAACAAATCCATTTTTATAACACCCCCTATTACAAAAATATGTAAAATTTATATAGAATCATTTACCTCCTTTCACTATATATATACAAGATTTTTCTTCAATTTCCTTTTTTTAGAACAAATTTTTTAAAAAAATAACACATTTTATACTGTGTTATTTCAAAAATAATTATTATTCATATACTAATATAGGTGATATTATGCCATTTAAGAATAATCCCACTATATATGTTTTTATATCTTTATGCTTAATAGTACTTATTTTTTATCAATTAATTCTTACTTTTATATTTCCATTTCGTTATCATGTATTTATATTAACTATAGAAATTATATTACTAATTATTTGTATTAGCCGTATAGTATGGTTTTAAAAATTCTTCTGTTTTATATATATAATCTAATTTTATTCTCATATTCTTAGAACACTCAAATTCATCAGATATAAACTCTATTTCTGGTACCAAGGATATTAATATAAAAAATAGTTTTTCTTCATCTTTATTAAGTTCATTTATATTTAAATAATTCTTATATATAGTAGAAAATTCCATATCCCAAAAGTTATTCTTATATAATGTATATAAATCTAATACTGGAGTATCAAATTTTGCCTTATCCCAACTAATTAAATAATCTTTATCACTTTTTATGTAGTGATCTAATGATAAATTATTATGATTTAAACATATTCTTTCACTTTTCTTATCTTTAACACTTTTATACCAGTTATCTAACTCTACTTTTGAAAATTCTAAAGCTTTTTTTATTTTAGAATAATTTCTCATAAATTCATAATGTGATGGTGACATATACACTTCTTTTATAAATAAATCATAATATTTCTTATAATATTCATCTAAATAGATAATATTATTCTTAATATCTTCATATATCTCTTTATGAGTTTCTTCTGATACTTCTTTATTATAAGATGTTTTACTATGTAAAAGCCCTACTATATTAATTAAATCTTCACTCTTATGGGGATTTATTATGTTATTATCTTCAATATATTTATATATATATTCATCATTATCTCTATAATTATCATATATTTCAGGAAAACATTCGAATCCTCTAGATTTTAAATAATTAAATATTTTATTTATATTATTATTATTTGTTTTTTTAATCACAAAATTACCACTAGTAGTCTCTAATATAGTACACTTTCCTTTAATAGTATATCTATATGGCTTATATAACTTTCTTAAAGAATTAACATTACTCATCTATTACTGGAATTATTATTTTATCTCCCTTATTAATATTATCAATATCATTATATTCACTAATAACATCTTTTGTAACATTATATAAATTACATATATTATCTATATTATCACTATCACTAACTATATGAACATGATATGTAACAAATGTATCATCACTATCTTTAATAGTGTCCATAATTGTTTTTTCTTCTACTACATTATCTCTTTCTAGTACTTCTTCTTTTTCTTCTTCCACTTTTTTATTATCTTCCAAAGTTTCTTCAACACTTACCTCCTCACAATTATCCTCTTCTTTTAAAAATTTATCTAAATCTAATACTTCTTCACTAATTTCTTCTTCTATTCTATCTTCCATAATTAACTCTCCTTTTAAAGAATACACAATATTAACTTTTAACTTACTATTATCTATTACATCATATGAAAAATCTTCAATATTAAACTCTAAAGTATCAGTATTAATATTATCATTTAACTCTACTGTAAAAGGAAGTGTATATTTAAATGGCTCTTTATTAATACTAATAGCATGTACCCTATAATCACCACTTATATAGAAGTTACCAAGTACTACTTTATCATTCACACTATAATCATGTTCTAAACTCATTTTTGTTATTTCTGCGATATTAGTTTTAAACTCTATTACATTTTCAAAAGGTATTTTAATAAACATATTATCATCTCCTAAATAATAATATGTTATAAAAAAAAAATAATATAACTTAATGTTATATTATTTTAATTATCAACTTGCTAAAGTGAAAAGGCCTGGATAATCTGGCGGATTATCAATACGAGCAAATTGAGCGTCTTCACTATAAGTACTCGGATGGTTTTCCCATTCACTATCAAGAGTTGTTCCCGCTTGTCCTACCAAATTATTAGCTTCACAAAACATATCTTCACTCTCTACAACATTTGTAGTAACGAAGTTATTTGATACATATATTGTTTCTACTTCTGAACCATAAAACATTCCAGACATATCTGTTACATTCAAAGTATTGAATGAGGAAAGATTTATTGTATTTAATCCTGATAATGCGAACATATAAGCCATATTTTCTACATGGAGTGTATTAAATGATAAATTCAATTGAGCATTGCTTATATAATTAGAATCGTTTGCATTATTAAATAAATTAAACATATTGTTAGTGTCAGTTAAACTATTGGTATTCATTCCACTCAAGTTCACATTAGAAATATATGCACTATCAAACATGTTTGCAACACTAGTAACTTTTGAAGAATTAATACCACTAAGATTTACACTATTAACTGATGCTCCATAAAACATGTATTCCATAGTTAAAACATTAGAAAAGTCAAGATTAGTCAAATTCAAACTTAATTCTGGTCCATAAATTTGATAAAACATATAGTCTGTATTCGTTAAATGAGAAGTATCTAAATATTGAAAATTAATACTATCAATTTGTGGTAAATCAAAAAACATATATGAACTATCTGGAGGAGCTTTTACTCCACCATTTTGACCAATATAAAAAGTTTTTTCTTCACTATTACAATTCGGTAAATATATAGACATCATTATGCTACCATTTTGCTTTTGCGACACATCATAAGCTTGTGAATAAGGTTCAGAACAATTTGCTAGAGGCACATCCGTTGTATTCATAAACACTACATTAGTGGTTTCATCACCACCAACAGTCAAATACATAATATATTTCATTTTATTCTTATCCAAATAATCATTAGGATCTTCTACTTGTGTACAGCTAAATGATGTTGCTGTTATTGTTAATGTTAAATCTGTTCCTGCTAATGCTCTTTGATTTACACTTGATTTATTTTTTAAATAAAATTCCGCTGTTATGCTTTGTACACTACTTGCTGATACTCCATTCAATGTTCCACTAACTGTTATTGGAAAAAGATTGGCTGTGTTAAAGTCATATGTGTTTCCTCCAACATTTAATACTATTTGTTCTGTTGATTTACCACTCATTCCTTGGAATGCTGTATACATATTGTTTGTTCCACTTGCTGCTACATTTAATGTGTAGTTACAGTTAAAATATCCTGCTCCATTAACACTTGTACTTCCTACTGTTACTACATTTTGTGTTGTACTTGGTGTAGTATTTGTAGTTACTGCCCAATATGTTATATCATTTTCTCCTTGTGCCATTAATGTTCTATCTAAATTTAAATACAGTGATGCATTTGTTCCGATGAGTGCTACACTTCCTGTTGCATCTGCTTGCCCTGTAATAGTTTTTGTTCCAAAACTATTAGTAGTATTAGTTACAAAATATGCATATGTTGCTCCTCCTAAGAGAATAAACATACATAGTATTCCTACAATTAATGGTACTATTAATTTCTTTCTATTATCTTCCATAATATCCATCCTTTGTTATTAAGTTGATTCTTATTATCAATGGGTATAATTATCTAATATTATTATATAATACCCCCCCGATTTTTAAATCTTTTTATTATTTTTGTTGATATTATTTGACATAAAAAAAGAAGAATTAATTATCTTCTTTAAATAAATCATTATATATAGTATCAAAATTATTTATTAATTTTATTTCTAAACTATCTAATATTTGTTCAGGTATATCTGTTAACTCTTTACTATTAGATTCTGGTATATATACTTTTTTAATTCCATCATTATAAGCAGCAATTAACTTCTCTTTTAATCCACCTACTTTTAATATATTACCCTTTAAAGATATTTCTCCAGTAAATGCAATATTTTCATCTACCCTTTTATCTAATATATTAGAAAGAATTGCTACTGTAATAGCTACACCACAAGATGGGCCTTCTTTTTTTATACCTGCATCTAACATATGAACATGAATAGTTCTATTATAGAAAAGTGTATTACTTACATAGTTTTTTTCTTTAATAAATGAAGTTGCTACATATATACTTTCTTTTAAAATATCTCCTAAAGAACCTGTAACAATTATATTCTCTTCTCCATTATATATAGAACACTCTACTTGTAATACTTTTCCTCCATAATTAGTATATGCTAAAGCATTAACTATTCCACTATTATTAATAGAATGATCATATGAATTATTAAATCCATCTTTTAAATATTTCTTAATATCATTACTAGTAATATTATATTTTTTACTACTTAATGCTTTAATAATTAATTTTCTAAGTACTCTAGTTAAATTTCTTACACCACTTTCTTTAGTATAATTATTAATTATATCTTGTAATACTTCATCTTTGATAGTGATTTTTTTATCACTAGTTAATTCATCATATATTTTAGGTAATATATATTTTTTAGCAATATCTATTTTTTCAAATACTGTATAACTAGATAAAGATATAATATCTAATCTATCTTTTAAAGTATATGGAATATCATTAATATTATTAGCAGTTAATACAAATAATACATTACTTAGATCAAATGGTTCTTCAATATAATTATCTACAAAATATTTATTTTGATTATTATCTAGTATATCAAGTAATGAACTAGCTGGATCTCCTTTATAATCTTTAACCATCTTATCTATTTCATCAATTAATATCACTGGATTATTTGTATTACATTTACTAATACCTTGAATTATCTTTCCTGGTAGACTTCCTAAGTATGTTCTTCTGTTACCAATAAGCTCTACTGAATCATTAAGTCCACCAACACTTATTTTAAAGAACTCTCTACCTAAAGCACTAGCTATACTTGATGTTATAGTAGTTTTACCTACTCCTGGAGGACCTATTAAACATATTACTGGATTTGATACATCTTTATTAAGTGATTTAGCATTAATATACTCTTCTATCTTTTCTTTTACTTCATCTAATCCATAGTGACTCTTATTTAGTTTAGTCATAACATTTTTTACATTTAAATTTTCATCACTTTTCTTATTCCAAGGTAGATTTAATACCCAATCTAAATAATTACGTGTAACAACATACTCTGGAGAATTAACATTAGTATTATTTAATTTATCTATTTCTTTTAATAACTTATTATAAGTTTTTTTACTTTTTAAATTAATATTATTTAATAAATTATAATATTCTGATATTTCATTATTATCATTAATTCCTAAAGATTCTTCTATTTCTTTTAACTTCTCTTTTAAATAGTATTCTTCTTGTTCTTTAGTTAACTTTTTAGCAACTTTAGTATCTATTTTATCTTCAAGTTCTATATATCTTTTTTCTCTTATAATATCTTTAATTAATGATACTGCTCTTTTTTCACTATTAACTTCTTGCATATACATTAATTTTTCATTAGTTTTAAGTGGTAAAAATGTTGTAATAGCATCAGTTAAAAAGTTTAAATCATCATTATCTTCAATTGTTTTTAATATACTATTAGATATACTAGGATGGGAATCTATATAACTAGTTAATTCTTCTTTTAATCTATTTTTTAATACATTTTCACCGTTCTCTTCAAATTTAGGCAATATAATATCACTAACTATACCTAATATTATATCAGTTGAAAAAGAATCATATAGATTAACATGAACTCTTTTTTCTCCTCTAATTGTTACTCTTAAATTACCATTAGATAATTCAATAATATTTTTAATATAAGATTGTACTGCTACTTTAGGTAAATCATTAATTGATGGACTATTATTAGTAAGAGGAGCTACTACTAAAACTCTACTATTATATTTCTTCTCACTAAGTTTAATAATCCTTTTACTAATCTCATCTTTAAGTTCAAGTTTGATTTCTTGAAAAGGCAAAATGACTAAATCTTTTAAAAGCATAACTAACAATGTATAGTCCATTTTGCACCTCCAAAATATAAAAATTATTATAATGAATTATTTATATTTTGTAAACAAAAAAACCACAAAATTTGCAGTTATTTTTAATACATTTTTATTGTTGACATATTTTTATAAAATTGAGTATAATAAATATAGGTAAGCGTGTAACTCACGCCGCCTATTGCTAGATCGACGCTATTTCGGTATTACTATCGAAATGGCGTCTTTTTGTATTAACATAAGCATTGCTAATATCAATAGAAAAATAATTACTATCAATATCTTATTCAAAGATCTTGAGTTCATCTTACCACCTCTTCTCTAAAGTTTTTTCCAAACCCCCTGAAAAGAAAAGTGGCGGCGCCCATTACACGCTTGAATAAGTATTATAGTGATTATTATTATGCTGTAAACACTTTCGACAAAACATGTCAAAATAAGACAAATAAAAAACTGCACTTGAAGTGAACCCTATTTTGGACACTTTTAAAAAAGACTAGTTTAATGTAAAATAACATCTCAAAGAAAGGAGATGTTATTTTTATGAGAAAAAATAATAAATATACTAACGAATTTAAGA
>JAEEGL016935719.1_pt1 | contig 16157 bp, 15 predicted proteins | sample 9134231 | NCBI WGS metagenome assembly JAEEGL01 (sample SAMN16246548, study PRJNA631951) | gut metagenome | biome: gut microbiome; feature: rumen; material: fiber-attached | host: Bos | place: Iran: Karaj | collected 2018-10
ACTGGATTATAAAAAAGACAAGGACGGCAAGACGGTCGTTTCCAAATTGGATGAAAAAGCTTTGGTAGAATTGGCCAAACAAACCGAGGGCGCTTATATTGCTTATACTTCCCCGGCCCGTGTGGCGTATGAAATTGAAAACAGCTTAAAAGGGTTGGACCGTTCCACCTCTAAATCCGCTTCCCATAAAATTTATAAAAACCGTTATATCATTCCGTTAACGTTAGGGATTTTATGTTTAGGGGCCTATTTATTGTGGCCGCGCGGACGGAAAAAAGGAACCAAAAAAGGTACAATATAATTATGAAGAAAGCTTGGATGTTGGCAGTTTGTTTTGTGGCGGTCCCGCTTTTTGCCGGGGTCCGGGCCGATTTACGCAACGGCGGCACTTTCTATCATCACCAACAATACGGCCAAGCACTGGATGCTTACCGTCAAGCGTTACAAAAAGACCCCCAAGACGCACGTGCCTCCTTCGGGGCGGGAGCGTCTGCCTATTATTTGAAAGACTATACAACTGCCGAAAAAGCCTTTGAGCAAGTCCTGCATACCGACAAAAAAATGAGCCAAGACGCCCTCTTTAATTTGGGCAACACCTACTACCGCGCCAATGATAAAGAAAAAGCCATTGCGTCTTACAAACAAGCCATTTTGCAAAATCCCGACGACAAAGAAGCTATCCACAATTTGCAACTGATTATAGACCAACAAAATCAAAACAACCAAAACCAAAAGAACGACCAAAACCAGGATAAAGATTCCAATAATCAAGACAATAAAGACTCGTCCAAACAAGACGGCCAGTCTCCGCAAGAAAAGCAAGAGAAACAGGCCCAGCAACAACCCAACCAAATGCAACAAGATGATGCCCAACGTATCTTGCAAATGGCCCGGGACAATGAGCAAAAAGCCCCCTCCCGCCCCAACCAAAGCGGCGCCGGGCAAAACAGTTCCAACGTGGAGAAAGATTGGTAATGAAAAAGATTTGTTTTTTGCTTTTACTATGTTTGTTAACACCCAGCCTGTGGGGGCAACTGCAAATAACTGCCCAGGTAGATAAAACCAATCTTACCTTGTCGGACGAATTAACCCTCACTATTCGCATTAACGGTGGCAGCGGGGTTCGCCCGCAACTGCCCAGCTTGCCGGCTTTTAATGTTTATTCACAGTTGCAAAGCAGTTCGTTTATCAACGGACGCACCCAGCATGAATTCCGTTACGTCATGATGCCCCGTATGGTCGGCAACACTACTATCGGCCCTGTTACGGTAGATTATCAGGGTAAAACATACCGTACCAACCCGATTAATATTCATATTTATCGCGACGATCCCGGCACCCCGCAGCCGGCTTCTTCGCAAGCAACTTCTACTGGCGCCGCACAATACGATTCAGTCCCCTCCTCTGCTGCGCAAGACAACACACTTCCTCCGTTGGAAAGAAGTCTCAACGCACAAGCCGCTCAACGCGGCAAAAAAGAGGCGTTCTTTATTGTATCCGCTGTCAGCAATTCGCATCCTTACGTCGGTCAAACATTTACCATGGCATGGCGTTTTTATTATTCCCAACCCTTCCCGGACAATTCCCCTTACCAACCCCCGTCCGTTTCCAATTTATTGATGGACGATTTGGGAAAAAATGAAGGAATTCAAAATATTGGAGGAACCACCTTCCGTTATTTTGAAATGCGCTACCAACTTTCCGGGGCAGCCGCCGGGGAAGCCATCATCGGCTCGGCCCGCATTGAGTTGGGCAATTCTCCTTTTGATTGGTTTGACCGCATTTTCGGCGGGGTTCCCCAGAGCGGGCCGCGTACGTTTGAATCAACGCCCATTCGTTTGGACATTCAACCGATCCCCACGGAAAACAAACCCGCTTCTTTCTATGGAGCCGTCGGGGCCGGGTTTACCATGTCCGCCGCTGTGGACCGTACCACCCTGGAAGCGGGTGACAGCGTCAACTTGGTCCTTTCCGTGACCGGGCCGGGCACTCTCAAATCCACGCGTGACTTTTCCTTCCCGGAATTTACCGGTTTTAAGAGCTACCCCGTTGCCTCTACCTTCACGCCGGGCAAACGCAGTGTTAAAATTTTCAAAACGGTATTGGTCCCTTCCGCTTCGGGCATCTACACGCTTGAACCCATGGATTGGTCTTATTTTGACCCGGTTACCCAACAATACAAAACGCTCCAATCCAACCCTATTGTGCTGACCGTTACCCCCTCTTCCACCGCCAACCGCAGTGTGGACTTCGGGGCGCAAGCAGCTGCCGGCACCGGGTTCCAGTCTTTGGGAAGTGATATTCACTACCTGAAATCTTCTTTAGCCCCTAAACCGTCTTTCTTAACGCGCTTATCACGGGGAACATGGATGAACGTGTTAGCGGCCGCTTTGTTGCTTTTGGGCATACTGACACGGTTGCTGGGTAAAAAAATCAATACCAAACAAGCCTACAGCCAAGCTAAAACGCGCTTGCACCACGCTACTTCGTACGAACAGATTTCGGAGGCACTGAGGGACTACTTATCACAACGGTTGCATATCCAAACGGGCAGTTTACCGCTCAAAGAAGTGATAACCGCTTTACACAAACGCGGCTACACACCCCAACAAACCGATCCCTTTACCCAATTGTGGAAACAGTTAGAAGATTTGCGCTTTGCTCCGGGGGCATCTTCACAAGCCCAAAAGGAACAAATCCGCCAATTGGCTTGCGACGCACAAGAAGTAATCAAACAATTGGAGGAAAAAATAAAATGAAAAAACAACTCCTTTTGCTGGGAATTTTGCTAAGCAGCTTTGTTTGCTGGACATACGCACAGGCAGATTTGTCCGAAGCGGAACAATTCTACCGCGATGGCCGCTTTGCCGAAGCGCTGGGTGCTTATGAAAAAGAACTAAAACTCTACCCAAACGACCCCTTTCTTTACTACAATATAGGTAACGCTTATTTTAAGATGGGAAGTAACGGGCTGGCCGTAGCCAATTATTACCGCGCCTACCGGTTGTTGCCGCGGGATAAAGACATCCGTCATAATTTGGCATTGGCCTTGGCCTCGTCGGGAGAGCAACTTGTCCCGGCCGATATTCCTTCTGTAGCGTACCAAGCGTTCTTTTGTTTATCTTACGACGAATTAAAAGGCCTTACGTATGCTTTATTTTGGTTACTGGCCCTGGTTGGATGGGTTTGGCTGGTAAAACGTAAAGCAGGCAAAGTAGCCGTCGTGTTACTAGTGCTGTTCGGGATAAGTGCCACGTGGTTGTATGCGCGCCACTCGTTGCAGACACGCACCTTGGCCGTTGTGGCGGCTCCGTCGGCAGAAATACGCAGCGGCCCGGGAACCAATTTCCCCGCCAACGCTACTGCCGCACAAGGCCATTTGCTCGATATCGTAGATAAAAAAGACCAGTGGTACGAAGTGATTGTCAATTCTCAATCCATCAAAGGATGGGTGGAAAGCAGTGCAATAGAAAAAATATAAGAGGAAGATATGTTTGTCCAACAACAAGCTGATGAACTGATTGAAGCTGTTACGTACGTGAAAGAAAATCTTTCCGCTTCCATTGAAACTTTGGCAGACAACATTGTAAAAGCTTTTCAAAGAGGGAACAAAGTAATTTTAATGGGCAACGGAGGCAGTGCCTCGGATGCGCAACATATCGCAGCGGAATTTGTCGGGCGGTTCAAAAAAGAGCGCCCCTCCTTGCCGGCATTGGCCCTCAATACCAATTCTTCCACCACCACGGCCATTGGCAACGATTACTCGTATGATGTTATTTTCTCCCGCCAAATTGACGGCTTTGCCAAAGAAGGAGACGTGGTCATTGGTATTTCCACCTCCGGCAATAGCAAAAACGTGTACTTGGCGCTGGGGTTGGCCAAACGCAAAGGATGTTTTACAGCCGGTTTTTTAGGGAAAGACGGCGGCACCATTAAAGAGATGTGTGATTTACCGCTTATTGTAAAAAGCAACAACACTCCCCACATTCAGGAATGTCATATTTTTATGGGGCATTGTGTGTGCGAACTGGTAGATAAGGCCTATTGATATGAAAGTAGCCATTGGATTTGACCACGCGGGTTTCCCGCTGAAAGAATTTCTCGTTCAAGTCATCAAAGACTTGGGCCACGAAGTAATCGATTGCGGCACCTACTCATGTGAGCGGGCCGATTACCCGGACTTTGCCGACGCCGTCGCCCAAAAAGTGGCCTCCGGCCAAGCGCAACGCGGCATTTTAACATGCGGTTCGGGCGTGGGTATGTGCATAGCCGCCAACAAAACAAAAGGCGTTCGGGCTTGTGTTTGCCACGACGCTTACAGTGCCCAGCAAGCCGTAGAGCATGATGCACTTAATGTGCTATGTTTAGGGGCCCGCATCATTGGGCCGGCCGTAGCGCAGGAACTGGTTACCCGATTTTTAAACGCTTCTTTTTTGACGGGATCCCGCCACGAAGGACGTTTGAACAAAGTAAAACAAATTGAAGATAAAAACTTTAAATAAATATTGGTAAGGAAGGAAAATATGAAAACTCAAGCAAACCCCATGGCAAACGGTATCATCCGCGAAGGTGCCATTAAATTAGAAAGGCTGGAATTTAATACAAAATTCTGGGCCAAAGATCCCACCTTGTGGAAACACGATAAAGAGCACATGGAGTTTATTGTAAAATTTTTAGGCTGGCAAAAAGTATACGATTGGACATTGGAACGCATTGAAGAAGTATTAGCTTTTGCCAAAGAAGCCAAAGAACAATTCAAATACTGCGTGATTATGGGAATGGGCGGCTCGTCTTTAGCGCCGGAAGTATTCCGCACCGTATTCGGCAAACAAAACGGCTACCCGGAATTGTTGGTTTTAGACACCACCAACCCGGATTGGATTTCCCACGCCCGCAACCACATTAACCCTGCCGAAACATTGTTCATTTTTGCTTCCAAATCCGGCGGAACGGTAGAACCTTCTTCCCAATTTGCTTATTTTTATGATGAAGTTGTTAAATCCGGTATCAAAGAACCCGGCCAGAATTTCGCCGCCATTACCGATCCGGGCACCGGCCTTGAAAAATTAGCCAAAGAAAAAAAATTCCGCAAAACTTTCCTCAACCCGGCCGATATCGGCGGTCGTTTTTCCGCCTTGTCTTTTTTCGGCATTGTACCGGCTGCTATCATGGGGGTAGATGTTAAAAAATTGTTGGAAGTGGCCCGCCAGGAAGCTAAAACCTTTGGCCCGCAATCACCGCTCAAAGAAAACGCCGCTTTGCAATTGGGCGCTTTTATGGGAGCCTGCGCTGTCAACCAAAACCGGGATAAACTTACGTTGCTCACCCCCAGTGATATTGCCACGTTTGGCCTGTGGGCCGAACAATTGGTGGCCGAATCTACCGGCAAAGAAGGCAAAGGCATTGTTCCCGTAGCAGGGGAAACCCTCTTGCCCAACTTTGATTACCGTGACGACCGATTCTTCGTTCATATTGCTACTTCCAGTGAAGACAACAAGCACGTAGCCGCCCGCGCCCAATACTTAACCGAACGCGGTTACCCGGTACTAACGCTTGTAATGGAAGATTTGTACCAATTGGGAGCGCTGTTCTTGTTGTGGGAAATTGCCACAGCAGCCGCCGGTGCTATTTTGGCCATTGATCCGTTTGACCAGCCCAACGTGCAACTGGCCAAGAGCATGACCAAAGACATTTTGACGCAACTTTCCAAAGGCAATGTTCCGGCGGAAGTAACCGCTCCTATCTTGGTCTCACAAGATATTGCCGACAACGTCAAATTAGACACCCTGGCACAAGATCTTTACTCTCTGCTTGAAAGCAACGATTACGTAGCCATTCTTCCTTACGTACATGCCGCACCGGAAGTGGACAAAGCCCTTACCGCTTTACGCGATAAAATTATGTCCAAAACCAAACGGGCCGTTTTGTTTGGTTATGGTCCGCGCTATTTGCACTCTACCGGTCAGTTGCACAAAGGGGATGGCAACAACGGTGTGTTTTTGATTTTATCGGCCGACCCGAAAGACGATATCAAAATTCCGGGGCAAGCCTACACGTTCGGGCAGTTGTGCAATGCACAAGCCTTGGGCGATTTCCAAGCTTTGCAAGACAAAGGGCGCCGTGCCATTAAACTGCATTTGGAACAACCCATTTTGCAAAGCATTGAAAAAATCAGCAACTTGTTCTAATTAAACCAAAGGGCGGCCTTTAAGGGCCGCTCTTTTTTATATATGAAAGCCTATATTGAAACGTACGGTTGCCAAATGAATTGGGCCGATTCGGAGGAAATGTTCCTCCACCTCTCGGCCCGCGGAATCGTGCGCACAGACGACCTCCAACAAGCAGACCTGGTTTTGGTCAACACCTGTACTGTCCGTGACCATGCCGAACACCGCGCGCTGTCTTTTTTGGGAAGGTTAATGAAATGGAAACGCGAAAACCCGCAACGTATTATTATCTTTGCCGGTTGTGCGGCCCAGCGTTTAGGCAACAAACTTCAAAAAAGATATCCCTTTTTAGATATTGTATCCGGCGCTAAAAGCATTGAAGATTTCCCGCAACTGCTCGACAAAAGCGGTTTGTTCCCCTCCGCGGGGAAACCGCAAGTTGCTTCTGCGGGCTTGTCCTCTTACGTTACCATTATGCGCGGATGTGATTTTAAGTGCACTTACTGCATTGTGCCCAGTGTGCGCGGCCCGGTAAAATGTTTGCCGGCAGAAACTATTTTGAAAGAAGTCCAATCAAAAGCAGCCCACGGTGCCAAAGAAATTACCCTGCTGGGCCAAACGGTCAACGCTTATCAAGACGGGGGCACTTCGTTTGCCGATTTACTCAACCGCGTCAGCCAAGTCCCGGGAGTAGAGCGCGTACGTTTCACCAGTCCTCATCCGCTTTATTTCACACCTGCTTTTTTAGAGGCTGTTAAACACAACCCGAAAATTGCGCGCCACGTACATATTCCGGTGCAAAGCGGATCTACCAAAGTATTGCAAGAAATGAAACGCGGTTATACGCGTGAATTATTTTTAGAAAAAATCGCTGCTTTAAAAGATTGCGGGTTTAGCGTTTCCACGGATATTATCGTCGGGTTTCCTACCGAAACCGAACAAGATTTCCAGGACACGCTTACGCTAGTGGACCAAGCCGGTTTTATGGCGGCTTACTGTTTTAAGTATTCCCCCCGCCAGGGTACGCCGGCGGCGCAACTGCCGTTACTTTCTCAAAATGTACTGGAAAAACGGCTTGCTATTTTGTTAAATAAAGTAAGAGGTTTGGCAGATGCTTCTTACCAAACCCAAGTAGGCACAAAACAAACCGTCTTGTTGGAAGAGCCCAACAAAGGGCGCACCTCCAACAACTATTGGGTAGTGTTACATAACAATTACCCGGTAGGCAGCCTCCTGGAAGTAACGATAGAAAAGGCCGACGGTACGTTATTATTTGCGAGGGATCTATGACCAAAAAAGTAAAAAACGAAAGAAGACGCCACCCGCGTATGCCGGTCATCAGCAATTTGATTGAACCGGTCAACCTGCATTACAAAACCGACGACGGGAAAGAAACTTCCCTGGTAGCCATCTTGGCTGATTTGTCCGCTTCCGGTATGCGGATGATTAGTTTTTTAGGAGCTCCGCTGGCAGATCATTTTTCCATCAGCCTGCAATTACCCGGTACGGAAAAAATGGAAGTACAAGCCCGTTTGGCTTGGGTCAAACAACGCGAAAACGTTTACACCATTGGTATTGAATTTACCAAAATGGCCCCCAAACACGCCAAACTGATTAGTGAAATGGCCGACGATTTTAACGATTGCGACACACGCATTCTTCTAAAGCTGCCCGAAGTGTGCACCCACACTTGCAAGTGCAGCCGCATCTGCAACAAAATTCAAAAAGATGAAAGTAAGTTTGAAGTGAAATAACTTCGTTGAATCTCTCGCAAAAAAACGGCCCCGCTTAATGCGAGGCCGTTTATTTTATCTGTTCTATTGGTTTTTATCTTTCTGCACTTTCACTGCCACCGAAACCGGAATTGGTAGGAATATATTCATCAAACGTTACGCCGAATTCTTCGCAATGCGTACTATCGGGCCGCGCAGGGTAATTGCGATCTTTCAACCATTGGCAAATTTCTTTTTCTGCTCCCTTGATGCGATCAATATACCAAATATCTTCTGTTACTTTTTCTCTTCTCAAAGAAATAAAAGTTTCGTCATCAAATATGTCATCCAATAAGATTTCCAGAGCGCAGAAAGGAGGATTGGCATCTACACAACCGGCGGCCCACTCTATATTCTCTACTGCACATCGTTCCTCACTTTCTTCACAATTCCCGGGCATATCCAGTGTATCCAAGCGTCTGGCCCCTGTAAACAGAATCTCTCCCTTTCCTTTAGGTCTTATTCTTCCATTGGCTGATACATAATGTACTGCATTTTTTCTAACCGCATTAATAATAACGTCTAACTGGGCCAGTTTAGATTTTCGTATGGCTTTCTCATATTGCGGCAGCGCAACGGCGGCCAAAATGCCGATAATAAGCACCACTACCAACACTTCTATAAGTGTAAAACCTTTTTTATAACTGCTTTTATTTAGCATAATTCCTCCAACGCATACGATGGCAAAATCATTCTATCAAAAAAAAGAAAACACGGTCAATCGCTCCCCCCGTGCAGGCTGAATTAACTAAAATTTTCTCTTTACGCAAAAACGTCTGCCCGGTGAGAGCAGACGTTTGTTTTCAAAAGTGGAAACAGCAAATACACTTATCAACGAGGTTCTAGTATTGTATCGCTTTGATAGGGCTCTAAATGGACACCAAGTTGTTCACATTCCTCCGGGTGCAACATCGGATAATTGCGTTCTTTTACCCACAGGCACATTTCTTTTTGAGCATTTTTCATTTCGACGAACCAAACATCTTCCGAAGATGACTCTCTTATAAAAGCTATAGCCATCGTATCGTCAAACAAAGTATCTATAGGGAAAAATATCTCACAGTTAGGACGGATAGAATTCCCGGAACAACCCACACTCCATTTTATGTCATCCGTTTCGCACATGATATCATCATTATCGCAATTTCCCATTGCCGCATCCAAAATGTCCAGACGTTGTCTTCCGGTAAAATAAACCGGTTTTGTTCCTCTGGGCCATCCGTTAGCCGCCAGGTATTGCGTCACGTTTTTCTTAGAGGCATTGATAATCACGTCTAATTGTGAAAGTCTGGATTTGAGTATTGCTTTTTGATATTGAGGTAAACCAATGGACATCAAAATAGCAATGATAAGTATTACTACCAATATTTCAATAAGCGTAAAACCATCTACATACTTTTTATTCATTGTTAATCTCCTGTAAAAACATATTACAAAACACTTCTAAAAATCTAAAGTACTTGCTTGAGTTGGATGGGCAAGTCGGACTTGCGCAACACTTTAACGCTGTGCGTATTTGTTTTCTTATTCAGGCCGATTACATTCACGCGGTACGTAGCCAACACGTGGTCATCTTCGCGCGTTACATCTACCAATTCAAACATATTATCGGGCAAGTTACTGTCGGACTCTATCACCAACACACGGCTGCGTGAAAAATCTACTTCCGGGTATTTACCGCGCGCTTTTTGTTTGAATTTCTTATATTCTTCCAAGGTATTAATTACCTGGTAGCGCACAGGGGCCTGAATCATGGTAATTTTAGACTCTTCGTCGCCTTCACTTTCCTCTACAACGGCCGTCATGGGGACAATCCGTTCTTTCCCGTTTTGCAAATCTACCGGGGCCACCTGGTGTACCGGTGTGGCAGTGGCAGCCGGGGGCGTTACGAAATCATCTTCTTCTTTTTCTTCTTCAAGGCTGGGTTTTTCAATGGATTCCACGTCGGGCAGATTGATAGCTACCAATTGCGAAGGCAATTCTGCTCCGCTTTTTATGCGGACCCAGGAAGTGTCTTCTATATCTTCGGACCATTGGGCTCCGTCAAAATCTACCAATTCCAACGACTCGGTTTTGGACGCAGATACCGTTTCTTTTGGTTTACTGCGGCCGGGATAAAATGCTATCGTCAGCGCACTTCCCGCCAAGGCGGCCGCTACTACAACCAGTATCCACATCACCTTACTTTTCTGCATACAATCCCCTTTTATTTTTGATACCGGGCCACAATCACCGAGCGCAACCCTCCCCGCGGCGTAAACGTAGCGGTAATGGTAGCTTTTTTCGGTTTGCAGGCACGCACCACATCATCCAAAATTTTATTGGCCGTATTTTCCATAAAAATACCCATGTCGCGGTATTCCAATAAATAGTATTTGAGTGATTTGAGTTCCAAACACAATTCGTCCGGCACATACTCAATGGTAATCACGCCAAAATCAGGCAAACCTGTTTTGGGGCAAACGGAAGTAAATTCCGGCAATTCGATTTTAATATCGTAATCCCGTTTATATTGGTTGGGCCAGCATTGAATTTCCGGCAGGACCGTGTCCGCATTTTTGCGGGCATGATCGGTAGTGTAACCAAAGTCTATATCTGTTTTATGCGTCATTTGATACGTAACATCCTTATTGAATTTAATAAAATTACCGTCAAAACGATTAATCCCCCACACATCACCGACTGCCACGGTTGTGCATGAGGCAAGCGGTGGACCAAAACCGCCGCAACAACCATATGCAATACAACTGCCAAAATAAGATTCTGCAACGTAATATGATGCAGGGCTTTATTTATTTTAAATAAATACACCAACGGATACAAGTCTGTCCGTTTGATTAAAATGTCCACCCAATTGTTATATACGTTCTTCCCCGAAGAAAACGCCACCCCGCCGTCTGCGCGCAACAGGGCCATAATATCGTTAAATCCGTCTCCCACCATCGCTACTTTTTTACCCAAGCTGCGCAAATTGGAAATAATTTCCGCTTTGGTTTGCGGCAACACATCTGCGATAAATTTTTCAATACCCACTTCTTTGGCCACCGTTGATACAGAGCCCTCATTATCACCCGATATCAACAGCAATTCTTTTCCTTGCTTTCTCAAGAAGTCTAACACTTCCCGTGCTTGCGGACGCACTTGGTCCGCCAGTGTAATGTAACCTAAGAATTTTTTATCGGCCACCAACCCAATGGCAACTTCCGTCGGCCGCTTTAGCGTGGGCAACCCGGGTACTCCCTGTCTTTCAAGCCAGTGGAAATTGCCGGCCAACACTTCCCGGCCTTCTGCTTTCATACGCACGCCCTCACCGGGCAAAAATTCACAGGAAGAAGCTTTAACGGCCTTTACCGGGTGCGCTGATAAATGTTTTGCCACGGCTTCAGCAAACGGTCCGCTTACCTTTTTTTCGCCGGCAGCCAGCAAGGCCCATAATTGTTGTTCTTCCGTTCCTTCCTCCGGATATACGCCCGATACGCTCAACTCCCCCTGGGTCAACGTACCTGTTTTATCAAAGAAAAAAGTATCGGCAGCGGTAATGTTTTCCAGGGCTGCGATATTTTGCACCCATACCCCTCTGCGCCGACCGCCTGCCCGCAGAAAAAACACCGGAAATACAACCCCAAACACGAGCGAAACCGGGCACATGGCCCCTAACGCCCACAAAAATATCCCAAGCGGTTGGAGAGGTTGTTCAAATCCGCAAACGTACCACCCGTAAAAACTCAACACGGCACAGGCCGTCGCTAACGCTACTAGAATCCACCAAGCGTGATGATCCAAGGGGCTTTTGATATGACTGCGACGGATTTCCCCGGCTTTGATGGCCTCTATCACGCCCATGAGCGAAGAAGATGATAATTCTGCCGTAACACGGATTCGCAACGGAGCCGATTTGTTGAGCGTGCCCGCATACACTTGCCCGCCTTCCTTTTTCAGCACCGGCAGTAAATTGCCGGTAATAAGTTCTTCATCAATTGAACTTTTGCCTTCCAAAATAATGCCGTCAACCGGAATCCGTTCCCCCGGACGCACCAAAACGATAGCTTCTTTGCGCACTTCATCTGAAAATACTTTTTTGCTGCGCGTACCGCGTACCAACCGGGCCGATTTGGGTAAAAAATCTTCTACTTTCTTAATAAAAATGCGAGCCCGTTCGCGCTGACGGACCAAATCACGTTGAGCCCACAAACTAAGAGAAAGTAAAAACAAAACGTATACGTACAATTCCGGTGTGGGTGCTTGCCAGGGGGTAGCGGCAAAAGTGTTGTAGGCGCAATATAAAAATCCGCCGTTAATACACACCAGCATCAAACCGGCAAAACTAACCCTTCCGTTAGAAAAATCTTTCACTCCGCAAATGAAAAGGCCGTCTCCGCAGAAAGCCAGATCCGTTAAAGCCAAAATAAAAATGCTCAATGGGGAACTGTCCAACGCAACGGCAAACAACACCAAGACAAGCAACAACGCAGACACATAAAAACGAGAAGCAAACGCCCGGGAAGAAAGACGCAATGCCTCCGGGGCCGGACGGACAAAAAGAAGACGATACAAAGGGCTCATAAGGCGCGCTGATAAAAACGGTTGCGCATGATCTGTTCACGCCCTTCTTCCGTTTTCAACAAATTCAACTTGCGCTGATATTTCTGGGCATGGCCGGGATCTAATTTTACCGCTACCATGTAGTTGGAAGCCGCCGCTACCGGGTCTTCCATGGCCAGCATATCTCCCATCAATTCATAAGTAGGAATGTATTGATTGGAAAGTTCTTTGGCACGTACCAAATATCCCAGGGCTTGTTCTTTTTCGCCTTTGCGGAAAAGCAAATCGCCCATGTAATAATACGCCAAAGCGTAGGTGGGTTGGATGGTAACGGCTTGTTCCAAATCTTCATACGCACTGGCAGGATACCCCAATTTAATTAACGCACGTGCACGCTCCAAATAAGCGCGGGCATTGTCCGGAGACAGGGCAATAATGTGGGAAAAATCTTCTAAAGCGGCCTCGTATTGGGTCATGTCAAAATAGGCCAAGCCGCGGTTCAAATACACCAGTGTATCGTCGGAACGGATATCCAACGCAGCGGAAAAATCATTAAGCGCCTGGGACAACATCCCCAATTTGGAATAAGCAATTCCCCGGTTCATCAAAGCCGTAAAATAATCGGGGCGGTAAGCTAACGCTTGCGTAAGGTGATAAATTGCTTTGGAATAATTTTGCATATCCAAAAACAATGCGCCCAAATTGTTGTGCGTTTCCGGTTGATTGGGGTTAATGTCCAACGCTTTTTGATAATCTTGCTGGGCGTACAAAGTATTCCGCTTTTTTTCGGCAGCGTCTTTTACCGGCACCCGTTCCCACAACACACCGCGGTTCGTTAAAGCGGCGGCATGATTCGGGTTTTGTTTAAGCAAGCGGGAATAAATCTGCACAGCTTCCATTAATTTCCCTCTGGAAGTTTCCAACTGTGCCTGACGGAACAAGCGGTCTTCACTGCTACTGCACGCACATAAACAAATCAGCCCTGCCAGAACAAAATACAATTTTTTCATTTTTTCTCCTCCGGGCGCTTAGTTAAAAAAGCTACAATAAACAATCCCGCCCCGATTGTGATAAACGAGTCCGCCACGTTAAACACCGGCCATACCCGAAAGTCCAAAAAATCTACTACAAAACCTAACGTTATTCTATCATAAAGATTGCCCAATGCGCCGGCCAAAATAAACACGCTTCCCCATTGGACTACTTTACCATAAGAAGAAAGCTCTTTCCAACTATACAAAATATAGGCGATAATCGCCCCCATTACTACAATCAAAAACCTGTTTCCGTTTTGGAACAAACCAAACGCCATGCCGGTATTTTCCACATAGCGCAAATGAAAGAATGGACACAACTCCACCGGCCGTTGCACCCAACGCAACAATGCCCACACCTTGGTGGCCCGGTCTAAAAACAAAATACCGGCCAGCGCATATATGAAGGGAGCGTGCACATGCAGCCACGCTTTGAGTTGGGTTTTCATTTACGCTTTTACAACCTCTCCCATCTTTTCCAATACCGCCGCACAACGGTGGCACACTTCTTGTGTTTCGTTTACTTCTTCTTTCCACTGCCAACAACGGGCACACTTTTGGCCTTTGGCATGTACCACTTCTATGCTCAATTTTTCCGGCCCGTCTTGCACTTTTACGGAAGAAACAATGGCAATTTCCGGCCAGAGCGGCTGGGTTTGTTCCAAGAAAGCCCGGGTGGCCGCATCATTGGTTTTGAAAATTACTTCTGCCTCCAACGAAGAACCGATTGTTCCTTGTTGGCGTGCCTGTTCCAGTGTCTTTTGCACACTTTCACGCACACGGCGCACTTCGTTCCATTTTTCTTCCAGTTTTACGCTCGGCACAAACGACGCATTTTGCGGCATATTTGTAAGAAAAATACTTTGTTGGAAATCTCTTCCCAAGGCAGTTTTGCGCAACTCTTGCCAGGCTTCTTCGGCGGTAAAGGACAACACCGGTGCCATCAATTTAAGCAGCGTGGTAACAATTTCTGCCAATACCGTTTGCGCACTGCGGCGTGAAGCGGCCGAAGCCCCCAACGTATAGAGACGGTCTTTGGAAGCGTCTAACAAGAAGGAAGACAAATCCAAAATACAAAAATCGGTCAATGCACGCATGGCCCGGCGGAAATTAAATTCCTGGTATCCGGCGTGCACTTCTTGAATAAGGGCGTTGAGCCGGCCCAACATATATTGGTCCATCTCCGTTAAATCTTTCGCAGGCACTTGGTGCAGGCTGGGGTCATAATCGGACAAATTGCCCAACGCATAGCGGATCGTGTTACGGATTTTCCGGTACGTATCAATGGGCCCTTGTAAAATTTCCTCACTGATGCGCACATCTCCCTGATAGTCCGCCAAAGACACCCACAACCGCAAAATGTCGGCCCCGTATTTATTGATTACGTCTTCGGGGTCCACAGCGTTGCCGGCTGATTTGTGCATGGGTTTTCCTTCGCCGTCTAACACCATACCGTGGGTCAAAATAGTTTTGAACGGTGCGGTATTTTCCAACGTATAGGAGGGGATGTAAGAACTTTGGAACCAACCGCGGTGCTGGTCGGATCCTTCGGAATAAACGTCTGCCGGGAAAGAAAGCCCGCGGTCTTTTACCACAGCCGCCCAAGAGACGCCCGAATCTAACCATACGTCTAAAATATCGGTTTCTTTGCGGAACGTAGTGCAGCCGCACTTACAAGTGTATCCGGCCGGGTGAAGTTTTTCTACCGGGTCGGTAAACCAAAAATCGGAACCTTCGTTCATGGCGCGTTGTTTGATAAAATCAAACAATTCATGATTAATTTGCGCTTCCCCGCATTGGGTACAATACAACACCGTTACAGGGCTGCCCCAGAAACGTTGGCGGGAAAGACACCAGTCCGGCCGCGTGCCGATCATAGCGCGCATGCGTTCCCGTCCCCCTTCGGGGTAGAATTGGACATTGTCTAAATTTTTCATTAATTTTTCGCGCAGGTTGTCTTTGTCTATAGACATAAACCATTGTTCCGTAGCGCGGAAAATAATGGGGTTGTGGCAACGCCAGCAATGCGGATAGCTGTGCGTGATTTTTTGTTCTTTGATCAAGGCTCCCAATTCGTCTAATTTTTTTACCATCAGCCCATTGGCTTCAAAAACGTGCATTCCTTCAAACACACCCGCATCTTTGGTATAGCAACCTTTCTCGTCTACCGGGCAGAATGTTTCCAGTTTCCACTGTTTGCCGGCCATGAAATCTTCTTCCCCGTGGCCGGGTGCAATATGTACTACCCCCACCCCGGTATCCATGGTCACAAAGTCTGTCCAAATCACCGGGTTTTCTTTGTGGGAAAGCGGGTGATAATACTTCAAACCGACCAACTTTGCTCCTTCCACTTTGCCGGCTTGTGTACAACTGCGGCCGGTATTTTTAATAAATTCCTCGGCTAATTTTTCGGCCACGATATAATATTCGGCCGTTTGTTCATCTTGCAGAACAACGTAGTCTTCCGTATTGGAAACTGCCGCTGCCTGGTTGGCGGGAATGGTCCACGGTGTGGTGGTCCACACAGCCAAATTGACGGGTTTAGAAAAATCTAACGCACCGAAAATTTCTTTTGTGGGATTGACCAACTGAAAACGCAAGTAGATAGAGGCGGAATCAACGTCTTTGTATTCCGTTTCCGC
>JAEEGL010375645.1_pt1 | contig 16156 bp, 10 predicted proteins | sample 9134231 | NCBI WGS metagenome assembly JAEEGL01 (sample SAMN16246548, study PRJNA631951) | gut metagenome | biome: gut microbiome; feature: rumen; material: fiber-attached | host: Bos | place: Iran: Karaj | collected 2018-10
AAGTAGTTGAATAGTACCTGCGGACGATCGCTGACGACGGCCAGCGGTGTATCGTTGCCCATGGCAGCCACGGGTTCCTGTCCGGCAGTGGCCATGGGGATGATAGTGCGGTCGATGTCCTCCTGTCCGAAACCGAAGGTGACGAGCTTTCGCCCAAGGTCGCTCACGCCGTTATCGACGTGTCGCCCGCTCTTCAGCTTCTCCAGTTGCACCCGGTTCTCGTTCAGCCAGTCGCGATAAGGATGCGCCTTGGCCAATTGTTCCTTGATCTCGCCATCGTAATAGATGCGACCCTCCTGCGTGTCGATGAGCAGGATCTTTCCAGGCTGCAGACGCCCTTTGCTCACCACATCGCCCGGCTCAAAGTCCATCACACCCACCTCGCTGGCCACGACCATCATGCCACCCTTGGTGATGGTGTAGCGACTGGGACGCAGGCCGTTGCGATCGAGCATGCCGCCTGCATAACGACCATCGCTGAAGAGCAATGCGGCGGGACCGTCCCATGGCTCCATCAGTATCGAATGATATTCGTAGAACGCCTTCAGATCGCTCGAAATGGGGTTCTTGTCGTTGAAACTCTCAGGCACCAGGATGGCCATGGCCTGCGCCAGCGACAGTCCGCTCATCGTCAGGAATTCGAACACGTTGTCGAGACTGGCCGAGTCGCTCATGCCTTCCTGCACGATGGGTCGCAGGTCGCTGATGTCGCCCAAAGCCTTACTGTTGAGCACACTCTCACGTGCCTTCATCCAACCGCGATTGCCGCGAATGGTGTTGATCTCGCCATTATGCGCCAAAAGACGGAAGGGCTGAGCCAACGACCAGGTGGGGAAGGTATTGGTGCTGAATCGTGAGTGTACCAATGCCAGTCCGCTCGTGAAATAGGGGTTTGACAGGTCGGGGTAATAACGACGCAGTTGCCCGCTTGTGAGCATTCCCTTGTAGATGATGTTCTTGCTTGACAGGGAACAGATGTAGAAGTCCTTGTCGGCTATGCGGTTCTCGATCCTTTTCCTTATCTTATACAATATGCAATCGAGCGTGGGAGCCTGCTGCTCGCTCACACCTGTCACGAATATCTGCCTGATGTCGGGCTCTACCTCGCGTGCCGCTGCACCCAATGCTTCGGGGCATGTGGGTACCGTACGGACGTGCATCAGTGACAGTCCTTCGCGTTCGGTCTCCTCGATCATCACGCTCAGGATCCTCTCCTGGGCCTGTTTATCTTTGGGCATAAACACCATTCCCGTGCCGTATCGACCCTTTTCGGGTACTGGGATGCCCTGCAACAAGATGAACTCATGGGGGATTTGCACCATAATGCCGGCGCCGTCGCCCGTCTTGTCGCGTGTCTCAGCTCCACGGTGCTCCATGTTCTCAAGCACCCTTAGCGCATTATCGACCAGCTCGTGGCTCTTGCCGCCATGAATGTTCACCACCATGCCCACGCCACATGAATCGTGCTCGTAGGATTTGTCGTATAAACCTTGATTTTTCATACCAATTAACCTTACAACCTGATAACTTCTAACCTCACAACCTTGTAATCCAATAACCTTATAACCTTTCTTTCATTCGTTTCAAAGCCTCTACCGTAGCTTCATGCTGTCCGAAAGCCGTCAGTCGGATGTAGCCTTCGCCCGATGGGCCGAACCCTGCACCCGGGGTACAGACCACATGAGCTTTTCGGAGCAACTCGTCGAAGAATGCCCATGAGGACATGCCGCGAGGCGTTCGAACCCACAAATAGGGAGCATCCGTACCGCCAAAGACCGTAAGGCCAAGGGAAGAAAGTGTCTGGCGTATCAGTCCGGCATTCTGCATGTAGTAGTCGATGGTAGCCTGCACCTGTGCCTTGCCTTCGGGGGTGTAGATAGCCTCGGCGGCTCGCTGGCTGATGTAGCTCGTACCGTTGAACTTGGTGCATTGACGACGGTTCCACAAAGGATTGAGCGCGATGCGCTCACCCGAAACCGTTCGCAGCATCAGTGTCGTGGGGACCACCGTGTAGCCGCAGCGGATGCCTGTGAAGCCTGCGGTCTTCGAATAGGAACGGAACTCCACGGCACATTGGCGTGCGCCTTCAATCTCGAAGATGCTGTGCGGTACATCGTCACTACGAATATAAGCCTCGTAGGCGGCATCGAAGAGGATGAGCGCATCCTGCTCAATGGCGTAATCTACCCAGCGTTTCAACTGTTTGCGGGTAAGCGTCGTACCAGTGGGGTTGTTGGGATAGCACAGATAGATGACATCCACATGCTCGAGAGGCAGATCGGGTACGAAGCCATTCTCGGCCGTGCAGGGTAGATAGACGATATTCGTCCATCGTCCGTTGGCTTCCAACGCGCCGCCTCGACCGCCCATGACGTTGGAATCCACATAGACGGGATAGACGGGATCGGTGACGGCGATGCGCACGTCCAGTCCCAACAGTTCCTGAAAGTTGCCCGTGTCACTCTTGGCACCGTCGCTAACAAAAACTTCGTCGGACGAGATGTCGATACCACGTGCGCGGAAATCGTTCTCCACGATTGCCTGACGCAGGAAGTCGTAGCCACGTTCGGGACCATAACCACGGAACGAGGCCACTTGCGCCATTTCGTCGGCAGCCTTGTGGATGGCCTGCACCACAACGGGAGCCAAGGGTTGGGTGACGTCGCCGATGCCGAGACTGATGATTTCAGCCTCAGGATGCTCTGCCTTGAAAGATTTCACCCTTTGGGCAATTTCCGCAAAGAGGTATGCGCTTGGCAACTTGATGTAGTTTTCGTTGATCATATTGTTTCTTTTCTCGATTTCACTCCTCGATCTCTCCGTCGAAGACGAACTCGGCGCCACCTGTCATATATACATGACCGTCGGACTCGCGCCATTCGATGTCAAGTTCGCCCCCATCCATGATGATATGGCTTGAGCGATCGGCTCGTCCAGCCATGGCAGCTGCAACTGTAGTTGCGCATGCACCGGTGCCGCAGGCCATGGTAATGCCACTGCCGCGCTCCCAAACTCGCACCCGAATGCCGTCAGGACGCATTTCGGCAAATTCGATGTTAGCTCGTTGGGGAAACGCAGCGTGGTGTTCCAATCGCGACCCTTTAGCAGCAACATCCATTGTCTCCACATCATCTACAAAGATGACATAATGCGGATTGCCCATCGAAACAAAGATGCCCTGGGGAAGGGGTGCTTTATCGGGCAAGAATTGCAAGTCATTGACGAGAACGGGTTCACCCATATCGACGGTCACACTGTCGACGGTGTCTTGTGGGGTAAGATGCAGGTTGAGAACCTTAACACCTGAGAGAGTATGCAATCGAATTTGGGTAAGGGTGGTGAATCGCCTCTCATAAAGATACTTGCCCACGCATCGGCTGGCGTTGCCGCACATCATGGCCTCCGAACCGTCGGCATTGAAGATGCGCATCGAGAAATCGGCTTTCTCGGCAAGTGTTGCAGGCCCGATGAGCACGATGCCATCACTACCGATGCCTTTATGCCGATCGCTCCATGCAAGGGCGGCCGCCGCTGGGTCATCTATATCATTTATATTCGTATATATATAGATGTAGTCGTTGCCGGCTCCATGCATCTTCGTAAAACGTATCTTCTTTCTCATAAAAGCTATTTTATCTTACATTTCTTAGTTTTTACGGTGCAAAGGAAAAGAATATTGTCATCAAAACCAAAATATTTTTGTCAATTTACCAAAAATGCGTGTATTTTGGTTTCTTTTTTACAGAAATATCAAATCTAGATAGCAAAATAACGCAAAAACTATAGAATTTGTGGATAATTGCAGCTAAACTATAAAAAAATATTGCAAAAATTTTTCATTTTCTACAAAACACACTACCTTTGCCATCGAAAAAATCATTGCAATGACTAAATGGACGCTCAACAAACTAAATTCATTCGTGTATGAAAAAAATTGAAGCAATTATCCGTAAGACTAAGTTTGAAGAAGTCAAGGAAGCCCTGCTCTCGTCTGACATTGACTGGTTTGAGTATCACGATGTACATGGCATCGGACAAAGTCGACAGGAACGCATCTATCGTGGCGTTCAGTATTCAACCGACGTGATTGAACGTGTAGCGATCACCATTGTCTGTCGCGATTTCTTTCTGGAACCTACCGTCAAGGTAATCCTACGTGTGGCTCATACCGGCGAGATAGGTGACGGACGCATTTTCGTGAGTGACGTGCTTGACACCTACTCTATACGTACGGGCGAGCATGGGGACAACGTGATCAGAGACAAGAAATAGGATTACATAGCTTTTATCATAGTGCAATTACATTTTTGTTATTCCTTGCTTATTAGTCTTTTTTAAACAATTATTGGTTTTACTATTTAAGGTATTATTGTTATGAACGAAATTGGATTATCACTCGATACAGTATGGATGCTATTGGCAGCCATGTTGGTTTTCTGGATGCAGCCGGGATTTGCTTTGTGCGAGGCTGGATTTACCCGCAGTAAGAACACGGCCAACATCCTGATGAAGAACTTTGTGGACTTTATGTTCGGCTCCCTCCTATTCTTTTTCATCGGCTTCGGATTCATGTTCGGAAGCGAGGGCGCAGGTTTCATCGGCGCACCTAACTGGGGAGACCTCAGCTTCTACAAAGGCGATCTGCCCGTCGAGGGTTTCCTGATCTTCGAGACCGTATTCTGTGCCACTTCTGCCACCATTGTAAGCGGTGCTATGGCCGAGCGCACCAAGTTCTCGATGTATCTCATCTACAGTGCAGTCATCTCATTGTTCATCTACCCCATCGAGGGACATTGGACGTGGGGAGGAGGTTGGCTCTGCAATGATGCTGCCGACTCGTTTATGATGAGCACATTCGGTGATGTGTTCCACGACTTTGCAGGTTCGGCTATCGTTCACAGCGTGGGTGGCGTACTGGCTTTGATTGGTGCGATGGCTCTCGGTCCTCGTATCGGCAAATACTCTACCGACGGTAAAAGCCGTGCCATCCCAGGACACAACCTTACACTGGCTTCGCTGGGTGTATTCATTCTTTGGCTCGGTTGGTTCGGTTTCAACCCAGGCTCGCAGTTAGCTGCCTCAGGTGAGGTGAACCGTATCGCTATCTCTCATGTGTTCCTGACTACCAACCTTGCAGCTGCTGCAGGTGGTGTAGCTACCATGTTCCTCACTTGGCTGAAATATGGCAAGCCATCGCTCTCACTGACGCTGAACGGCGTGCTGGCAGGTCTCGTGGGTATCACGGCGGGTTGTGACCTTGTTTCTCCACTAGGCGCTGTCATCATCGGCCTTGTCTGTGGTATTGTACTTGTTTTTGCCATCGAGTTTATTGATCACAAGCTACACATCGACGACCCTGTTGGAGCATCGTCAGTACATGGCGTGTGTGGCATCCTCGGCACATTGATGACAGGCTTGCTCTCCACGACCAACGGTGCGTTCTATGGCTTTGGTTGGGGATTCTTCGGAGCAGAGTGCTTTGGCATTCTCGTGATTGACCTCTGGGCAGCTGCCTGTGGCTTTGCCTTGTTTTATGGAATCAAGCAGGCGCACGGCTTGCGTGTTGGAAAGCGTGTGGAGGAAGAAGGTCTCGATATCTACGAGCACGGCGAAGCATGCTATAACTAATTATGCTGTAAGATTTTAGAAAATGAAGCTATGAAAAAAATATTATTATTCGCATTGGGTTTGGTCGCAGGAGCGACCACCCATGCACAAGTAGAGACAACAATAGCAGCGGATGTAGTGAGTCAGTATATCTGGCGTGGTCAGGACTTGGGAAACGTTTCGCTCCAACCGGCACTGGGCATAGAATACAAGGGACTGAGTCTGTCAGCCTGGGGAAGCGTAGGACTATCCGATTCTGACGATACGAAAGAGTTTGACCTGACACTTGCATACACAGCTGGCGGCTTCAATATCGGCATCACCGACTACTGGTTTAACGCAGGTCTTGACCCCGAGGCTCGTTATTTCAAATACGATGCCCACGGCACTAACCACGTGTATGAGGCCAACATCGGCTACGACTTCGGTCCGGTTTCCCTGCAGTGGTACACCAACATTGCGGGCAACGATGGAGTGAACAAGGATGGAGAGCGTGCCTATAGCAGTTACTTTGAAGCGACAGTGCCCTTCAAACTTGCTTCAGTTGACTGGTCCGCTACGGCGGGAGCCGTCCCCTTTGCCACCGACTTCTACGGCACCTCTGGATTCGCCATCACCGACCTCACGCTGAAGGCCACAAAGGACATCAAGGTGACCGACTCGTTCTCGATACCCGTCTTCGGACAGGTCACTGCCAACCCCTGTGCCCAGAAAGCTTACTTCGTTTTTGGATTCACGCTTCAGCCGTGAATCCAAAAGCTCAATTTGTTACAACTTTTATTCTATAAGGTATGAAGAAAAAAAGACGTTGGATGATCCTGATGACGGCGATGACGTTGATTGCCATAGCGGGTGTATTCGTAGGTGAACCGTCATTTGAGTGTGACTGGTCAGTTATTTCTGCTGCCGACGTGGCATGGCTCATCACGGCCACGATTTTCGTATTGATGATGACACCTGGACTGTCATTCTTCTATGGTGGCATGGTAGGTGCGAAGAACGTAATATCGACGATGCTGCAGTCATTCATTGCCATGGGACTGATTTCAGTGCTATGGGTGGCCGTTGGCTTCTCGCTTTGCTTCGGCGATGACATTGGTGGCGTAATTGGGAATCCACTGTCATTCCTAATGTTCCACGGTGTGGGAGGCAAGGTCTATACAACTCCCGCAGGCGACATATTAGGTGGTGCAACCATACCTCTGGCGTTGTTTGCTCTATTCCAAATGAAGTTTGCCATCATCACGCCATCGCTTATCACGGGGTCGTTTGCCGAACGTGTCCGCTTCTCAGCCTACATGTTCTTCATGATGTTCTTTTTCTTCGTCATTTATTGCCCATTGGCCCACATGACGTGGCATCCAGAGGGGCTCTTCATGCGTTGGGGCGTAGTAGATTTTGCTGGCGGTATTGTGGTACATGCATCTTCGGGTGTAGCAGCGCTTGCGGGGGCCATTTTCCTGGGCAGACGCAAGGCTGAGACTCTGAAGAGCGAACCCGCCAATATCCCCTTCGTGCTGCTTGGTGCAGCGATGTTGTGGCTCGGTTGGTTTGGCTTCAATGCGGGTTCTTCGCTCCATGCCGACGGACAGGCAGTGAAGGCTTTTCTAAACACCAACACGGCATCGGCCACAGCGATGATGACATGGATATTCTTCGACTGTCTGCGCGGTCGCAAGCCGTCGGCCATGGGTGCTGCAGTAGGTTGCGTAGTCGGTCTGGTAGCCATCACGCCATCGGCAGGATATGTCACCGTGGGACAGAGCATCTTCATCGCGTTCGTCATTACGCTCATCTGCAACGTCGCTGTCTATTGGCGTTCGCATTCCCGAATTGATGACGCGCTTGACGTATTCCCCACTCACGGCACTGGCGGCATTTTCGGCACAGTGCTAACGGGCATTTTCATCCAGGAGGGCCTCATCGCAGGTACGTGGGACGGCTTCGTCATTTTCCTTTATCACCTGCTTGCCATCGGCATCGTGATAATCTATACATTTGCCATGAGCTGGTTGGGCTACAAACTCATCGACAGCCTCATTCCTATGCGCGTATCATCCTACAGCGAGAATGTGGGTCTCGACTTCTCGCAACATGACGAACATTACGGCTTGGCCCACATCGGCGAGCGCGAGTTGGCAGAGTACGAAGAGCATATTAGAGAGAAGAAACAAAAATAGATCATGGAAACAAAATTCATTTTCGTCACGGGCGGTGTGGTTTCCTCATTGGGGAAAGGCATCATCTCGGCCAGCATCGGCAAACTGCTGCAGGCCCGTGGTTACAAAGTTACCATTCAGAAGTTCGATCCCTACATCAACATCGATCCAGGGACGCTTAACCCCTACGAGCATGGCGAGTGTTACGTCACTTTCGACGGCATGGAGACCGACCTCGATCTGGGACATTACGAACGGTTCACTGGTATTCATACCACACGCCACAATTCAATTACCACAGGGCGCATCTACAAGACAGTCATCGACCGTGAGCGTCATGGCGACTATCTGGGCAAGACGATTCAGGTGGTTCCCCACATCACGGATGAGATCAAAAGGTGTATGCTGCGGGAAGATGAAAAGGACGAGCAGCTCGACTTTGTAATCACCGAAGTGGGTGGCACGATAGGTGATATCGAGAGTGCACCGTTCATGGAGGCGATCCGTCAGCTGCGTTGGCGACTGGGCAGGAACGCCGTCTGCGTGCACCTCACCTACGTGCCTTATTTGAAAGCCGCCGAGGAACTGAAGACCAAACCCACGCAGCACTCCGTAAAGGAACTGCAGTCGATGGGTATCCAACCCGACATCCTCGTGCTGCGTACGGAGCGACACCTCGACGACGCCCTGCGCATGAAGGTGGCCTCGTTCTGCAACGTCGATCTCGAATGCGTGGTGCAGAGCGAGGATATGCCCAGCATCTACGAGGTGCCTGTGAGCATGCAACGACAGGGCCTCGATGCCGCCATCCTTCGCAAGATAGGCATTCCCGTGGGCGAGACTCCCGCCATGCAACGCTGGCATGCCTTCCTCGACAAGCAGCGCCATGCCACACGCGAGGAGCATATCGGCCTGGTCGGGAAATACAATCTGCAGGATGCCTACAAGAGCATTCGCGAGAGCCTGAACCTGGCAGGCATCTATAACGATGTAAAAGTCAAACTGCACTTCATCAACAGCGAGGAGATTACCCGCGAGAATGTGGCCGAACACCTGAGCAGCATGGCGGGCATCGTCATCTGCCCCGGTTTCGGCCAACGTGGCATCGAGGGAAAGATCATCGCTGCCGAATATGGACGCACGCACGACGTCCCCACCTTCGGCATCTGCCTTGGCATGCAGATGATGGTAATAGAGTTTGCACGCAATGTGCTCGGCTATTCCGATGCCAACAGCAGCGAGATGGATGCCACGACGCCACACAACGTCATCGACATGATGGAAGAGCAGAAGAACATCACACAGATGGGCGGCACGATGCGACTGGGAGCTTACGACTGCGAACTGGCTAAAGGTAGCCGTGTCTGGGAGGCATACGATGGGGCAACGCTCGTGAAGGAACGTCATCGCCACCGCTATGAGTTCAACGACCGCTATCAGGTCGAGTACGAAAGCAACGGGATGAAGTGCGTGGGCTTCAACCCCGATTCGCATCTGGTCGAGATTGTCGAGATACCGACTCTCCGATGGTACATCGGCACACAGTTCCATCCCGAATACTCCTCGACAGTGCTCCATCCCCATCCATTGTTTATGTCGTTTGTCAAAGCCTGCATCGATGGAACAGCTCAAGCATGAGTGTGGAGTGGCATTGATACGCCTGTTGAAGCCTCTGTCCTACTACGTGCAGAAGTACGGCACCTGGCGATATGGTCTCGACAAGCTCTACCTGATGATGGAGAAACAGCATAATCGAGGCCAAGAGGGCGCTGGCGTTGCCTGCGTCAACCTCGATGCCCCCATCGGCGAGGAATACATGTTCCGCGAACGCGCATTGGGCAAAGATGCCATCACTGAGATCTTCCGGCATATCGACGACTCTTTTGCAGGACAGCTCTACATGGGGCATCTGCGCTACTCCACCACTGGGAAAAGCGGACTTCAGTATGTGCATCCTTTCCTGCGCCGCAACAACTGGCGTGCTAAGAACCTGTGTCTGTGCGGCAACTTCAACATGACCAACATGGAGGAAGTCTTCCAGTCACTGACGCGACAAGGACAATCGCCCCGTTTCTATGGAGATGCATACATCTCGTTGGAACTGATGGGCCACCGTTTGGATCGAGAAGTGGAACGGCTGTATGTCGAAGCCAAGGAAAAGGGATTGGAAGACACCGATATCACCCGTTACATCGAGCAAAACCTTCAGATATCCAACGTGCTGAAGACCTCGATGCCACACTTCGACGGAGGTTATGTGATGTGCGGATTGACCGGCAGTGGCGAGATGTTTGCCGTTCGCGACCCATGGGGTATCCGCCCTGCATTCTGGTATCAGAACGACGAGATTGTCGTACTGGCTAGCGAACGTCCGGTCATCCAGACATGTTTTGATCTTGCAGCCGAAGACATCCATGAACTAATGCCCGGACAATCGCTCATCGTACGTCAAGGTGGCGAATCCTGTCTTGAACAGATCCTCCCCGCGCAAGAGACCAAGGCATGCAGCTTCGAACGCATCTACTTCAGCCGTGGTTCCGACCGCGACATCTACAACGAACGCAAATGCCTGGGAGAACAGCTCACTCCCGCTATCCTGCAAGCCATCGACCATGACGTGGAGCATACCGTCTTTTCATATATCCCCAATACGGCCGAGGTGGCCTTCTACGGAATGACCGACGGTATCAGGAAACTCGACCACAACGTACGAACAGAGAAAGTTGTATGGAAGGACATCAAGCTGCGCACCTTCATCAGCGATGGTGCCGAGCGCAACGACCTTGCCGCCCACGTCTATGACATCACCTACGGCTCACTCCAGCCCTACGAGGACAACCTGGTCATTATCGACGACTCCATCGTGCGCGGCACGACGCTCAAGGAGAGCATCTTCAAAATTCTCGACCGTCTGCACCCCAAAAAGATTGTGATGGTCTCGAGCTCTCCGCAAATCCGCTATCCCGACTACTACGGCATCGACATGCCGAGCCTCGAAGAGCTCTGCGCATTTCGTGCTGCCATCGCCCTCATCAAGGAACGGGGTATGGAACAGGTTATTGCCGAAACCTATCGGAAATGCAAGACAGAACCATTGACGGCCAATCATGTTCGCGGCATCTACGAACCATTCACCGTGGACGAAATCAACCCTATGATTGTGGAAATGCTGCGCCCCAAAGGTATGCAGGCGCACATCGAGCTGGTTTTTCAGAGCATCGAAGGTCTGCATAAGGCTTGTCCCAACCACCTGGGCGACTGGTATTTCACGGGTCATTATCCCACTCCTGGCGGCATAAGGATGGTGAACCAGGCATTTGTGAACTATGTGGAGAAAAAATTGAAACTGCAATTATAATCGATGAAACAAGCCAAACTTATACTTGACGATGGCAGTCAATTCTTCGGCTGGTCGTTCGGCTACGATGCCGATACAACTGGAGAAGTAGTGTTCAACACAGCGATGACAGGCTATCCGGAAAGTCTGACCGACCCTAGCTACGCGGGACAGATTTTGGTGACCACCTATCCGCTGATAGGCAACTACGGCGTGCCCGACACCGGCATAGGCGCCGACGGTCTGCCCCTATTCATGGAGAGCGAACGGATTCATGCCAAGGCCCTGATTGTGGCCGATTATTCCGAGACCTATTCTCACTGGAATGCGAAGGAGTCGTTGGCTTCCTGGTTGAAACGCGAGCACATCCCTGCCCTAACGGGCATCGACACGCGAAGATTGACGAAACTACTCAGGGAGCGCGGTGTGATGATGGGTCGTGTGGTGATGCTGGACAATGTCAACGAGGTGCAACATAGCAAACTCGAAGACTACGGAAGTGTGAACTGGGTGGCAAAGGTAAGCTGCAAGGAAGTTATCACCTATCCTCCATACCCCTCAAACCTTTCAAACTCCTCAAACCTCTCAAACCCTTCAAACTCTTCGTACCCCAAGCGTGTCGTTCTTGTCGATTGCGGTGTGAAAGCCAATATCATCCGATGCCTGCTCAAACGTGGCATCGAGGTGGTGCGCGTGCCATGGGACTACGATTTCAATCAGTTGGATTTCGATGCCCTCTTCCTGGCCAATGGGCCTGGCGACCCTGAGCTATGCGGCACGACGGTGGCGCATATCCGCACGTTCCTAAGTAACAAAGATGTAAAGCCTTGTATGGGTATATGCCTTGGAAACCAGTTGCTGGCTCGTGCGGCAGGGGCCAAAACATACAAACTTAAATACGGTCATCGCAGCCACAACCAGCCTGTGCAGAAGGTAGGCAGCACGCAGTGTTTCATAACCTCGCAGAACCACGGTTATGCAGTGGATGACTCGACATTGCCCGCCGACTGGGAACCGCTCTTCGTAAACATGAACGACGGTTCGAACGAGGGCATACGACATAAGACCAAGCCGTGGTTCTCTGCTCAGTTCCATCCCGAAGCCTGCAGCGGTCCCGTCGATACCGAGTTCCTGTTTGACGAGTTTGTTTCTCTGATTAACGGTTCTGCAAAACCTTTCAACCCCTCAACCCTCTCAAACCTCTCAAACCCCTCAAACCTCTCAAACCCCTCAAACCTCTCAAACCCCTCAAACCTCACAAAGGTGCTCATCCTGGGCAGCGGTGCCTTGAAGATTGGTCAGGCGGGAGAGTTTGACTACAGTGGTGCTCAGGCATTGAAAGCCCTGAAAGAGGAAGGCATACACACGGTGCTCATCAATCCCAACATCGCAACGGTGCAGACCTCGCAGGATGTGGCCGACACGATATATTTCCAACCTGTACAGGCCGATTTCGTCGAACGTGTCATCGAGAAGGAGCGACCAGATGGCATCATGCTCTCGTTCGGCGGTCAGACCGCTCTCAACTGCGGCGTAGAACTCTACCACCGTGGCGTGCTCGAACGTTATGGCGTGAGGGTATTAGGCACACCGGTCGAAGCCATCATCGACACGGAGGACCGCGACCTCTTCGTACGCCGTCTGGATGAGATTGGGGTGAAGACCATCAAGAGCGAGGCTTGCAGCACCATCGAAGAGGTGCAGCGGGCAGCTCATGAACTGGGATTCCCCGTCATCCTTCGTGCCGCCTATGCCCTCGGCGGTCTGGGTTCGGGCTTCTGCGAAAGCGACGACGAACTATTGGCTCAAGCTGAGGAGGCGTTCTCTTTCTCTCCACAGGTTCTTGTGGAGAAGTCGCTAAAAGGGTGGAAAGAGATCGAGTACGAGGTTGTGCGCGACCGCTACGACAACTGCATCACTGTATGTAACATGGAGAACCTCGATCCACTCGGCATCCATACGGGCGAGAGCATCGTGGTAGCTCCTAGCCAGACTCTGTCGAACAGCGAATATCACAAGCTCCGTGCACTGGCCATCAAGATTATCCGTCACATCGGCATCGTGGGTGAATGCAACGTGCAATATGCTCTCGATCCGCTCTCGGAAGACTACCGCGTCATCGAGGTGAATGCCCGTCTGAGCCGTTCATCGGCCTTGGCAAGCAAGGCGACAGGCTATCCGCTGGCCTTCGTGGCAGCTAAACTCGGTTTGGGCTACGGGCTCTTCGAACTGAAGAACGCCGTGACACGAACCACCAGCGCCTTCTTCGAACCGGCGCTCGACTATGTGGTGTGCAAGATACCTCGTTGGGACTTGACGAAGTTCCACGGCGTGAAGCGCCAGCTTGGCTCGTCGATGAAGAGCGTGGGCGAGGTGATGGCCATCGGACGCACGTTCGAGGAATCGCTGCAAAAGGGCTTACGCATGATAGGCCAGGGCATGCATGGCTTCGTTGAAAATCACGAGATCAAAATCCATGATATCCAATTTGCCCTGCATGACCCCACCGATATGCGCATTTTCGTGGTGGCTAAGGCGATGAAAATCGGCTACAGCGTCGAGCAGATCCATGAGCTGACCAAGATCGACCGCTGGTTCCTCCAAAAACTGAAGCATCTGGTCCTGATCGACCAGCAGTTGCAGTCGATGGCAGGAATGGTCGAGATGGCCCTGGAGATGGACAAGACGGAGCTGATGGAATACCTCGAAGACCCCGAGTTCGTCGCTCTGCTTCATGCAGCCAAGGTCTATGGATTCTCCGACTTCCAGATTGCCCGTGCCTTCGGGCTCGAAGCCTTCACCAGTATGGAAAAGGCCGGCCTGATGATCCGATCGTGGCGAAAGGAATTCGGCATCGTTCCCATCGTCAACCAGATTGACACCCTTGCCGCAGAGTATCCAGCCGAGACCAACTACCTCTATTTGTCATATCTTTGAACCCTCAAACCCTTCGAACCCCTCTTAACCCCTCTTAACCCTTCGAACCCTTCTTAACCCCTCTTAGCCCTTCGAACCCTTCTTAACCCCTTATAACCCCCTCCTCCCATGTGTGGTATAGTAGCAATTTTGAACGTTAGTGAGCAGACACAGCCTCTGCGCCAGAAAGCATTGAAAATGAGTCAGAAATTACGCCATCGCGGCCCCGACTGGAGCGGAATCTACTGTGGTGGCACAGCCATTCTTGCCCATGAACGATTGAGCATTGTTGACCCCGAGAGTGGCGGGCAGCCCCTCTACTCGCCCGATCGCAAGCAGGTGTTGGCTGTCAATGGCGAGATTTATAATCATCTGGAGATTCGCAGACAATACGCCGGACTATATGAGTTCCAAACAGGCAGCGATTGCGAAGTGATTCTTGCCCTCTATCGAAGACTTCTCCTTAACCCCTCTCCCAACGACGAGCAGATAGTTCAGATGTTGGAACAACTGAGCGGCATCTTTGCTTTCGTGCTCTACGACGAGGAACGCGACGAGTTTCTTATTGCGCGTGATCCCATTGGTGTCATACCGCTTTACATCGGCCACGATGCCGACGGCACCCTCTATGTTGCCTCTGAACTGAAGGCCCTCGAAGGCCAATGCGAGCAATACGAGCCCTTCCTGCCGGGGCATTACTATTGGAGCCGTGAGCCTGGCATGAAGCGATATTACCGTCGCGACTGGATGCAATTCGATGCAGTGAAAGACAATGAGGTAAGCGCCGACGCCATCCATGATGCGCTGGAGGCTGCCGTAAAGCGTCAGCTGATGTCCGATGTCCCCTACGGAGTCTTGCTCAGCGGAGGCCTCGATTCATCAATCATTTCAGCCATAGCCGAAAAGTACAGCGCTATGCGAATTGAGGACGACAGCAGGACCAAAGCCTACTGGCCCCGCCTTCATAGTTTTGCCGTTGGACTGAAAGGAGCGCCCGACCTGGCGAAAGCCAAGTTGGTGGCCGACCATATCGGCACCGTCCATCACGAGATCAACTACACCATTCAGGAGGGCCTAGATGCCATTCGCGACGTCATCTACTTCATCGAGACCTACGATGTCACCACCGTCCGCGCCTCCACTCCGATGTATCTGTTGGCTCGTGTCATCAAATCGATGGGCATCAAGATGGTACTGTCGGGCGAAGGTGCCGATGAAATCTTTGGCGGCTACCTTTACTTCCACAAGGCCCCTTCGGCACAGGCTTTCCACGAAGAGACCGTCCGCAAGCTCTCGAAGCTCCACCTCTACGATTGTCTGCGTGCTAACAAAAGCCTGTCGGCATGGGGTGTCGAGGGACGTGTGCCCATGCTCGACAAGGAATTCCTCGACGTGGCTATGCGTACCAACCCCAAAGCAAAGATGTGTCCGGGCAAAACCATCGAGAAGAAGATCCTACGCGAGACCTTTGCCCAACTCCTGCCCGACGAAGTAGCCTGGCGACAGAAGGAGCAATTCAGCGACGGTGTCGGCTATGCATGGATCGACACACTCAAGGCCATCACGTCGGCAGCTGTCACCGACGAACAGATGGCGCATGCCGCCGAACGCTTCCCCATCAATCCGCCTCAGAACAAGGAAGAGTATTATTACCGAACCATCTTTGCCGAACACTTCCCCAGCGACTCGGCTGCACGCAGCGTCCCCAGCGAAGCCAGTGTCGCCTGCTCTACCGCCATCGCCCTCGAGTGGGACAAGGCTTTCGCCGGCATGAACGATCCTAGTGGTCGCGCTGTCAAGGGTATCCACGACCAAGCGTATTAATCACAGGCATTTCCAAGGTTCTGAAACTCTTAAAGTTTAATTCAGCGATTCGCCAACGAGTCGCTGATTTTAGTGTTGCATTGCTTTATTATGTAGCATACAGATTTGATATGCGAAATCTTTATACTCTTGTAGGAGCATACAGATTTGGTAGATGAAATCTGTATGGTCCGAGCGAAGCATACAGATTTGGTAGATAGAATATGTATGGTCCGAGCGCGGCATACAGATTTGGTAGATAGAATCTGTATGGTCCAGGCGAGGCATACAGATTTGGTAGATGAAATCTGTATGGTCCGAGCGAGGCATACAG
>JAEEGL010417065.1_pt1 | contig 16156 bp, 13 predicted proteins | sample 9134231 | NCBI WGS metagenome assembly JAEEGL01 (sample SAMN16246548, study PRJNA631951) | gut metagenome | biome: gut microbiome; feature: rumen; material: fiber-attached | host: Bos | place: Iran: Karaj | collected 2018-10
CTTCACCGCTCGTGTCACTTCCGATGCCGCCCCGGGAGAGGTGCCGAAGGACATTCCGCCTCCGTGTACGTTCGGGCAGCTCACGTTGACTTCGAACCAGCCGATGCACTCCTCGCCGTCGAGCCTTGCGCAGACCTCGGCGTACTCGTCGGTCGAAAAGCCACTGACGTTCGCCATGACCGGCTTGTGAAAGCACTCTCTCATCTTCGGAAGTTCTTCCGATATGACCCTATCGACTCCGGGATTCTGAAGACCTACGGAGTTTATCATGCCCGCCGTGCACTCCGCGACGCGCGGCGTCGGGTTTCCGAATCTTTCGTTAAGGGTCGTTCCCTTGAACGAGAACGATCCGAGTATATTTACGTCGTACAGCTCTGCGAATTCGTACCCGTACCCGAAAGTTCCGGAGGCGGGGATCACGGGATTGTCAAGAGTGATCCCGCAGAGCTCGCTCGTCAGTCTTCCCACAGTATCTCCTCCTTTTCAAGGACGGGGCCGTCGCGGCAGATGCGCTTGTATCCCGTCACGGTGCGGCATGAACAGCACATGCACGCTCCGAAGCCGCAGCCCATGCGCTCCTCAAAGCTGAACTGACCGGACGTCGCCGTCCTGCGGTACACCGCCTTCAGCATCGGCTCCGGCCCGCAGGTGTAGAAATACGAGTAATCGTCCGGGAGCGCGTCAGTAACGAATCCGCGCACGCCGGCTCTCCCGTCCGCGGTGGCGACTGTGACCTCGCATCCGAGGGAAGAGAGCTCCCTCTCTAAGAAAACTTCATCCGCGCTGTTGAAGCCGATCACGGCAGAGACCTTTTTGCCCTCGGATATCAGTCTCTTCGCGAGCATATAGAGGGGCGGGACGCCGACCCCGCCTCCGATAAGAAGCGGCTTCCGTCCCGACTTTGACAGATCGTATCCGTTCCCGAGCCCCGTGAGAGCCCGGATCGTCTCTCCCTTTGCCATGCGGCTCATTTGCTCCGTGCCCTCTCCTACCGTCTTGTAGATCACGGTGAGGGAGTCTCCTTCCGCGTCGCAGACCGAGATCGGGCGGCGAAGATAGAGCCCGTCGAGCCTGAAGTTCACGAACTGCCCGGGGGCGGTCACGTCCGACGCGTCGCCGGACAGGGTCATTCTGTAAACCGCCTTTGCCAGCGGCACGTTTTCTTTTATCTCAAATAATACGTCTTTCATATCACGAATCAATGGTTGAAATTGTGAGGGTCGTCTCTTCAAGGACGTCGAGCAGGACGCGCACCGTGTCGAGGGACGTGAACATCGTAACGTTGTTCTCCGTCGCCGTGCGGCGGATCATCTGTCCGTCGCTCTCCTCGGACATCGATCCGATGTCGCGGGTGTTGATGACGTACGCTATATGTCCCTGGCGGATCGAGTTCGGTATCTCGTCCGATCCGTCGCTGATCTTTTTCAGGATATGAGTTCTGATGCCGTTCTCTTTCAAAAACCTTGCCGTTCCCTCGGTCGCCTCAATGTTGAAGCCGAGATTGTAGAAACGGCGGATGAGCGGGAGCGCCTCGGGTTTGTCCTTCTCCGCGATAGTCGCGAATACCGTGCCGTAGTTCTGAAGTCTCGTTCCGGAAGCCTGGAGCGCTTTGTAGAGCGCGCGGTTCAGCTTGTCGTCGTATCCGATCGCCTCGCCCGTGGACTTCATCTCGGGGGAGAGGTACGCGTCGAGCCCTTTGATCTTGTTGAAGCTGAACACGGGGACTTTAACGTAGAATCTCTTTTTCTCCTCGGGGTAAAGATCGAATATGCCCTGCTCCTTGAGGCTCTTTCCGAGGATGACGTCCGTCGCGATGTCCGCGAGGCTGTAGCCCGTCGCTTTAGAGAGGAACGGGACCGTTCTCGACGAGCGGGGATTTACCTCGATGATATATACGTCGTCGTTGCCGTCGACGATGAACTGTATGTTGTAAAGACCGACGATCCCGATGCCGAGCCCCAGCTTTTTCGCGTAGGTAAGGATCGTTCCCTTGACCTTGTTCGAGATGCTGAACGCCGGATAAACGCTGATCGAGTCGCCGGAGTGTATGCCGGTCCGCTCCACGAGCTCCATGATGCCGGGGACGAATACGTCCCGTCCGTCGCAGATCGCGTCGACCTCGACCTCCTTGCCCTGGATGTATTTGTCGACGAGAACCGGCTTGTCCGCGTCGATCTCGACCGCGCCCTTGAGGTAGCGGCGGAGCTGTTCCTCGCCCGCTACTATCTGCATAGCTCTGCCTCCGAGAACGAAGCTCGGTCTGACGAGCACGGGATACCCTATCTCCTCGGCGACTCTCACGCCGTCCTCGATGTTCGTGACCGCCTGCCCCTTCGGCTGAGGAATGCCCAGCTCCTCAAGTATCTTCTCGAAGCTGTCGCGGTTCTCCGCTCTCTCGATCGCGTCGAAATCCGTGCCGACGATCTTGACGCCCCGTCTCATGAGCGGCTCCGCGAGATTGATCGCGGTCTGTCCGCCGAGAGACGCGATAACGCCCTCGGGTCTTTCAAAATCGATCACCGCCATGACGTCCTCTGTGGTCAGCGGCTCGAAGTAGAGCTTGTCCGACGTCGTGTAGTCCGTCGAGACTGTCTCCGGGTTGTTGTTTATGATTATCGCTTCGTATCCCGCGCGCTTTATCGTCTGCACCGCGTGGACCGTGGAATAGTCGAACTCGACTCCCTGCCCTATTCGGATAGGGCCCGCGCCGAGAACGATCATTTTCTTTTTGTCCGTGTGGATCGAATCGTTCTTCCCGGTGTATGAGGAGTAAAGATATGCTATGTATTTGCCGGTGTGGAGAGTGTCTACCATTCTGAACACGGGAACTATGCCGCACGCCTTGCGCTTCTCGTAGATCTCTGCCTCGTCAAGCCTCCATTTCTTTGCGACGTACGCGTCGGAGAAGCCCATCGTCTTCGCGGCGCGAAGCACCGTGACGTCGTTCACGTTCTCTGCGATCGCCCTCTCCATGTCGACGATCTTCTTAAAGCTCTCAAGGAACATCTCCGTTATCATCGTGACTTCGTGCAGCCGCGCGATATCCGCTCCGCGGCGGAGCAGTTCGAAAATCGCGTAAACGTTGTCGTCCCTGAAAGCCGAAATGTAGTCGTAAAGCTCGCCGTCGCTCATATTGTCGAACTTGGAAAGGCGGAAATGCACCGCTCCCGTTTCGAGAGAGCGCACGGATTTGAGCATGCACTCCTCGAGGGTCGAACCGATGCCCATGACCTCGCCCGTCGCCTTCATCTGAGTTCCGAGTGTGTTCGGAGCGGAGGCGAACTTATCGAATGGGAAGCGCGGGAACTTTGCGACTATGTAATCGAGGCTGGGCTCGATCGCGGCAGTTCCTCCCGCGACGGCGATCTCCTCGAGCGCCATTCCCATGGCGATCTTCGCCGTGACGCGGGCTATCGGATATCCGCTCGCCTTGGATGCGAGAGCGGACGAGCGGGAAACTCTCGGATTGACTTCGATCAGATAATATTCGCTCGAGGCAGGGTTCAGTGCGAACTGCACGTTGCAGCCGCCCTCGATCTTCAGTTCTCTTATTATTTTTATCGCGGAGTCGTTCAGCATTTTTAGGTCGTGATCGCTCAGCGAAAGGATCGGCGCGACGACGATAGAGTCGCCGGTATGAACGCCGACCGGATCCACGTTCTCCATGCCGCAGATCGTGATCGCGTGGTCGAGCGAGTCCCTCATGACCTCGAACTCGATCTCTTTGTATCCTTTGACGCTCTTCTCGATCAGCACCTGATGGACGGGGGAGAGTCTGAATGCGTTGGTGCCGATCTCAACGAGCTCCTCCTCGTTGTTCGCAAAGCCGCCGCCCGTGCCTCCGAGGGTGAACGCGGGACGCAGAACGACGGGATAGCCTATATGCTCCGCCGCCGCCTTTGCCTCCTCCAGCGAATACGTGATCTCCGAGGGGATAACGGGCTCGCCGATCGATTCGCACATCTCCTTGAACAGCTCGCGGTCCTCCGCGCGCTCGATGCTCGAGGCGGGAGTGCCGAGCAGCTTCACGCCGCACTCCTTGAGAATGCCCTTGCGGTCGAGCTGCATCGCAAGATTCAGTCCCGTCTGTCCGCCGATGCCCGGAACTATGGCGTCCGGTCTTTCGTATCTGAGTATCTTCGCTACGTACTCAAGCGTCAGCGGCTCCATGTATACCTTGTCCGCTATCGTCGTGTCCGTCATGATCGTCGCGGGATTGGAGTTGCACAGTATGACCTCGTATCCCTCTTCCTTCAGCGCGAGGCACGCCTGCGTCCCCGCGTAGTCGAATTCCGCCGCCTGACCTATGACGATCGGTCCCGAACCGATTATCAGTACTTTCTTAACGTCGGTCCTCTTTGCCATTTTTTCACCCTCCGGTTTATTTCAACAATTTTTTATCCGTGTAAACTGCGCGTCCGGCGCAGGAAGTCAGCGCGCATCTTCCGAAAACGCTCATTCCCTCAAAGGGGGTCGCTCTTCCCTTCGTGAGAAATTCCTCCGGATCTATTTTGTATTCCGCGCCGAGCGCAAACAGCGTGAAGTCGCCGGGCGAGAGCGGAATGCCGAATCTCTTCCTCGGCGCGAACGCCATAAGATTGATCAGCCTCTCAAGGCTTATCACGCCCTCCGCAACAAGCTTCGTGTAAAGCACCGGGAACGCACACTCGAGCCCTACCACCCCGAACGCGCTTCCGTCCAGCCCGCGGGACTTCTCCGATGCAGTATGCGGCGCATGATCTGTAGCTATCATATCAACCGTTCCGTCGCAGACGCCCTCGATCAAAGCCTCGCGGTCGTCCCTGCTCCGCAGCGGCGGGTTCATTTTGAACCTTCCGTCCTCCTTGAGATCCCCCTCGTCGAGCACCAGATAATGCGGCGCAGTCTCGCACGTTACGTCAACCCCGCTCCGCTTCGCCTCTCTTATGAGCTCCACGCTCTCGCGGCAGGAGATGTGGCAGACGTGGTAGGCGCACCGGGTGTCCTCCGCGATCTTCAGATCGCGCTCGATCTGCCGCCACTCGCTCTCCGAGCATATCCCGCGGTGTCTGTGAGACGCGGCGTACTCTCCGTCGTGGATATATCCTCCGCGAAGAAGTCCGTTGTCCTCGCAGTGAGCCGCTATGATCTTTCCGAGCCCGGACGCCGTCTCCATCGCCGACCTCATCATTTTGTCCGACTGAACTCCGTGCCCGTCGTCGGAGAACGCTACGACCTTGTCCGCAAGAGATTCCATGTCGGAAAGCTCTTCGCCGTCCTCGCCGTAGGTTATCGCGCCGTACGGATAGACGTTTATCACCGCCTCGCGGTCGATAATGTTCGTCTGCACCCTGAGATGAGCTTCGTTGTCGGGGACGGGAGAGAGGTTCGGCATCGTACAGACCGCGGTGTATCCTCCGCGGGACGCGGAACGGCTCCCCGTCTCTATCGTCTCTTTAAAAGAAAATCCCGGTTCGCGAAAATGAACGTGCACGTCGCAAAAACCGGGAAAAACCGTATATTCATAATTATCTGAAAGATCATCGACGGCGAAAACAGTCTCCCCTGCGATCCGGGGAGTAAAACCGGGTGTGGCTTCGCCTTTAAATACTCTGAGCTTTTCAAGATCCGCCATCTCTTTCACCTCAACACAAAAAATAAGCCCTGCCTAACGGCAAGACCAATAACCCCGATGACGGATAGGCATAACATGCCCGTCCCTCTATGTCATAATCTTGCCGATATCTCGTATCGCCTTAAAGATCGTGTATATTCTATCATGTAAAAAAAGTTTTGTCAATAGAAACGGAGGGAAACTGTTTTAAAAATTTCCCTCCGTTTGTCCCGGTTATATGTTGATATTCGCCAAATCTCTTATAATTTCCCCCGCGATCAAGAGCCCTGCGGCTCCGGGAACGAAGGAGACGCTGCCCGGCACTCTCTTTCCGTGACCGTTCTCTTCGGCGAGGGGAGGATTTCTCGGTTCTTCCTTAGAGTAGAGCACCTTAAGGTGATATATCCCTCTCGCCTTCAGCTCCCGCCTCATGACTCTGGCAAGGGGACACACCGAGGTCTTCGATATGTCGGCGATCTCAAAGCGCGACGGGTCGAGCTTGTTGCCCGTTCCCATGGACGAAATGAGCTTCACTCCCGCGTCGCGGCACTTTACAGCAAGAAGTATTTTTGACGTCACGGTATCTATCGCGTCGCAGACGTAGTCGTACCCCGAAAGATCTATCCCGTCCGCACTCTCTTCGGAATAAAAGATATTATGCGCCGTGACGCGGCAGTCCGGATTGATCGAAAGGATCCTCTCGCGCTGGACTTGCGCCTTCGGTCTTCCGAGCGTATCGACGGTGGCGATGAGCTGGCGGTTGAGGTTCGTCACCGAGACCTCGTCCCCGTCGACGACGGTGATCGATCCGACCCCCGCCCTCGCGAGAGCTTCCGTCACGTAGGAGCCCACTCCGCCGCAGCCGAAGACCGCGACTCTCGACGATCGAAGCGCGTCCGCCGCGTCACCTATGAGCATCCTCGTTCTCGTATACATATCTTCCATGGCTCATCTCCGAAATCCAGATCGTTATACCGCCGCATCGATATCGTTTCGCGCGGCGTAGTAATCTCTTATGTATTCCAGGAACATATCCCCCGTCAGCCCGTACGCGAGAGGGATCGTCGCGTCGGCTCCGGCTGCGAGGAGAGAGACTCCGCAATTCTCGGAAATATTCTTTCCCGTGCCGATCATGCCTCTCGTTATGCAGGAATAGAGCGCATTTATAACTCCGCCGTGAGTGATCGCAAGGACCGCGCCGCCCCGTTTCTCGCGCGCGACGTCTGCAAGCCACCCCTTTATCCTTGCGGCCGTGCTGCTTATCGGTTCCACCCCGCTGTCCGTCTTTCCGCTCTTATACAGAGCGCGGCGTTCGTCGAGAGAAAGACCGGAAAGCGCTCCGTAGTCCCGCTCTATCAGCGCCTCGACCCTTTCCGCCCTACCCATCCCGAGCGCATCGGTGATAGCGTTCGCAGTCTCTTCGGCACGGCCGAGAGGAGAAGTGTACGCCTTGTCTATTTCGAGCCCCGCCTCGCGTGCGGCGGTGAAGAGCTCTCCGCACTTTTCGGACTGCTCGATCCCGACCGCGTTCAGGGGAACCGGCTCTCTTCCCTGAAGTCTGCGCTCTATATTCCAGTCGGTCTGTCCGTGCCGCACGAGGCAGACGAGAAGCCGCCCCTCCGACGTAAGATACGCCGCGCCCTTCGGAGCGCACAGTACGAGCGCCGTCTTTGTTATACCTCCGGGATTTTTGACGATTCCATCGCAGTTCATAATTCCTCCGGCGCCGCAGACCGCGGCGGCTGTTCTAATTATCTTTGTTGAAGTTCTTTCTGTACTCCGTGGGGCTTATCCCCTCGGTGCGCTTGAAAAGCTTGGAGAAGTAATAGACGTCGCTGACTCCCACAAGAGACGCGATCTCCGTTACGGTGTTCGTACCGGAAGACAGAAGATCCTTTGCCGCCTTCATGCGCAGTTTCATGATGTACTGCTCCGGAGATATGCCCGTCTTCGCTTTGAATATTCTGAAAAAATGCGTCCTGTCGATGCCGAGTTTGGCGGCGACGTCACCGGCGGTGATCCCGTGCATGTAGTTGTTTTCTATGAAATCCGCCGCCCTGTCCGCCTGCTCGGACGCGCGCATCCTCACCTTAGCGGAGCGGCGCCCCTTGAGCGACGCGACGCCTTCAAGAAGATATGCGGTGATCCGCGCCCGTGAAGCGGAGCCTCTCTCGGCGTCGCAGTGATCCAGGCACTTTGCGACGGCGTCGGAAAAAGCGTCGGGATCTGCGCCTTTTACGGACAAAGACGCCGCTGTCCCCGCCTCCTGCAAATAGTACTCCGCGTCGCTCCCCGCGAAAGTCATCCAGCAAAGCGACAGCGGTTTGCCGGATCCCGCGGAAGAGAGTGCCGCCCCGGAGCCCGGACGGAACAGAAATACGGAGCCTTTTCGCGCGGCATATTCTCTGCCGCCCTCTTCGACCGCACCCTCTCCGTCTGTCACGCAGAGTATTCTGTATGCCGCGCCGCCGGACGGCGGCAGATCGGGCGCGCCTCCGTCATCGGTCCCGCAGTCGGTCAGGTATATGCCCGGCTCGGATCCGGTATCGTTGAAAAAATCTCTTCGCATCGCATTTTCTCTTCTGCAATTTTTGCACAAATATCATACAAAGACAAAAAGCCGGCGTGATGCCGTTTCCGGCGGATTTTTCCGGCTGTTTTCCCTTTACTGTATTTAAGTATAAACCATTTTGTGCAAAAAAGCAACAAAGAAGCATTTTTTTTGCAACAAATTACTATGGCAATCCTGTTAAATTTATAGTATAATCGTAGAGGATGCGATTTGTATTTTTGATGTGAAACAAAATTCATAATATATAAGGAGAACGTACAATGAAATTCGGTACACTTTACGCTTACTGGACACGCGACTGGGAGGCTGATTATTTCATGATCGCCGACAAGTGTAAGAAGGCGGGATTTGACGTAATGGAGATCGGCGGCGGACATCTGCTCGACATGAGCGACGCCGAGATCGAGAGATTGCGCGACTACTGCCGCGACCTCGGGCTCACCATTTCCTGCAATATCGGACCTCCGAAGCACTGCGACATTTCCTCGAGCGACCCCGTGAAGAGACAGAACGGAGTCGACTGGGTAACGGGGATCCTGCGCCAGATGGTCAAGATCGGCTCAAAGGTGCTCATCGGCGCGTTCTACAACTGCTGGCCGAACACAGAGATCGACGGTTCCAAAGAGGAAATGTGGGCGCGCTCCGTCGCGGAGATGAAGAAGATCGCCGCCGTCGCGGAGGAGCTTGACATCATGCTCTGCCTCGAGATCCTCAACAGATTCGAGTCTCCGCTTCTCAACGACTGCGACGAAGGTATCAGATACTGTAAAGAAGTAGGCAGCCCCGCATGCAAGCTTCTTCTCGACACGTTCCACATGAACATCGAAGAGGATGACATGGCGGGCGCCATCCTCAAGGCGGGCGACCTCCTCGGTCACGTCCACGTGGGCGAGGCGAACCGCAAGCTCCCCGGCATGGGACGACTTCCCTGGGCTGAGATGGGCAAAGCTCTGCGCGAGATCGGCTTCGACGGATGCGTAGTCATGGAGCCCTTCATGACGACGGGCGGCGCGGTCGCAAGAGACGTCAAGCTCTTCCGCGATCTCACAAACGGCGCAGACGAGGAGACGATGGACAGGAATATCGCCGACAGTCTCGTCTTCCTGAAGAAGAACTTCGTCGGCTGAGAGGTGACTTAAATGGCTGAGATCATCACAATGGGAGAAATGATCGTCGAGATAATGAGAGCGACGGTCGACGAACCCCTCGACAGAGCGGGAACGTTCAAGGGCCCGTATCCCAGCGGCGCCCCCGCGATTTTCATCGATACGGTCGCAAGACTCGGACACGGTGCGAAGATCATCGGCGGAGTCGGCGACGACGATTTCGGTAAATGTCTGCTGACAAGGCTCGAGGGAGACGGGGTCGACGTCTCCGACGTGATAGTCAACGACCGCATATCCACCGGATGCGCGTTCGTAACGTACTTTGAAGACGGCTCGAGAAAATTCATATTCCACATAGGAAACACCCCCGCGGTGCTCGCGCCCGCGCCCGCGCCCGAAAAGCTTGCAGGCGCAAAATTCTTCCACATCATGGGCTGTTCGATGATGGCCGACCTCGCGTTCGGCAGAAGGATCGTCGACTCGATGATATGCGCCAACGAGCAGGGAGCGAAGGTCTCCTTCGACCCGAACATCCGCCCGGAGCTTATGAAGGATCCCGAGGCTATGGATCTCGTTGCGGCGGTGATGGAAAGAATGAACGTATACATGCCCGGAGTCGGTGAGCTTCTCCAGTTTGCCGGCTGCGACAACGTCGAAGACGCGGTAAAGCACTACTTTGAGAATCCGAACCTCGAGCTGATCGTCCTCAAGGACGGCTCGCGCGGATGCCACGTCTACGGCAGAACGGGCAAGATCTTCTCCTTCGGAGTCTACAAGGCGAAACCCGTCGACGCGACGGGAGCCGGCGACAGCTTTGACGCGGCGTTCCTGTGCGGGCTCCTCGAAGGAAAGTCCGTCGAGGACGCGGCGAAGCTCGCGACCGCGGCGGCAACGCTGAACATCGCGGCGTTCGGCCCGATGGAGGGAAAGATAAACCGCGCGAACTGCGAGGCAATAATCGCAGAAAACAATATTCAATAAGGCAGTACGGAGAAAATAATGTACACAACAAGTAAAGAGATGATCCTTAAGGCGAGAGAGGGCAGGTACGCCGTACCCGCGTTCAACGCCGAGAATATGGAGATGGTGCAGGCGATCGTCGCGGCGGCCGAGGAAATGAGATCCCCGGTCATGATCCAGACGACCCCCACGACCGTCAAATACATAACGCGCGAGATGGCGTACGCCATGGTGAAAACGGAAGCGGACAGGGCGAGCGTTCCCGTCGCGCTCCATCTCGACCACTGCGAACACTACGAGGACGTGGTCGCGGCTATGGAGGTCGGCTACTCCTCCGTCATGATCGACGCGTCCAAGATCCCCTACGAGGATAACGTCGCCGTCACGGCAAAGGTCGTCGAAGCCGCAAAGGCGTTCGGCGCGACCGTCGAGGCTGAACTCGGAACGGTCGGCGGCAAGGAGGACGGTCACTCGGCTGACGTTATCTACACCGATCCCGACCAGGCGCTCGACTTCGCAACAAGAACGGGAGTGGATATCTTCGCCGTCGCCATCGGCACGGCTCACGGCTTCTATAAGGGCGAGCCGAAGCTCAACTTCGAGCTTCTCGCAAAGCTGCGCGAAATGATCGCAGTGCCGCTCGTGCTCCACGGCGGCTCGGGAGTACCGGACGAAATGATACGCCGCACGATAGAGCTCGGCATATCCAAGGTCAACTTTGCGACAGAGCTGCGCGCCGCGATGACTTCCGCTGTCCGCGAAGCGCTGACGAACGAAGCCATGATAGACCCGAAGAAGTTCATGGGCCCCGGAAGAGACGCCGTAAAGGCTCTTTGCATCCACAAGATAAAACTCTGCGGATCCGACGGAAAAGCCTGATCTCACGACAAAAAATATACGGCGACAGGACGCGTCCTGCCGCCGTTTTATTGTTTTTATTTCTTTTCGTCGTCCTCGTCCGTATTCCTTTTGTCGACCAGCGGAACGAATCCGATGATGAGGCCGAGGAGAACTCCGAGGATTATATCCCGGGGGACCCTGGCTACGCCAAGCGCCTCGCACAGAAAGTAAGCGCCTACGATAAAGAGTATTCCGATGACGACGTACATGATCGCGAGCGCCATGCCCGGAAAAACGTTTCTCATTTTGCGGTTTGCCGCTCTGAGCTTTTTCGCGGGGATGAGCTTCAAGCTGATAAGCCCGACTATTATCGCCGTTGCCAAAAACCATAATTCTTCCATAATTATTCAGGCTCCGTCCATCTCGGGATGAATTCTCCCGTGCATTCTATCGAGCGAAGCGTCGGCCACACGTCCTCGTATATGCCGTCGCGGTCGAGCTTTTCAAGATATATTATCTTGTGGCGGCCCTCGTCGAAGGAGAACTTGTGCTCGTCGTTGAAGATCGGCGCGGTGATGATCTTCATGTGCGCGTACTGCGGCACGTTGAGTATCGCGACCGCGGCGAGATCCCAGAGCGTTCTGCCGTAACCCTCCGGCCTGCCTACCCAGTAGTAGACCTGGTTTATAAGCTGCCACAGCAGATCGCAGAGCGGATTTGCTCCGTCTATCTGCTCTTTTATCGTTTTAATATTGACCCAGAGGACCCCGGTGACGTTCCACGCGGGACACATGATGAAGGGCACGCCGCAGTCGAGGATGTATCTTCCGGCGGCGTAGTCCTGATCGAGGTTGTATTCGTAGACGTGGTCGCAGTGGAGTTCGTTCGCGCACAGCCAGATGACTACGATCTTGTCCTTTATGGCAGGCTCCAGCATGAGCGCGGAGGCGATATTCGTACCGGCGCCGATCCCGAGAACGTAGATCGGCTCGTCGGACGCCATCGCGGTGTCGATGATGTTTCTCGCCGCGGGGCTGTCGACGGGACGTCCGCCGTTTTGGTCAATAGGTTTCTCCGCTCCTCTGAAATAGGGGATCGTGACGTCCTTCTGATATGCCGCGAGAACGCGCCCTATCTCTTTATAGCTCGCGTCCGCACCCATCTTATGGTCGATGTCTCTCTCGGGGTGAGAGAACGGGGCGGCGTTGACGGAGAGAAGATCGACCCTCGGCGCGCCTATCGCGTAAGCGAGCGCGAACTGGTCGTCGACCTCGTTGTCTGTGTCCGTGTCAAGGATCACTTTTTTGACTCTGTCGGAGTTGATGTCGTCGATAATTCTCTGAAGATCCATGTTTTTCTCCTTAGTTTTTCAGAAAAGCGTTGTGAGCGAATCGAGGAATTCACCGATCATTTCTATCTGCGACGGCTTGTCGTCGCGAAGCCACGCGGCTTTATATTCTTTGAACCATTCCGACCACTCCGCTTTGAGGGCGGCTCTGTCCTGAAAATCCTTGTCGCCCTTTATCATAAGGTGTATCTTGTTCATCAGCTTTACCGCGCGGGCGGCGAGGCGAAGATCGACGAATACGGGGTCGTCCGTCTCTCCCGCGTCGATGAATTCGGCAAGGATCTCATCGGCTCTTGCGATGTTGGCGCGGCACTTTTCGGCGTCGACCTCAAGCTCGGTTTTCCTTCCCTCTTTGGTGTTTGCGCTGTACCAGTATACGAAGAGCATCCAGTCACACGTGCGCTCGCACTGACCGAGGTCGTAAACGAGCCTTACCATGTTCCTGTCGGTCACGCCGTAAAGGAGGGAGGACGCCGCCATCTCGAAATCTTCGCCGATCTCTCCGGCCGGATTCCACGCGCGCTCCGCTCCGATGACCATTCCGTACACCTCGCAGCTCCACGGGCAGATATTGCCGAAGTCGCCCCAGTTCGTGTTGAGAAGGCCCGTCGCGCCGTTCTCATATCCGTACTTCGCAAGGCTCGAGATATTGCCGAACGAGCGGTCGATCTCCTCGACGAATCTGTTCCATGAGGACGTGCCGGGGCAGACCACCTGAGTCATCCCGCTCGCCGCGAAGGTCTTGACGTTCTGCTCGTTCGCGTGCTTTTCGTAGTTCCAGTTGAGCATCACCGTATCGGGAGGAAGCATGTGCATCTTCTCGGGATGGTTGAGGACGATATCTCCCCACATCTGTACGGTCTTGCCGTAGGACTTCACGTGAGCGATTATCTTCGATACGAACTTGAAGTACTCCTCACCCTCGTCGCGGCCGGTGTTTCTTCCCTTGCAGAGGTCGAAGGTCTCGTCGCAGCAGATGTTGAATTTATTGCTTCTGAACAGCGGTATATACTGGTCGATCATGCTCTTTATCAGCTCGATGCTCTCGGGATTCGAGACGTCGATCGTGTGGTGAGCCATCTTCTCAAGCCAGTATATCTGCCACGGATGCCAGTCCTCGTACTCGCACAGATGGCGGTACTTGTCGCTCTGAAGAAGTCTGTAAAGATGTCCGAAGGTCGACAGAGACGGAACGAGCTCGATGAAGTGCTCGTAACAGAAAGTGTCGAGCTCCGTCATCTCCGCGGCGGTAAGACACTCGTCCGCCGTGATTATCCCGTCGAATTCGCGGAACGCGAACGCGTCCTCAACGTAGAGCTGAAGCTCGTTTATCTTGAAGTACGAAAGCTGCGCGGCGATCTCTTTGAGCTTTTCGAGAGTCGGCACTCTGCCGCGGGTTATGTCGTGATAGAAGCCGCGCTCCGGAAAATCGGGGCGATCTGCGATCTCGCACGCGGGGAGAGTCTTTCCGTATTCCTTTACGATCTGACGGAGGGTCTGCATTCCGTAGAAAGCGCCCGCCGCGCTCTCGCCTTTGATATGTACGCCTCCTTCGCAAATGCTAAGCGTGTATCCCTCTCCTTCGCCGTCTTCCGCCTCGATATAGACGGCTTTTGCAGACGGGTAAGGATCGGAAAACGCAGAGCAGAGTTTTACGGGTGCTCCGACTGCGGCCTCGATATCGCTCTTGAGGTCGGCGCTTCTCGCGGCAAGTCTGCGGTCCGACGGGTATTTTACGGCGATTGTGACGCCCGACAGGTCGAGCTCTCCGCCGAGCTCGCGCACGGTCTTCGGTACGGGAATTATCTTCATGTTGTTCTCCTTAGGGGATAAATTCTTTTTATCGATTAAAGTATATCATGTATCAAAAAAATTATCAAGCCGTTTAGCGTAAAATACATAGTTTGCGATAAGGGCGGAGGCGGCGCGAAAAAAACAGGGGCGGCGCGTTTGAACGGTACGACCATATATCAATTTTATTTGACAAACTGAGAATTATACCGTATAATTTATATGAATAATTTTACATAACGCGGAGGTACGACATGGATTTTAATCAGAAACCAAATAAAATCGACATCGGCGCAAAGCTCGCCGAATGTTCATCGGAACTTAACGAAGAATTCGCCGCGCTCGGAAAAGCGTACTACGAAGCTCACGGCGGCGATCCGGAAGACGCTTTTTGCGCCTGCACGGAAAAGATCGAAAAGATCAACGCCAAGGTCAAAATGTTCAAAGAACTTGACGCGCGTATAAGAAAAATGCGCATCTGCCCCGACTGCGGAAAAGAAGTTCCCGTCAATTCCTCTTTCTGCAACTTCTGCGGAACAAGGATCCCGGAAAAGGAAGCTCTTACCGACGGAACGTACGTATACTGCGAGAACTGCGGGACCGCCATGCCCATCGGCAACAAATTCTGTATCGCCTGCGGTACGGCTCTTCCTCTGACGGTAAAAGCGGACGAGCCCGAAGTCACTGCTCCGGCGTTTGACGAGCCCGAAGTCACTGCTCCGGCGTTTGACGAACCTGCAGTCACCGCTCCGGCATTTGACGAGCCCGAAGTCACCGCTCCGGCGTTTGACGAGCCCGAAGTTACTGCTCCGGCATTTGACGAGCCCGAAGTCACCGCTCCCGCATTTGACGAGCCCGAAGTCACCGCTCCGGCATTTGACGAGCCCGAAGTTACTGCTCCGGCGTTTGATGAGCCCGTGGTCACTGCGCCCGCCTTTGACGAGCCCGAGATCGAAGAGCCCGAATTCACCGCGCCGGATATCACCGCGCCCGAGGCTCCCGCGGATATCGAGATATTCGAGTCTGATTTTGAGGATACGGTCGCCGTCGCTCCGGCGGCTGAAGCACCGGCGTTCGCCGCTCCGGCACCCGCCGCACCCGACTTCAAGCAGTGTCCGAACTGCGGAAAGCAGCTCCCGCCCGAAGTAAGATTCTGCACGGGATGCGGATTCAAGCTCGAAGAGCCCGCCGTTCCCGCGGCGCCTGCTCCGGAAGAAGATGCGGACATCATCTGCCCGAACTGCGGCAAGATCCTGCCCTCGACCGTCCTGTTCTGCACGGGATGCGGAACGAGAGTTCGCTGAACAGGAACAATAAGTCTTTTCTGCGGTCGTGAGAGGCTCTCTCACGACCGCACACATATCACACGGAGGTGCGCGCGATGTTTTGCGGAAACTGCGGAAAAGAAATACCGGACGATTCGTCTTTCTGCCTCTTTTGCGGCAATCCCGCTAAGGAGCCGGACGGCTATTTCGTTTATGACGGGTATGAATCGCCCGCCGTCCTCCCGACGCAAACCGGTGCGCCGCGTGACTTCTCCGCTGCCGAAACGGAAGAGGTCCCGATCCATACAGCCTCAAGGCGCCGCAAGGAGGCAAGAAAAGTGGGGCGCGGCGCCCGCACCGCATGCGCCGTTCTTTCCGTTTTCCTCGCGGCATTTCTTCTGTTCTCTGCGCTGTCCGGCATTTACAGATATGTGATCCGTGACCGAGTCGTAAAAACCGCAGTGATAAAGGAAGGCTTCGATTCCGTTCCGATCGACACCGGCTCGGGGACAAAGCCTCTGGCGTCGTTTCTCGGAGATATTGCCGGGGAGTGCACCGGGAGCAGCGGGATGAACGGACGGGCGATGAACAAGCTGCTAAAGGATCCGTCCGTCAAAGAGTATCTTGCGGACATTATCGTCGACCGTAAAAACGATATTCTGAAGGGAAAGGCGGTCGAGC